>ERZ773234.566-NODE-566-length-11341-cov-38.994861_pt1 | contig 11341 bp, 7 predicted proteins | sample MGYA00580523_ERZ773234 | MGnify/ENA primary metagenome ERZ773234 (study PRJEB29015, sample SAMEA2738167) | human oral metagenome | biome: human oral; feature: human-associated habitat; material: saliva | place: China | collected 2262 ...
TCGAAACGTTGAATAGACGACTGCTTCCATTAGCATACCTCATTTTCCTCTTTTCTTTTATTATATACCAAAAGAATAAACTTGTCAGGAACTTGTACAACTTTATCCTTTCTATTACATTTATTCGAAAAAAAGTAAAAAAGCCTACCAGAGGTAGACCTATATCACTTTTTTAACTAACAATATCAGCTCTAATCAACATTATTTTCTGTATTCTCTAAAGTATCTTCTTTTAAAGATTTATAAACATCATTTAGAAAAATATTTGCCATACGTTTTTTAAAGGCCTCATTATTCAGAAGTGCTCCAAACAAATCTTGACTTTGAGAGTAGCCCTCTGTTAATGCATTGTCTATTTCCTCTTCAAAAGCAAACTTAAAGTCTTCACGAGAGTTAACATGTGCTGATTGTTTAAGTCTTGCATTTTTCTTCAGCAATTCGCGAATAGAGACTGCTCCACTGATTCCAACTTCTGAATCAATATTCAAGTTCAACTGTTCATTTATTTCCTCTAAAATTTCTGACAGGCGCTTCTCTTGTTCATCCGTAATAGAAGTTAGATTAGGTTTTGGTAGTTTCAACTCTGGATCGTTCTCCAATTCAGGGGATGAAGTAAAATAACCAGTTTGCTTATGCTTCATGTAATCAACTACAATTTTATCAGCAATCGTAAAATCATTACCGCCCAAACGAACATCAATCATTTTTACAAGACTTTGTAGGTAGTTATAGCGTTCATGTAACATCTCATTTTGATATGCAGTAGCTTGGATTAAGAAGGTATACATACGTATAAAACTACGAATCACTCTTCTAATAGACAATTGGTCTTTTTCATCAAACCTCTTGATTCTATCATATCCTTTATTAAGAAGAGCAACCATCTTTTGCTTTTCTCGACTGGACCTTTTTTCCTGATATAAGAACTGATTGAACTCGTGAACAACACTATTATCCAAAATACTATATTCGTCAATCTTTCTATCCAAATCAAGAATATCACTTGGAGTAATTGTATCAGCCAAGATTGTCTCACGATAATAAGGAGCAAAAGCTGCACGAATATCATCATAAGTATTTTTAAAATCAAGAATAAAGGTTTTCTTGTTGTAACCTCTAAAAATCCGATTTAGTCTAGATAGCGTCTGAACAGCTGCAACATTACGTAATTTTTTATCCACATACATGGCTACCAATTTGGGCTGGTTAAACCCTGTTTGATATTTATTAGCTACAATCAAAACCTGATAATCATCAGTATTAAAGTTATCTTTTAAATCATCTTCTTTGAAGCCATTCATAGCAGATTCAGAGTATTCACTTCCTAAATAATTGACTTTTCCAGAAAAAGCAATCATTGTTCCAATACTTGTTATGCTATGCTCTTTAAAATACTTTTTAAAAGCTAGCTGGTACTTAACTGCGGCTTCACGCCCTGACGTTACTATCATCGCCTTTCCCTGTCCACCTAGTTCCGCCATGATATCATGACTGATAAAGTGATCCATGATAATCTCAACCTTTTGGTCAATGTTTTCATCAGATAATTCCACAAATTTTGCAATCTTGCGTTTGGCAATGGTGGTTTTTAATTCAGGATCTTCTTCCACAGCTTTATTCAATCTGTAGTAGGTCTTATAAGTAGTGTAATTATTTAAAACATCGAGAATGAAACCTTCTTCAATAGCTTGTTTCATACTGTAAACATCAAATGGAGCTTTTGATCCATCTGGTTGAGTCGTACCAAATAGTTGCAAAGTTGTTGCTTTAGGTGTTGCTGTAAACGCAATAATAGAGACATTAGCTTGTTTACCTGTACGAGCAATTTCTCTCTCAATGGCATCTGCTGCTGTGACCTCCTGAAGCTCTTCAATCGTTCCATTTTCAATATCAGTCTCGGTTAAGACTTGACTAACAGAACTCATGTACGAACCTGTCGTAGAGCTATGAGCTTCATCAATCAAAATAGCAAACTTCTTGTTAGCAGTATTGCCCACAGTCATCCAATCTGACTGATTAATCTGTGCAAACTTATGGATTGTCGTCGCAATGATTTTTGTATTCCCCGCAATGGCATCAGCTAAATCACTTGAAGTCTCTCGATCTCCCATAACCTTCACCACACCATTTTTATGACCAATCTGCTTAACCGCATCTTGTAACTGACGATCAACAACAATACGATCTGTCACTATCAATACAGTATCTACAATATTATTGTTTTCTTCATCATGTAGAGAGACCAAACTATGTGCCAGCCAAGCTATTGTATTTGTTTTACCAGAACCAGCTGAATGTTGAATTAGGTAATTACTCTCAGTATGATTACTCCTCATATCTTCAAGCAAGCGACTAACAGCTCTACGCTGATGATATCTTGGAAAAATCAGTGTTTTCTTTTTCGGATCCTTCTTATCAATCTCAAAAAAGATAAAGCTCTCTATCAGCTGGAGGATACTATCCTTGGTCATCACATCTAGCCACAAGTACTCTGTATCGACACTATCAGGATTATGAGGATTACCACTTCCCATATCAATCCCTTGACCTTTCCCCATATTAAAAGGTAAGAAGTAGGTTTCTTGTCCTTTTAACTGTGTGGTCATGTAGACTTCCAAGGTATCTACAGCAAAAGAAGCTAGAACACCTTGTTCAAAACGAAAGAGACGATTCTTAGCATTACGACCTTTGAGTTGCTTGATGGCATCTTGGACAGACTGACCACTAGGATTAAACTTAAGCTCGATAGCAAATAAGGCTAATCCATTGATAAAGATAACAAGATCAATACGGTCACTCTCTTCATAAACCACTTCCTCAATGACAGACAGACGATTTGCGTGATATTGCTTTACAGCTTTTTCATTAAAACTGGTCGCAGGTTTACGATAGAGGAGACGGAGTTGCTTGTTTTCAATAAAGACCCCCTCTTTTAAGGCGAACAAAAAGCCACCCTTGACGATTTCTTTATTGATTAAATTGATAATCGTATCCTTGTTCAACTTTTTAAGGAGATAATCCATGGTCTCCTTCTGGGTCTCCATCAGGAAATCCCACAAGAGGTCCACATCCATGGCTAACCTAGGATTGTACTGAGCAGTATCCCGTTGGATATAACCATTTTTTTCTTTCAAGTCTTTGATAATCCACTGCTGGAAATCATAACGCTCCTTCATGCCCAAATTTGCCATAGCTTCTCACTTTCATATTAAATATCTTTTAGAAGATTTGTCTTATCTAAATTTACTAGGTTAACTATAAGTTTAGATTGTTACTTTCCTTCATTAAAAAATCTGAATTGGGGTTTCCAAATATTTTGTCGTTCTCATTTAATTCGATAAGCTCAGTTGCTTTTATAAATTTATTTTTATAAATAGACGCAATAATCACTTGATTATTCTCCAATTCATTTGACAATAGCTGATAAATTTTATCAAGATTATCTTTTGTTACCTCTCTACCACTTGGAGAGTCTAAAATAATAGGTAAAGATGTTCCTAAAAATCTCTCTAGTTCCTTTATGTATGCCAATTTATAGCATATTACTAGTTTATGAAATTGAGTGCCAGAAATTTTCTTTAAATCACTAGTAAACAAAAAACTTTTTTTCCGACTTAAAATGTTATTTACACCTAATTCAGTTGCATAACGTAAAATATTTTCACTCATCCTAGTAACAATATCTGAGTTATCAATAAGTTTAATTTTTACATAGTTTTTCAATTTCTCCAGTTCATCATTAATTAATCCAATCCTAGAATCAATTTCTTTGTGGTTAACATCAATTTGGTTAAAAAATACGTCTGCCTTTTCAATCGAATTATCACTCTCAAATAAATATGTTTGTCCCATTAGGTTTGTTAATTTATTCTTAACCTCCGATAGTTCTTTGTCTAAATTACATATACTTTCTTTAATCACCCATTTTCTAGCTTCTAAGAACTTATAATTATCATCGTAATTTATAATTGTATCTTTATTTACTGGAATAATATTCCCTGTCTTTTTGTCTTCAACTTTAAGATTAAAATTCTCTAACAACTCAAAGAAGTTATTATTTTCTTTTTTTGACCTATCTACTTGCTTCATTTTATTTAGATAAATCTTCTTTTGAGAAGACAATAATACTATTTGTTCCTTTAAAAAATTTATATCATCAGATGGAACATCTACTTCATTTTCTAGATATAGTTCCTGATAGGAAATAATTGACTTTAGATTTTTTAACCGCCTTAACTCTCTATTTAGAAACTTTATTCTATCTGTATATTCTGTAACATCTATAGAAGTTAGCCCCTCAATGAGTTCTTCAATATTAAAGTGTATATTTCCAATCACTTTTCCTCTATTTAAAAGAGTCCATCCTTTGTCTTGATCTAAATATATTGCTCCTATAATGTTATTAATTACTTTAACTTCTTCTGTATTAAAAATTTGTTTTAAGAAATATTCATGCTGTTCTGGCAATAGATACTCTTTCTTCTCCTTACCAAAGATTAACTCTAACTTTCTATCATGTCGTCTCACCTTATACACTCCATCAAAAATGGATAAATCTAATTCTAAAAACAATTTTTGAAACCGAATTGCTAATGTGCCTGGTATTGGGTAACCCAAAGAATAAAATAACATTCTAAGTAGAGTAGACTTCCCAACACTATTATCTTCTGAATAAATCAAAACATTATTTCCCTTAAATGAGAATTCTCGTAACGAATCTTTATAACGAACTTTTAAATTAATAAATTTCATATATTCGCACTCTTCCTAACTTTATTAATCAATCGTTTATTAGCAATTATTTTCCATATAGCATATTTGACTATAATTTCTTCATCATTCTCGTTATCACTTAAAAAAATTTCATCTTTAAAAGACTTCCAGTACCTATCTATAAAGATAAAAATTTTTTGTTTTCTATCATCTCCAAGTTCATCACTTTTTTTCATCTCTTGAAATTTATTGAGAATTTTATTAGATAGTTCAAATCGTCCTTCTATATTTTCTAAGACTACCATGTAAGTTTGAATAATCTCATCGAACTCTTCATCATCAATATCTAAATACTCTAAAAAATTCTCCTTATTAATTCTAGCACTAAGCAGTTCAACTAATTGCCACAAAAAATCCTCTTTACTGTAATCATTTCTGCTGGTTTCACTTTGTCTAATAAATGTATACCAACGGTCATAAATTTCTTGATAAAATTTACTATACTGGTCTCCTATCTTAGAAATATATCTTTGTATTTCTTGATAAAAAACTTCATATTTAGTATATCGATCCGAAGAATTTAAAAATTTATAGAAATATATTGAAAATAATTCCCTTTTAAATTTTGGATTATTAGCAGCATAAGTGTTAAAAATTTTCTCCAAGCGTTTTGGTAAAACATTTTTAAATTCTTCATCAGTATAGCTATATTTTGATTTGGATGAAGAATGTAACCAAAAACTATCAAATATTTTATCTGTTCCTAAAGGATAGTATGTATTAGAGACATATATCAGTTTTTCCGCATCTCCATGCTTAGAAGCCTCATTTAAAGTTTTCAATCCATCCTTAAGTTTATCAAAATTAGATTTTCTAACAAGTATATCTTTTTCTTTAGATTTTACTTGAGCATAGATGTACTTTCCATTATTCAATTCAAGTTCCACATCCTCTACAGGACCTTCAATAGAAAATCCGTTCACATCCTCTAAATTTTCTAATAATAAAACTAATCCAACTAATGCTTGAAACTCGAAACCAAATGTGGTGGGCACGGCATTACTTTTAGAAAAAGATTTTGTATTTACCATAATTTCTAAATCTCCTTCCCCCTTCTCTTCCCCGTTACATAATCATAAATAAGAGTTTGTCGTTGTTTGTTAATATTTCCAATTTGTTTATTTTTTATTTGAATTAGTTGATCAATTTGAACTGTTTTCTTATCTAGAAAATAGGCAATTTTTTGTTGTTCCTCGATTTCAAATAGAGGAATAACTATATTTGAAACTAACTGCAAATTCAAACCATCTCTATCCTCACCTTTAAGCCCTCTAATGTTATAGTAATTTGCTACAAAAAAATAATATAAATACATATTATTCAATATTTTATTATTAACTATAAATGATGCAAGAGATTGATTAGAAGCCGATTCAATTGCTAAAACAGCTGCTGTTCCTTTCGTCTTTCCCTGCCCATTTAATGCAAGCATGACAGTCCCATTGGGAAGTAATTTTGTTGATGTTTTTTTTAATGCTAAGTCTGTAATAGTTTCAGAGGTATGCTTTACAATGCCCTGATTAACCTCACCCGATGACATCCAGTTAATATTTCCATTCCAAAAAAGCGAATTACTTCTATCAGGAGTTGCTCCAGCAGAAATTTGTGAAAAATACTTAACTTTTCCTGCTCCCCACCCTTCAGGCACCTGCCCAATCCAGTCGATTCCTGAATCCTTCATAGGAACTGTTTTATCCAATCCTTTTGTGACGGTCTCATAAATCAAGCTAGCTCGGTAGTCTTTTAGTTTTTGAATTTGCTCCTCCAGTAGACTTTTAACCTTATCCAGATGGGCAGTTTTCTTGTCTAGAAAATCAGCAATTTTTTGTTGTTCTTCGAAAGACATTTTGGGGAATATCATTTTTTTTATACTTTCTTGTGTAATAGTTGGAATTGTACTCCCTCCAACTATCAACTCACTTTGTTCCTTTCCCACAGAACTATTCAAAAAATAATTAATTAGGCGTGAATCTGTATTTTTTTTAGGTTTTAGAACTACCAATTGAGGATTTATCGTTGCTTTATTTGAAAGCTTATTTACAATTCCAGTTTTACCATAACTAGATCCTGTCTTTACATACAAGACATCACCAGTTTTAATTTGGATTTCCGGAGACTCATCATACTTACTCCACGAAATATAGGTATTATTATTATCTATCACACTATAGTCAATTATATTTGAGGGACTATATGAAATAGCTCCTTCCCCTTCTTTAACAATATCATTTGTGGTGTATCCTCTAAAACCTATTCTTCCAAATATATCTACATACTGTTCTAATTTACTTACTTCCCACTCTTCTGGTATCTGTCCAATCCAGTCGATGCCACTCTCTTTCATCTTAGTCATGTTTGAGTTCCTCCAAGAGAGTCTGTAGTTCAGCTTCCAAGTCATAGAATTCTGCTAAGAGTTTCTCTGCACTTTCTGGTGCTTGGTAGTGATAGAAATAGCGGGTAAAAGGTATCTCAGCTCCATAGCCCTTTTCCTCATCAAACCAGTAGTGGGCATCAGGTACATGAGGATAAACCTCACGCGCAAAGTAGTCTTCAACATCCTCTGTCAGCTTGACGATTTCACTGTCCTTGGTCGTCTTGTCATAGACAATTCCTCCAGCAATCTCATTTGGCTTGTCTTTCTTCTTAGTCCGGATAACTTCTGCCGTCTTGTCCATTTCACTCATAGCCAAGGCTAGCGCATTGATGTTAGCAGGCGTTACCTTGATGTCTCCCAGTATGTCCTTAATGACTTGGACAAAGCTTTCAAAGTTAGGAAAACTATCCTCCGTGATTCCCCCACCAAGAGCATCCAAGATAGCTTCTTGCTTGGCCTTCCCAGCTTCGAAGTCTTGTAATTTCTTCTCATCTTTGGCTGAGCGTGGTTCCATCTCTAGTAATTCTTGATACTGGTATTCGTCAAATAGTTTAGCTAGGAAAGGAACACTTTTGGCCTTCTCAATGGTTTCCTCAGTAATCCAGCCACGACGTTGCAGAGGTTGCATAACTGTATATTCTCGGTATAGAAACTCATTCTTATCAAAGATTTTCACATGGTCATTTTCTTTGAAATCATCATACCATTTGAGGATCTGGCGGATATTGTCTTGAGACAACTCACGACGTTTTTGTCCCAGAGATTTACGCAAAGGAACAAACTCATCGGTCGCATCGATAAACTGTACCTTATTTTGACGCTCAGGAGATTTGTTTTTATTATAAATCCAGATATAAATCCCAATCCCTGTATTGTAGAAAAACTGTCCTGGAAGGGCAATAATAGCTTCGAGCAAGTCATTCTCAAGAATATAACGGCGGATCTGACTCTCCCCAGATGAAGTACCACCAGAAAAGAGAGGTGAACCGTTTGAAATAATGGCTGCTCGGCCGTTTTCTTCTAGTTTAGCTAAACCATGAAGATGGAAAAGAAGTTGGGCATCGCCAGTTCCCGGAGTCGCTACAAAACGTCCTTGTCGACCTTCTGTAGTCTCAAAGAGTTTATGGTCTCTTTTAACTGCGTCTTCGACACCATCGTCCGCATCTTTCCCGCCCCAAGATTGACCAAAGGGAGGATTGGCAATGACAAAATTCATTTTCGTATCTGGAAATGGATCTTGATCTTTCAAAGTATCTGCCTTCACAAAATAATCCGAATCTTCTTGACGAATCAACATATCAGCTCGACCAATCCCGAAAGTCTCAGGTAAAACTTCCTGACCAAAAAGACGGACAGTTGCTCCTGTATCTAGTTGACGGATATAACTTTTGGCTGTAGCCAGCATACCACCTGTTCCAGCGGCCATATCTAAGATTTTCAACTCTTTTTTATCGACAAATAACTCTTCATCTGCCTCAATCAAGAGCAAATTAACCATTAAAGCAATGACCTCACGTGGTGTATAGTGTGATCCAGCTTCCTCATTTTCAGAAAAACGACGGATAATATCCTCAAACATATAGCCCATCACCATAGAGTCCACTGAACTTGGCGACAAATCAATCTCAGAAAACTTCTTAATCACAGTAAAAAGACGCCCAGACTGTGCAAGCGTGTGGACCTGTTCTTTAAACTTCAGATTTTCAATAATATCCTTCACACGACAAGAATAACCATCTAGATAGGCAATAAAATTTTCTTCAATCGCATTGGGATCATTTTGAAGATTTTTTAGCGTAAAAGGACTGACATTGTAGTATTTGTAGCCAGCTTTATTCTCAAGAACCTTCTCTGGTGTATTGGGATTTGACTTATAAAGAGCAACTACTTCATCTTTCGTTGGCAATAAGGCAGCTTCTAAACGTGTCAAAACAAACATAGGAATGATGACGTCTCGATACTTATCTGCACGATAAGCTCCACGCAATGTATTAGCAATCGACCAGACTGTATTGACTACATTTGAAATCTGAACATTGTTTTTCTGAAACAATGGTAATTTATTTTTGAAATTAGGCATTATATTCCCCTAGTTTTATGTAAATAATTGTCTTAATTATATCACAAAAAAGATTATCACTCTGACTTACTAAGAATTGATAAGCAAGTCTTCGTAAAGAAATAAAAAGAAAAAGCCTACCAGAGGTAGACCTTCTATAAAACTATTTTACTCTAATCGGTACGCGTCCGAAGTTTTGTTCGGAAAGCTCGGGATTGCCTAATTGATAAACATTATCCGTTTGTTGTGTAAGCATATCCCAAGGCTCCCTTCCAATCCGAGCCACTATATCCACAGACTTTTTCACAGTTTTGAGATGAGACTGCCCTTTTTGAGAAAATCCAAGCACATGAATGGATTCAGGCAAAGGATTTTCCACAGCTCCAACTAGGATATAGGTCAAAATACGACGTACCCGTGCTTTTGTATAGCGTTTAGTCGCCACCTTATCCACTAGTTCCTCCACAGAAGAAACCTCACGAATAGCAGTCTTTAAACGACTGGCAATCTCTTCATTCACCTGGAAAACACTAGTCAAATCGGGATTTGTAAGAATCTGATAAACCAGCAATTGGAAATAATTATCCCAAGAGACCTGTGGAGAAGTCTGAAAAAGTTTGCTATTGGGCATGAACTTATCCACAAAATCACTATCTTGCTTGTGGAGACGTAGACTGGTCGCTGAGGCGAAAGATACTTCCTTGTCTGAGGAATGATAGCCAGCCCCCTGTCTCTGGATAGGAGTCAACTTAATGCCCTTACCAGCACAAGCTTTAGCATAGGCTAAGCCTAGGATATGATTGGGGGTATTGCCAGTAAAGTCTACACCAGCAAACTTTTCCCACATTTTTTGCGTCTTCTGTGGATAAGACAAATCACTAGGCAAACTTTCCACAAAAGCTTCCATTTCCTCGGACTTTTCAGCATAGACATCTGCTATCGCCTGGTAGTCTAGGACTTCTTCCGTACCAAAAGTAAGGCTATCAATTCCCAGTCGGGATAAGATATCAACGGCTCCAGCAGCAAAATAATCAGCAGACTGAACTGCCGTCAAGAAAGGCAACTCAACCACGAGGTCTGCCCCATTTTCCAAAGCCATCTGAGCTCTAGTCCACTTATCCACAATAGCTGGCTCACCTCGCTGAACAAAGTTCCCAGACATGGCAACAATTTTTACACCTTCAGACTGATCTAGGAGATACTTGTGGCCGTTATGAAAAGGATTGAACTCAGCAATAATACCTGTAACTGTCATAGGCTCTTATTTTTGAGCAACAAAGAACCAACGTGCACTAGTTTCAGTCGGTTCCTTATCCTCGAAATCAGCGTAAAGTTTGAAAGATTTGAAGCCAGCTTGCTCCAACAAGATATCATAAGTCAAGACCTCATAGGTACGCTCCTCATGGACCTCATCATGTCGGCTAAAGCTTCCATCTTCCTCTTGGACAAAGAAGGTCAATTCATGAACAATAGAATGTGGTGCCGCATCCTCATAGGTATCCCAAAGCATAGCAAAGTCTTCTGCATTTTCATGGTAGGAATAGCCCGGGAAAACCTCATCCGTCTGATAGGTTGAATGCACATCAAAGATGAAGACGCCATCTTCATTAAGGGCATTGTAAACCTCCTTGAAGACGTCTCCGACTTCTACTTCGTCCTGCATATAGCAGATGGAATCTGAGTAACAGGTCACAAAGTCATACTTGCCCGCTTGCGATAAATCCAACATGTTGCCTTCAATAAAGTCAATTTTCTGTTTGGCAGAAGACGCTCGCTTCTCCGCAATCTTCAACATATCAGCACTCAAATCGAGTCCAGTTACATCGAAACCAGCTTGAGAAAAGCGTACAGACTGAATTCCAGTTCCACAAGCCAATTCAAGTAATTTCTTTTTATCCTTAGTCTTTGGCAAATGACGGAGGGAAAAATCCGTCCACAAATCGTAAAGACTATCATCCATAACAGCGTCGTATACCGCCGCGAAAGTTTCATAAGTAGCCATAATGATGATACCAAGTCCGCCCGTAATCGGAAAGAAAATTAGGAGCTTGGACTTGGAGAAATCTCCAAGTCCAAGATGTCTATTTTCCGACGATTACAGGACGGGTTCAAATCCTTTCTAAGATACAAAGAGC
>ERZ773234.567-NODE-567-length-11331-cov-2.758691_pt1 | contig 11331 bp, 9 predicted proteins | sample MGYA00580523_ERZ773234 | MGnify/ENA primary metagenome ERZ773234 (study PRJEB29015, sample SAMEA2738167) | human oral metagenome | biome: human oral; feature: human-associated habitat; material: saliva | place: China | collected 2262 ...
AGAATACCAAAACTTTTTGAAAGGTGCATATTTAAAAGGTGCCTTATATGATGAGGGAACTACTTTTCCTGAAGGCTTTGATCCCAAAGAGTGTGGGATGGTGGTATCCGATAGAATCGATGAGCAATAGGTATCGTCTGTCTCTTCCACCCGCACCATCACGCATAATGGAACCATGACTCATCAAAGTGGAATCACAGCCCTGGGTACCACTGACCACGTGTACCTGGAACTTGACCTTGTCCAAGGCAAGGATCCGAAAGAAGCAATCGGCCGCCTAGCTGCGGCAATCAACCTGCCCACCACCGTCGGAGCCAACGCCGTGGTTGGCGTGCGCCCCGAACTGTGGGCCAAAGTCTCTGACGCACAGCACGTGCCTAACGACGTCCATGGGTTCAACGAACCCCTCAAAGGCACGAATGGGTACGAAATGCCTGCCACCCAACATGACGCATGGGTGTGGGTAGCGTCGTTCTCTCGCTCACAATCATTTGAAGTGTCTTCCTACATTCTGAAACAGCTCAAGGGGTACTTCAAGCTCGCTGATGAAACAGTCGGTTGGGCATATGAGCTCAACCGCGATCTTACTGGCTTTGAAGACGGTACCGAGAACCCAGGTGCGCTGGAAGCACCTGGACTGGTCGGTGTTCCTGCTGGTCAGCCCGGTGCTGGCTCGTCTGTGTTGCTGTTCCAAAAGTGGAGCCATCGTATCCGTGAATGGTCCAACTTGTCTGTGGATAGGCAACAGGACGTGATTGGTCGCACCAAGCAAGACAGCGTCGAATTACCTGACGATGTTAAACCTGACTCTTCACATGTTTCTCGCACTGTGGTCGAAAAAGACGGAGAAGAACAAGATGTGTTCCGCCGCAACACCTCCTACGGGGAACTGGAAAATCACGGCACCACATTCGTTGGATTCTCGTTCGAGCAATGGCGTTTGGAAGAAATGCTTCGACAGATGGCTGGTGCTGATGGTGGCCCACGCGATGCCCTGACCTACTTCACCGATGCCGAAACCGGTTCGTGGTACGTCTGTCCTTCGGTGGCAGGCTTGCTGGCTATCGCCGAGCCGTTCATGGAGGATGACGACGACTAGTTAGATAGCAGCTCGACTTACCATCTAACGCACCCCTCACTGCCCCTGCGCCATGCGGATGAGGTCGTTGTAGGCGCGTTGGATGGTCACGAGTGCTGCGTCTTCGGCGGGGGTGAGGGCGGAGAGGGATTCCATGTGCGCCCATTGGAGTTTCTGCTGGGCGGTGTTCACTACGTCCCACATTGATGCCGTAACGGGGAGCCCAAGTTTTTCTTGGAAGGTGTCTCCGGCGATCAGTCGGGTTAGTTCTTGGATGAGTTGGGTGCTGGGGTTCGTGTCTTGGACTGCCTTCAAATCCAGGAGCAGGAACACGGTGATCAGACGCGGGTCGGTGCGCATGGTGGAGACCAGGTTGAGTATCTGGTCTTTGGGGTGCTGCCTACTAAAGGCCAGGCTTTCTATTTCTTTGACTATGCGCCCCGCACGGTGTGTGGTGGCGAATTTGCCAAAGCGTGTGACCAGTAATTGCCGCAGTTCGGGTACGCCGGATTTGGTGGTGGCCCATTCGTTGAGTTCGCTGGCACCTCGGCGGGCGACGTTGCGGGCGCGGAAGAGTCCGTATTCGCCAATGAGTCTTACAACGCGTCTGCAGATCTCCTGCTGTTGCGTCCCACCGGCACCACCCGCACCGGCACCATCACCGCCGGTGCCACCCTCAACAGCGTCACCTCCAGAAGCAATGATGTCAATGAGGTCAAATTCGGTGGCCTCAGCGAGGCTGGCCATGACGCGGGCGTCGTTTTCCGTGATTACACCTGTGTGAGAGGTTTCGGCGAGCAATCCGGCAACGGGGATAACGGTGAGCACCGAGCCTGAGAGTTGCGCGGCCAGGGTGTCGGCGTGTTGGCGTGCGTGGTCGAGGGGGTCGCGTTCACCGAGTGCGCCTTCACCGAAGGAGTCGGCACGGGAGAGCACACCAAGGGTGTTCAGGGAGGTGAATCCCAAATCCTTGATGAACTTCACCTCGTCCATGCGCGGGGTGGCATCGAACAGGAAGACGGCGGCGTCGGCATCCACGGACATGGCTTTGGTTTGTTCGTAGCCGTCGATGAGGATGCGCCGGGTGCGTTGTTCGTTTTCCACGGTCAATGTGGCAAGACCGGGGGTGTCGATCAGCGAGAAGTCTTTGATGGACGCAGTGGGCATCCAGCGGTGGATGAAGCTGATTTCTTCGACAGGTGCGGGGAGTGCTGCCACTTCGCCGCGCTGGATGGTGATGGGCAGGCGTTCGCCGTTCAGAAGAACGGCTTCGGCGCGGTCGGGTGCGCCGTATTGGAAGACGGTGACCACGTTGGTGGCTTCGAGGGCGGCGGTTTCGGCCACGGGAGCGCCGATCAGGGCGTTGACTAGCGTGGATTTGCCTGATTTGAGGCGCCCGACCACCACAATGCGTGGCGGGGCGTCGAGAGTGTGGCGGATGCGTTGTGCCTCGTCGTACAGCGCGGGGCTGAAGGTGCCAAGGTAGTCGAGGGCTTGGTTGAGTGCGATTGATGTGAGGTCCATCTCGGCTTATCCTTGCTGTCCGCGGCGGGCTACCTGCGAGGTGAGTTCGGTGATCATTTTTTCCGCCGCGGTGATGTTTTTGTTGATGATGGTGATGTTCTTTTCCAGCGTCTTTTTGCGCTTCTCGCGGCTGGCCTGATCGGCTTTGGCCACACGCTCGGCTTCCTGGATTTGTTTTTGGGTGGTGTCCAGCATGTCTTTGAGGTATTCGCGGTAGCGGAGTTGGATGGCGGGCCGGGCGTTGGCAATGGCTGCTTCGAGGATTTTGGAGGTGAACATTTTGGAGGTGGCGGTGGTTTCGCGCATCCAGTTGAGCAGGTTGGTTTTGCCGGAGCGCATGGCGCGGAAGCCCACGTTGAAGGCCACCCAGCTGACGCCAACGATGGCGCCAAGGCCGGTGAAGCTCACCATGGTGCCGATCACCCCGCCGAGCATGGAGCCGCCGGACATGCCCATCATGAGCATCATGGGGTCGAGAAGTCCTTGGCGTTTTGCCTGCACAGTGTGGGTTTGTAGTTCTTTTCCGGTGAAGGCGGAGCTGACTTCGTTTCTGATTTGTTCCCAGATGACGTCGGAGTCAACGAACCTGGGTTTGACGATCCTGTTTTCCAGCTCGGTGGAGAAGTAGGTGAGTGTTTCGCCGATGGCGGTCTGGAATTCGCGTTCCATTTCTGCGGTGAAGTACTGCGGGTTTTTGCGCAGCACGGCCATGCCGTTTTTGTTGATGCGTTCGGTCCAGGATTCGCGGATGGCATCGAGTTTTTGTTCCAGCTGGTCCATGGACTCCTGCCGGATGAGGGTGAGGTCGCGGCCGAGGTAGTAGTCCCAGCTTTCGCCTTCTTTTTTGAGCTGTTTGAGTTCTTCGAGCCGGTTGGATAGGTCGGGGACGGCGGCGTCGCCTTCCCGCAGAATCTCCAGGCGTTGTTGCAGGTCCTCGCTGAGGTCGCGGAGTCCTTTGGTCGCGATCCGCAGGCCATTGGCCAGTGGAAGATGCTCGGCGATGCGGAATTTGCCGGCGATCAGCGCATTGAGGTCGTTGATGCCGGATAGTTCCAGCACTTTGCCGCCACCTGCCGCCATGGACATTTCCGAACCAATCACTGCGAGCAGGCTGGACACGCCCACCACGGGAATATCGCGGCCGATGTGCTCACGCAGGAGTTTCTTGTTCTGCTCCACGATTTCCTGCCAGCGCACAAGGTGCTTGTCGGTCTTGGTGACGGCCACGATGATGGCTTCGATTTCGGAACCGGTATCACGGATAAAATCCATCTCGGGCTTCGTGATGGTGGTCGACGCATCGCACACGATCACCAGCACACACGCCTGATCCACCGACACTTTCGCCAGCGCCGACAGCTTCGGGTCCAGCCCGCCCACGCCCGGGGTATCCACAATGGTGACGCCCTCCAGCGGCATCCTGCGGATCGGAATGGTGGCGCGGGTGGGCAGGGAATCCGCGTCCTCCTGCGCGGCACGCACGGCACCAGCATTGATCCATTCACCTACCTCATTGAGGCGCACGATTTTTTCACCGTCGGGGTAGAACAGGCAGGCTTGGCCCTCCCGTAACTCATCCGTCTCGGAGGTCAGAGCAATCGCCGTTGATGTTGTGACATTCACGCCCACAGGTGAGGCATTTCGCTTGCCGACGATCGCGTTTACCAGAGAACTTTTGCCCCGTTTGACCTCTCCAACAACAACGACCGATCGTGTTTGCTGCGTGCTTGATGCGCGGGCGACGGCAAGATCGCTAATGTCATCAAGCTTGTATTGACGCAGGATTTTATCGGTAATGGTTGTCAGGAGCTTGGTTGCGCGGTCTTCAATGTCGCTGTGATCAGCCTCTTGACCTGTACGTATCTCTGTTTTCACAATGTGTCACTTTCGGTGATAGCATGACTCGCTTATTTACCCTATCGAAAAATTAAGGTGACTGTAACCTTTCGCACGTTATACGCATCCAAGCAAATGTTGAGGGCTGACGGCCTAAGATATTATCTGTATTTTTGATCTCAAAAAGGAGGCGCCATGAAGAAGCTGAAGGCCAGCGTCGTAGCTTTGCTCAGCGTTGCGCTGCTATCTGCTTGCGGAAACTTGCCTAACCCGTTAAGCAAGTCTCAGGCCGGCTCGACCGGGCAGACATCCACCGCTACCGACGCTGTCGGCGCAGGAAAGGAGTCGGACGCCGCCAAAGCTTTTGACACCGGCGGATTCAAGACGGAGCCACTCAAACCGGTACCGGATCCCACCCCAGAAACTGGTCACATTACTGAGTCGTTTTTGCTGGCAGAGTATGTGCCCATGCCGTATGAAGTTGATCCTGTGTTGAGTAAAGGTAAGGGTGGCCGCGCAGTTTTCGGTGCGGGTAGCTTGGGGATGATTGCATCCAATCGGGCTGTCAATATGTTGAAAGCGTATGATGACAGATTGCAGTCCGGCTACTATAACTCGGCGGAAGCTCCCACAGCTCGGGCTTTGGATCCAACGATGTCGATGAATCAGGCAGTGCTGCGCTATGACAGCCCTGCAACCGCGCAAGAGGTGGCGCAGAAGCTGGCCGAGGAAATTACCGCGCCTGTCTCCGAAAATGAGTTGGCTGTGTCTTATGTACCAGACTCTATCCCCAACATGCCCAACACTTATGTATCTCACTATACATCGGAGATTACAGGCGAGACAAGCTACAGCACATTTACTCCCTACAATGAGTATGTGATCAATACATGGACATCAACGCCTGTTGGTCAGGAACAATGGAGTCGAGACTATGTCAAAAAATCCTACGACAAGCAGATTCCATTGCTGGAGCAGTTCCCGGGCATAAAAACTCCAGCAGGATACGGTAAAGCTACAAAGTATCCACCCCACGATCCCAACAACATTGCCATCTATGCTTTGCAAAAACGTGAGACGGATTCTGCGCAGGTCCCAGGTACGTATGGTCCGCGTGGTACGGCATCGTTGTACTCCAATACCAAAAACATCTACGACACTATTACGCAAGCTGGATCAGTGAAGAATGGTAAGGCGGTCTCGCTTGTGTTCCGTGCCGATAATGATTTTGGTGCCCAAGCGATCCTCAACTCCTTCATGTCCAACGATCTGCAAGCCGGGGCAAAACAGTACGATGAACCGCAGGGCGTTCCAGGTACTAGCTGTACCGAGAACGAAGAGGTGAATGGTACTCAATATGCTTGTTACGTGACTAATGGCCGTTATGTTGCTGATGTTAGCGACCGCGCCTACACCAACAAACCGCAAGACAAGGCTGAAAAGAAGCAGCTGGTCTCACAGATGGCTGCAGCACAATATGAGATTCTGAAGAAAGCTGATCAGAAGATCGAAAACGTCAAAAACTAGAGGCATCGGGAGACCCCGCTGGTAGTTGGGGTCTCCCTGGCGTTGTGTTTATCTACAAAGAACATCGTGAAAGGGCGGCTACATGTCCGGGACAAACTGGACCATTGGCATTGACTTTGGAACCTCCAACACGGCGGCGGCGCACACAAACCCCGTCAAGGGAACCGTTGAGGCGGTGAACCTTAGCCACAACCGCACTACTATGTCCTCGTCCGTGTACGTCGAATCACCTGAGCAAATCGACGTTGGCGACGTCGCTATGGACAAGGCCGAGTCCAACCCTGCGGGTTTCATTCCGGCACCCAAGCGCGTGATCCCGCAACAAATGTTCCAGGTCAACGGCTATGATCTGTCCGCCTCCATGCCGGTTGCTGCGGTGTTGTCCTCCGTAGTGCAGCGCGTGTCCCGCGAACATGGCAACGTGCAGCCTTCCGAACTGGTGCTCACCCACCCAGAGGCGTGGTCGTCCAACGAGATTAAGGTTCTGCTGGATGCCGCCGCCCAACTGGGCTTGTCGGCGGCGAAGATTACCACCATTTCCGAGCCGCAGGCTGCCGCGCACTACTACTCCCGAGCAAAAACCCTGCAACCGGGGCAACGCATCGCTGTGTTCGACTTCGGTGGCGGAACGTTGGACGTTGCCGTGCTGGAAGCCAATGACAATGATGCCTTCGATGTGATTGCTGCCCGCGGCGATAACACACTGGGTGGAAAAACCTTCGACGCGATGATGCGCAGGTGGGTTGACCAGCAGCTTGATGACCGCAACCCAGAACTCCTGGATTACTTCCGCACCCAGGCACCTCTGCAGGAACGCCACGCGCTGGAAGATTCCATCCGCCGTGCTAAGGAACTTCTCTCTGAGGCTTCCTACGCCACGGTAGTGGTCAGCGGCGGTGGTGAGACCGAGCGTTTCCAGATCACTCGCGCAGAATTTGAAGAGATTATTTCCCCGGCATTGGATAAAGCTGCGGCGCTGACCCAAGCTACGCTTGCCGACGCGGGAATCACCAACGCTGAGGATCTTGTTGCGTTATATCTCACCGGCGGCTCATCACGTATTCCGCTTGTGCAAGACCGCCTCAAGAATTTTGGACCACTCGCCACATTGGATGACCCGAAAACCGTTGTGGCTCAAGGAGCCATTTCCGCCTTAGGTCCCATTGTTCGCGGCATGGCCCCGCACAATATGGGTGCAGATGCCCCGACTACGCAAGAACCGGCGCAGGGTGGAGTGGACTTCGGTGCATCTGGCTATGGTGCTCCGAACTACGGCACAACGAATTACGGTGCATCAACACCCACTGCGACAGCACCCGCAGGGAAGGCAGCCTCGGCGACCCCTGCGGCGTCGACAAGCGCGCCCACGAAAACCCGCAGAAACCTGATCATTGCCGCAGCAGCGGTTGTGGCAGTGGCAGTGGTTGGTGCGACGACCATGTATCTGTTGGGCAACGGTAAATCGGAGGAAACGACCACGACACAACCAACCGCAGCGGCTACTAGCAGTGCAAGCGCAGGCAACTTGGGGAGCCGTGAGGCAGTGCTTGCGGCTGCCCCATCCAAGTTCAGGGAAAGCCTGGATAAATGTGAACTCGACGGAACTACTGAGACTGGTCGACTGAAAGTTCAATGCCAGATCAAGGAAGGAAGTTCCGCATATAGTTACTTCGCTGGGGACGCCATATCGCCTCCCCTAGTAACGTTCAACATTGACCCTGACAGCTCGGATATTGAGCGTCGTCGTATCACTGAAGGCTGGTACGACACACGCAAAAAAGACACCGAAACCGTGGAAAACGGCAACAAAACCGCAGCTGCGTTTATCTACTCTGACACCGCAACGTCCGGTAGCAACAACAAATACTCATTGGCCTACGCCAGTACTGAGACAAACCTCATCCTGACCAGCTTTGATCTGAAAGACAAGGAATCTGCAAAGGCATATCTCCAGGCGGCCGGACTGATGTAGCTAGGTTCCCAAAATAAAAATGATCATCGGTTGTAACTTTCTGTAGCTACGGCGTGTCTAAGTAGTGTCCAGCAGATAGGTTCGCCAGCGCTGGTGGTCATAACCAAGACCGCAACAAGCGGGACCTGCCAACAAGAAAGGAATATTCATGAGCGACAATCCAGTGCAGGGTATGCAGGAAAACATCGAGGCAGCTATCCATGGTGCGCAGAGCGCGTTTAGTAGCTTCACCAGTTCAGGTGGCTCATCTGCCGGTTCTTCTGACGTTGCTGGGTCATCCGCAGGCTCCTCAGGCGACGCTGAAGCAGCAGCCGGTTCTTCTGCCATCCACGATGCAGCCGGTGGTTCCTCGGCAGGCTCCTCCGACGTTGCAGGATCCTCCGTGACCCACGACGCTGCAGCCGGCTCTTCTGCCGCTGCTGGTTCCTCAGCTGGCGCAGGCTCGGCCGGTTCAGGTTCAGCAAGCGCAATTCCTGTCGATCACATGTCCAGCCAGCCTGAACCAGATATTTCGAACGGTTTCAGCCCGGACTACTCCCAGGATGATGTTCTAATCGCCGACCCGAATCCAAGCAATGCGCAGAACGTGTCCAGCCGCGATGTTGATGGTGATGGCAGCATTGACGTAGTGCATTCCACCACCGATGGTGTGCAGCAGATCGATTATCTCGACGGCCAGGGTGAAGTTATTCTCACCGATGTTGACCTAGATGGCAACGGCACGTTTGAAACGGCCGTCACTACTGCAGAAGACAATGTTGTGGTTGCATCGTCCGACATTGACGACGATGGTGACATGGACGTGATCAGCTACGCAGACGGCGCAACCGGCCAAGTTTTCCAGGAAGACACAGTTGAGGGCAATGTTGTTGTTGATTCTCAGCTCGACTTGGACGGCGATGGCATCACCGATGTGGAGCTGATGGACGACAATAAGGACGGCACTTTTGATGTCGCCGCTGTCGACTCCGACATGGATGGTCACGCAAACGTGCTTTATCACGATGTAAACGGTGATGGAAACTTCGACTACGCAGCTTTCGACTCCGACGGTGACGGCATCATGGACACCAACGTGGATGCTAGCTCGTACGCCAATGGTTCGGTTGGTTCTGTGGATAACTTTGACAACCTCGGACACGACGCCGTCCAGCACGATGCTGGTATGGACGGCACTTTCTAACAGCTCGACCTTCACTCCTCCCTTCCCACTGCAACACACAAGGAAATAACGGTAATGACCTCCATGGACGGATATGACGACCACTCCATGTTCGATGAGTTGAACTCGCTCATTGACCCGAGCGACCTCGGAGACGATTCTTTCAATGAGTCCTTCGACGATATGGGGCATGATCACCCCTTCGCAGATCCGTTCGTGGATCCCATTGCCGACGACCCGGCTGTCAATATCCCGGATGACGGCCTCCCTGTTGTGCCTGATCTGCACGATCATCCCATCGATCCGACCACGCACGACCCTGCCGTGCAGGACCCCGCCGTTGCTGACCCCAACATGGTGGATCCAGACACAGTGGACATTGACGATGCTGATCCCGGTCATGCCGACGCTGCCCCTGCACCGGAAGTCCACGACCCAACTACCCACGACCCAACTACCCATGATCCGGTTATCGACGCCCCCGCACCCGACCCTGTGCCCGAATCCGACCCGTCCCTTGATGTTCCTGCTCCAGGGGAGGAGCCCGCACTGGATGATGATGGCGTGTACGGCAACTCCTACGAGTGGAACTCTGACTGGTTCTACCAACAGGTAGATGGTTATTGCGGCCCCACCTCCGTGGCCATTATTGCCAACGAGTTCTCTGACGCTGGCATCACCGACCCGCAGGTTATGGTGGACCAGGCGTACAACATGGGCCTCACGCAGGACATTTCCGAAGGCTTGTATATGGAGGATATTCAGACATTGCTGGATGCCTCCGGCGTGCCCTGTGAGACTGTTACAAGTTCTATGGATGACCTCGCCGCCCGCCTTGACGCTGGTTGTGGCGTGATTGCCGCCGTGGATTCCGGCGAGCTGTGGGGCGATTCCGCTGATGCGGCTGGCGAAGATAATATGCCAGATCACGCTCGTTGTCTCTGAGATTGATACCAATACAGGCATGGTCACCCTGGAGGATCCGGGTAACCCTGATGGGAATGGCACTCAGGTCCCGATCAGTCAGTTTGAGGATGCCTGGGCAGACAGCGGCTTCCAGATGGTGGCCACCACCGAGGGTGACCCTGATCTGGGTGGGACCAGCGACAACCCGCAACTCGCTTTTGTTAACGTGACAGGTAGTGATGTTATTCAGTAACGTTGCGGTAAAATGCACATGCTCTGGAGTTGATGGATGATGACGATGCCCCACGATGATGCGGCTCCCTTGACCCCTGATCTTTCGTTACCAGTGGATTCCCTGGACCCAGCCGTGTGGGACCGAATCCTCTCCGACGCTCTCGCCATGCCTGATGACGACATTGATGCCTCCATCGTCCCCGACTATGACGAGTCGGATGAAATCACATTGGACGACACCGACTTCGACAGCATCATGCTTATCGACGCCGATGCAACCGATGATTCCACGGATGCCAACGATCAGGCTCATGACGAAGTCACGCATGATGACGTTGATGATACGGACAACGGGGACGATACCAGCGACTTCGAGCAGCACGACCTCACGTTTGACGTGTCCCATGACGACACTTTTCACGACAACGCCGATGGCCACCACAGTGAAGTCACCTATCACAATGATGACAATGGATTCGATGCAGACCACATAGACATTGACTTTGACATCAATGGATAGCATAAAAGCTGTATGTATTTGTCTTCAAAATAGGTTGAGCTAGGCTAAAGTTGATAGGAGGTTGATAGGCGGCGACGCCACTCTATTAGTGGTGTGCGCATACGAGTGAAGGTTTGTTTGGGTACATGAATGATGATGCTGAGCTTCTAAGCAAAGCACGCGAGGGTGACGAGCGTGCCTTCGCGGAACTTGTCACCAGGTATCAACACATTGCCTGGAGCGTGTGCATGCGCATTACCGAAAACCAGCATGATGCAGAGGACGCACTTCAGCATGCGCTGGCCTCAACGTGGAAAAATCTGTCTCGCTTTCGAGGCGAATCGAAATTTGGCACCTGGTTCTACCGCATCGCCAGCAACGCGGCCGTGGCGTTGGTGCGCAAACGCAAGCAAGAAAAACCCATTGACAGCGATGAAGACGGCTATTTCATCCAGCTGGAGGACACAGCAGCCGCCTTTGAAGAACAACTTGCTGACCATGACCGGCTCAGTATCGCACTGCAACAGATCAATGCTGATTCCCGCGAAGCGCTCGTCCTCGCGGAAGTGGCGGGGCTTACATACGCAGAAATA
>ERZ773234.572-NODE-572-length-11262-cov-23.267065_pt1 | contig 11262 bp, 6 predicted proteins | sample MGYA00580523_ERZ773234 | MGnify/ENA primary metagenome ERZ773234 (study PRJEB29015, sample SAMEA2738167) | human oral metagenome | biome: human oral; feature: human-associated habitat; material: saliva | place: China | collected 2262 ...
TCTGCGCCCGAATTCTGTGCGCCCGGTGAGTTTGGCGCACCTTCGCGAACATCTGCAGGGATTGGGTGCTCAGGTGAGTTCCCAGCTGGCTAGTGGCGTTCAGGGTTCTGAATCCGGTGATTCCGTTGAGGTTACCGGTATTAGCATGGACTCCCGAGGTGTTCGCCCGCAGGACCTGTACGTGGCTCTGCCCGGTGCGAAGGTGCACGGTGCGCAGTTTGCTGAGGCCGCGTTGAATCTGGGTGCTTCCGCTATTTTGACGGATGCTGCCGGTGCGCAGCTGCTGGGTGAGGCGCCGGTGCCTGTCCTGGTGACTGAGAACCTGCGCGAGTACGTTGGTCCGTTGGCTGCGCTGATTTATGGTTCGGCTTCGTTCCCCGCTACTCACCGTTACGCGGTGACCGGTACGAACGGTAAGACCACCTCCACCTACATGTTGGAGTCGGTGTTCCGCACCGGCCTGGGTGTAAAGACCGGCCTGATTGGCACGATTCAGATTCTGATTGACGGCGTGTCCGTGCCCTCGAAGATGACCACCCCCGAGTCGCCCCACGTGCATTCGTTGCTGACCATCATGGGTGAGCACGGCCTACGGTGCGCCGCGATGGAAGTGTCCTCCCACGCGATTGATTACCACCGTGTCGACGGCGTGAAGTACGCCGTGGCCGGTTTTACGAACCTGACCCAGGATCACCTGGACCTGCACGGCACGATGGAACACTACTTTGAGTCGAAGGCTCAGCTGTTCACTCCCGAGCGCGCCGAGCTGGCCGTAATTACCGCGGACGATAGCTGGGGCGAGAAGATGCACGCCTCCGCCGCCGAGCGGATGGGGGCCGAGCACGTGCACCGCCTGGTGACCGCCCGCGGTGCCGGCCTCGCCGAGGTCCCCGCCGAGTTTGGCGAGCGCGATTGGGCCGTGGTCCGCGTGCAGCGCGAGGGCCTGGGCCACCGCTTCTACCTGGAGAACGGCGCCGGCGAAAGCATTGAGTGCTACACGGGCCTGCCCGCAGATTTCAACGTTTCGAACGCGGCCCTGGCCGCCCTCATGGCGTACCTCGATACCGATGCCGCCGAGCGCGAGCTGTTGCTGCCGGCCCTGGCCTCCGGTCCGGCGCTCACCCCTGTGGTGCCCGGCCGCATGCAGCTGATTTCGCTGGCGCCGCACGCCATCGTGGACTTCGCGCATAACCCCGACGGCCTGACCCGCGCGCTGGAGGCTATGGACCGCCCCGGTGACGGCAAGGTCATGATTGTGTTCGGCGCGACCGGCGAACGAGACCACCTCAAGCGCCCCATCATGGGCGCGATTGCCGCTCAGAACGCCGATATCGTCATCGTGACCGATGACGATCCGCACGGTGAAGAGCCCGCCCCGATTCGTGCCGCCGTCGAGGAAGGCGCGCAGAAGGCGCAGAACCGTCGTGCCCAGCAGATCTTGAACATTTCCCCGCGATCGGCGGCCATCGATGCGGCGATTGCCCTGGCCACCGAGCACGATGCGATTCTCATTGCCGGCCGCGGCCACGAGACAGAGCAGGACGTCGACGGCGTGGACATCGCCCTGGACGACCGCGTGGAGACCGCTCGCGCGTTGCACGCCCACGGCTTCGAGGTGCTCCCCGATTACCGTCGCATGATTGACACCGCAGGGGCCGCGCAGGCCACCGAGACGACCGAGACCGCTGAAGGTAGGTAGAGAATGATTAAGCTCAGCGCCGCCCAGATTCTGGAGGCGACCGGCGGCACCGCAATCGGCCTGGACGGCCGTGAGGAGCAGGTGCACGCGACCTTCGCCACCACCGACTCTCGCGAGGTGGAGACCGGCACCCTGTTCGTGGCAAAGCCCGGCGCCGTCACGGACGGTCACAAGTTCGTTCCCACGGCGTTCGAGAGGGGCGCAACCCTTGCCCTGGTCGAGCGCGAAGTCGTCGACGAGCAGGGCGTTCCCTACCCGAGCATCCGCGTTCCCGACGTGGTGCTGGCCATGGGCGACCTGGCCCGCTACGCGATTGAGCAGATGCGCGCGCAGGGCGAGCTGACGGTCGTCGGTATTACCGGTTCGGCCGGTAAGACCACCACGAAGGATCTGCTGGCCGCCATCTTCACCCCCGAGGGCCCCACGGTCGCTCCGGTGGGTTCCTACAACAGCGAGGTGGGTGTGCCGCTGACGGTTTTCCGTGCGGACGAATCCACCCGCTACCTGGTCATTGAGATGGGTGCCGACCACGTGGGCAACATCGAATACCTGGCGAATATTGCGCGTCCCGACCACGGCGCAATCCTGAAGGTCGGTACCGCCCACGCCGGCGAGTTCGGCGGCGTGGACAATATCGAGCGCACCAAGGGCGAGCTGGCCGAGGGCGTTCAGCCCGGTGGCTCCCTCTCCCTGAACGCGGATGACCCGCGCGTGCTACGCATGGCCTCCCGCTCGGTCGCCCCCGTCACCTACTTCGGCGTGGGGGAGAAGACCGACGAAAACGGCCAGCCCTACGAGCGCTACGTGGCGGCGCTGAACCTGCGCACCACCGATGCCGGTTGCCCCGAGTTCACGCTGCGCCTGCCCGACGGTAGCGAGTACGAGATTTCTTCCCGCCTGATCGGTGAGCATCACGTGCACAACCTGCTGGCCGCTGCGGCTGTCGCCTACAACAGCGGTATTGCGGGCGAGAAGATTGCCCGCGCGCTCAACGGTGCGGCGGCTGCCTCCAAGTGGCGCATGGCCCGCACCGACCGTGCCGACGGCGTGACCGTCATTAACGATGCCTACAACGCCAACCCCGAGTCCATGGCGGCGGCGCTGCGCACTCTCGCACAGTTGGGCCGCACCGTGGACCCGGCGACCGGTCAGCCGCACCGCACCTGGGCCGTGCTGGGCGCCATGCTGGAGCTGGGCGATGTGTCCGTTCAGGAACACGATCACCTCGGCCGCCTCGTGGTGCGCATGAACATTTCGAAGCTCATCGCGGTCGGTGACATCGCTAAGCCCGTCTACAACGCCGCGCACCTGGAAGGCTCCTGGGGCAATGAGGCGACCTGGGTTCAGACCCCGCAGGAGGCCGCCCAGATTCTGCGCGCCGAGCTGCATCCCGGCGATATCGTACTCTTCAAGTCCTCGAACGGCGCGAAGCTGGGCCTGCTGGGCGACGAATTCGCCTTCGCCGAGGAGAGCTTCGGCTCCGCCGAGGACGAGGCCCCGACCTGGCTTTCCGCCGGCGACTTTGTTGAGGCTACCGACCTGAGCGAGCACCTGGCCGCCCACCTGGACGGTACCGAGTCCAGCACCTCCGCACAGACCACCAACGAAGGGTAACGCTTCATGATTACCGTGTTGATTGCAGGAATCCTCGGGTTCCTTATCTCCCTGACCGCGCTTCCGGTGTTCATCAAGAAGATGAAGTCCCTCAAGCTCGGTCAGCTGATTCGCGATGAGGGCCCCGCCGCCCACCAGTACAAGGCGGGCACCCCCACCATGGCCGGCCTGATTTTCATCCCGGCGGCGATTCTTGCGTACCTGCTGACCACGGGCATTAGCGCCGTTTTCTTCGGCACCTCGCCGCTGCCGAGCGCCACCGCGTGGCTGACCATCGCCTTTACCCTGGGCATGCTCGGTGTGGGCGCTGCGGATGACATCATGAAGTTCCGCCACAAGGGCAACGAGGGCCTGACCGAGCGTCAGAAGACCATCGGCCTGCTCGCGGTGACCGTTCCCTTCGCCTTCCTGGCTTTCCAGTTCCCCAACGAGTCTGGCGCGCGCCCCGCGTCCACCGCGATTTCCTTTGTGCGCGACCTGCCGATTGACCTCTTTGCCGCCGGTGCGGTGTTTGGGTCCATCCTGGTGGCCGTGTGGATTACCCTCATCTCCCTGTCGGGTACGAACGCCGTGAACTTCACCGACGGCCTGGACGGCCTGGCCGGTGGCGTGATGATGACGATCTTCTCGGGCTACCTGACCATCAGCATCTGGCAGTACGTGCACGCCTGCACCGCGGGCGCCGGCACCGCCTGCTACGACGTGCGCGACCCGGGTTCGCTGGCGCTGATTGCCGCATCCTTGATCGGTTCCCTGGCCGGCTTCCTCTGGTGGAACGTCTCGAAGGCGCAGATCTTCATGGGCGACTCCGGCTCCCTGGCCCTGGGCGGTGCGATGGTTGCCTTCGCCCTGTTCACCCGCACCGAGCTCCTGCTACTGGTCATGGCGCTGATTCCGGTGCTGGAGGTCTTCTCCGTAATCGTTCAGAAGTTTGTCTTCAAGGTCAGCCGCAAGCGCTCGGTTGCGGCGGGGGAGAAGCCCCTGCACGCGCACCGTTACTTCCGTATGACCCCTTTCCACCACCACATGGAGAAGACCGGTCTGAACGGCAAGTACTCAATCGATAAGAAGGGCCTGGAGCCCGGCACCGTCAGCAGCGGCGAGGTGAACTCCGTGTTCCGCCTCTGGGTTGTCAACGCCCTGTGCGTGCTGGTGGCCCTGGCTCTCTTCTTCGGCGACTGGTTCTCTCAGACTTCTGGAGTGATTCACTAATGTCAACTATGGAACAGGACGCACTGCGCGCCCGCCGCGAGGCAAACGCCCAGGCGATTGCCGTCAACCCGGTGTACGAGAACGAGCGCCTCGCGCAGCTGACCAGCTGGGACGCCCCCTGGGCCGGTCTGCACGTCGTGGTCGTGGGGATGGGCACCAGCGGTGACGCCGCCGCGGATGTGCTCGCGCAGTTGGGTGCGCGCATCACGGTTATCGACGGGGTGGACACCCCCGAGAAGCGTGAGCGCATCCAGGTTTACCGTAACGCGTACGGACCGGTGAGCGGCCTGTTCGGCCCCGAGCACATGCTCGCCCTGCCGCAGGTTGAAGGGGAAGACCCCGAGCTGGTCGTGACCTCTCCGGGTATTCGCCCCGACCACCCCGTGATGCTGGATGCCTACGAGCGCGGTATCCAGGTGTGGGGTGACGTGGAGCTGGCTTGGCGCCTCAACGACCGCGCCAGCCGCCCCAGCCCCAAGTGGCTGTGCCTGACCGGCACGAACGGCAAGACCACGACCGTGGGCATGACGGATTCGATTCTGAAGGCCGCGGGCAAGAAATCCATTCAGGTGGGCAACGTGGGCATGCCGATTGTGTACGCGATTGCCGACGATGAGCCCTACGAGTTTTTCGCGGTGGAGCTGTCGAGCTTCCAGCTGCACTGGACCTTCTCCCTGTCGCCCTACGCCTCGGTCGTGCTGAACATTGCCGAGGATCACGTGGATTGGCACGGTTCCTTCGAACGTTACAAGGCCGATAAGGCCCGCGTGTACGAGAACACCCAGATGGCCTGCATCTTCAACACCGACCACGCCGACACCCTGCGCATGGTGGAGGAGGCCGACGTGGTGGAGGGCGCTCGCGCGATTGGCTTCAGCGCCACCCAGATGCCGGCCGTGTCGATGCTCGGTCTGGCCGAGAACATCATCGTGGACCGGGCCTTCCTGAAGAACCGCTACAACGAGGCGCTCGAACTGGGCGTCGTGCAGGATTTGGCCCCCGCGCCGGGTAAGATGCCGGCCCAGTACACGGTCGAGAACGCCCTGGCCGCGGCCGCCCTGTGCCGTGCCGCCGACGTCGATCCGAAGGCCGTGGGTGCGGGTCTGCGTTCCTTCAAGACCGGTGCGCACCGCAACCAGCTGGTGGGGTACGCTGATGACATCATGTGGGTGAACGACTCGAAGGCCACGAACCCGCACGCGGCCAATGCCTCGATGAGCGGTTACCCCTCGCTGGTGTGGATCGCCGGTGGCCTGTCGAAGGGCGTGGAGTACGACGAGCTGATTACCGCTCACGCCAAGCGTCTGAAGGCCGTGCTCATCATCGGCACGGATACCGCGGGTCTCAAGGCAGCTCTGGCCAACCACGCCCCGCAGGTTCCGACCTACAACCTGACCGCCTCTGTGGCCGACCCCTCGGACGGCATCGCTGTCATGAACGCCGCGGTGGCGAAGGCCGCCGAGATCGCTCAGCCGGGTGACACGGTGCTGATGGCACCGGCCGCGGCATCGATGGACCAGTTCAAGAACTATGCGGTGCGCGGCGAGGCGTTTGCGAACGCCGTGGCCGATCAGCTGGCCCAGTCGTAGCCTATTCGGCCCCGGCCGGTACCCTAGCGCGTAGCGGCGTTCGCGGCCCGTGCCGCCTAAGCCGCGCTCTCGGGGGTGGGACGTTTTGGGTTCCACCCCCGCCTCTTTTCCCAATTGTTATCGCCGCCGCGATTCATCGCTGTGGGTTGTGGCGTTCCAAGCCTTAGGAGGGCATGTGAGTACCAGCGCATCCTCGAAGCGTTCTGCGTCTTCGCGGGCTGGCCGTTCCGAACAGACTGGGCACGCCTCGTCCCCGTGGACTGCCCTGAAGGAGATGACGGCACCGGCCCGTTCGTTTGGCAAGCGCCTGTACCGTCGCGGTCTGAAGGCTGACCTGTGGGATGTGCCGGTCATGCTACTGGTGACGACCCTGGGTTTGGCGATTTTCGGCTGCATCATGGTGCTCTCGGCTTCGAGCGTTACCATGATTTCGCAGGGCCAGTCACCGTTCTCGCAGGTGTCCTCGCAGATTCTCTTCCTGGTGCTCGGTGTGGTGGCGATGGCCGTCATTACGAATATTCCGGTGGGGTGGTATCACAAGCAGGTCGTGGTGAACGCGATGCTTGCGGTGGCCCTGGTGCTGCAGTTGGCGGTGGTGGTTATCGGCGTCGAGGTGAACGGTAACCGTAACTGGATTAAGCTGGGCCCCGTGCAGATGCAGCCTTCGGAGTTCTCGAAGCTTGCAATCGTGATGTGGCTGGCGTGGGTGTATAACCGCCAGGGCGATATTTCGCGGAGCTTCTGGCGTACCCTGTTCCCCTCCATCTACGGTGTGGGCGCCCTGATTCTGCTGATTATGGTCGGCGGCGATATGGGTACGGCCCTGGTGTACGGCTTCATTTTCCTGGGCATGATGTGGATGGCCGGTGCCTCACGTCGGTCAATGCTGCAGATTGGCGGCGCGGTTGCCGCGCTGGCCCTGTTGGGCGTTTTGAGCAGCCCGAACCGAGTGGCCCGTATCTTCGGCATCTGGGGTTCGTGCACGAACGCTAACTGTGATCAGGCGAACTCGGGTGAGGTGGCTTTGGCGACCGGTGGCTTCCTGGGCGTTGGCCTGGGCCAGTCGCGCCAGAAGTACAACTACCTGGCAGAGGCCCACAACGACTACATTTTCGCGATTATTGGCGAGGAACTGGGCCTTCTGGGCACGATGGCGGTTCTGCTGCTGTACGTGGGTCTGGTGTACTGTGCGGTGCGTATCATGCTGCGCACCGCCGATCCGCTGGTGCGCCTGGCGACGGGCGGCATTATGGTGTGGCTGACCTCTCAGGCCATAATCAATATGGGTATGGTGTCCCGTATTCTGCCGGTGATTGGCGTGCCGCTGCCCTTTGTCTCCTACGGTGGTTCCTCGTTGCTGTCTTCGCTGTGCGCGGCGGGCCTACTATTGGCCTTTGCCCGGCAGACGCCCCTGCGAGGCGCGACAGCCCCGTCGAGCGTTGAGAACCAGAGCGTTCGCGAGATTCGCCGCGCAAACGCCGATTGGAAGCGCCGCCTGCCCCTGCAGGCCGTGGTGGAGCAGGAGGCCGCGGAGCGTGCCGAGGCCGGTGGCCACCTGATGCAGGAGCAGCATCCGCTGTCGAAGCTGGGCAGCCTGAGCGGTTTTGTCCGGCGCTGGTTGGGCTTTGATCCGGAGCAGCGTCGCGAGTTGAAGCGCATCGAGCAACAGCGTGAGGCAGAGCGTGCCCGCGAAGAGGCCCGTGCGGCTCGTGAGGAAGCGGCCCGTGAGAAGGCTGAGCGGCAGAAGCTGGCTCGCCGTGCCCGTGAGGAAGCCGAGCGGCAGAAGGCCCTGGAGGAGGCCGAGCGGCAGAAGACGGACCGCGAGAAGGCGGCCCGCACGAGGGAAACCCGAGAGCAGAAGGCCCGAGAGCGCCGAGCCCCCGGCAAGGCTGCACCCGGCAAGACCGAGCAGCCCCGACCTGCTCGCCCGGTTCAGCGTCCGGCCGAGCAGGGCTCGAAGGAACAGCAGACCCGAGGCCGGCGTCCCGGGCACAGGGAGCGTCGTCGTCCGCAGAATCGGCGCGGTGGTCTGCCCGCCGGCCTGCAGCCTCTGCATCCCGAGGACCGCGCCCGCCGAGCTCAGCGTCAGCAGCGTCAGCAGCGTCAGCAGCGTCAGCACGGTCAGTCGTCGCGCCGTCAGCCCGGTGGGGGAGAACGGTAGAGAGATTTTCCGAGGTGGACAGCGGTCGAGAACGGCCTTACCTCTCGGCCCCGCGTTCCTTCAAAGCGCCCCCGACCTGAGCTACAGCTCGCGGTCGGGGGCGTTCCGCCGCGCTCTGTGGTGCGGGACGATAGCGTAAAATGATGCTGTACCGATGTATTGGGAGAGAGACCTATGACGAAGAAGGCACCCTCTATAGTCTTCGCCGGTGGTGGCACCGCCGGTCACATTAATCCTATGCTTGCGATTGCCCGCGCCGTTCGCGACCTTGAACCGAACGCCAAGATTCTGATGCTGGGCACCGCCGACAAGATGGAAGCCGACCTGGTTCCGGCGGCCGGCTTCGATATTGAGTTCATTCCCCGCGCGGCCTTCCCCCGTAGCATTAATCGCGCGGCGCTTGCCTTCCCCGCGAAGTTCCTGGGCGGTCTGTCGAAGACCCGCCGCATCCTCAAGGACGCCGAGGCCGACGTCGTGGTGGGCGTGGGCGGTTACGTGTGCCCGCCGGCGTACCTGTCTGCCTTCTTCTCGAAGATTCCCGTGGTCATTCACGAGGCGAACGCGAAGCCCGGCCTGGCTAACCGTCTGGGCGGTCGCTTCGCGAAGTTTACGGGTGTGGCCTTCCCCAATACACCCTTCCCGCACGCGACCCTGGTGGGCATGCCCATGAAGGATGAGATTGCCTACCTGAACCGCGACGCGCACCGTTCGAAGGCCCGCCGCAACCTGGGCCTGGACCCGGAAAAGCCCACCGTTATCGTGACAGGTGGTTCACTGGGCGCGCTGAGCCTGAACAACGCCGTGTCGGCCTGCCGTGATCGCTTCGCAGAGTGGGACTTCCAGATTCTGCACATCACCGGTAAGGGCAAGACCGTTCTGGACGAGAACGGCGAGCCCCTGAGCGCCCCGAACTACCGTCAGATTGAGTTCAGCAACGGCATGCAGGACGTGTACGCCGCCGCCGATTTGCTGCTGGTGCGCGCTGGTGCGGCCACGGTGAGTGAGGTTGCCGCGGTGGGTGTGCCTGCTATTTTTGTGCCGCTCCCCATTGGTAATGGTGAGCAGGCCCTGAACGCTCGTTCCCTGGTGGAGGCCTCCGCGGCCCTGCTGGTGAAGGACGCAGAAGTCACCGGTGAGTGGTTTGCCCGTGAGATTCCGGAGCTGATGGCAAACCCCGAAGAACTGGAGCGCATGGGCGCTGCAGCCTATAAACTTGGTATCCGTGACGCGGCTCGCGTTATGGCCGAAGCAGTATTGAAGGCAGCTGAGAACTAATGACTGAACTGATGAATCTTGAGATGGTGCTGCCGGCACCCCTGAACCCGCCGTTCCCCGAGCGCCACGCGATGGACGCGCTGGGTCGCGTGCACTTCATCGGCATCGGCGGCGCGGGTATGAGCGCTATCGCCGCGCTGATGCTGCAGGCCGGCGTGACCGTGAGCGGTTCGGACCGCGCTGAATCTTCGGCCGTTGAATCGCTGCGTGCCGCCGGCGCCCACGTGAGCGTGCCCCAGTCCGCCGAGAACATCGTTGACGTCGACACCGTGGTGATTTCCACCGCGATTCGCGAGGATAACCCCGAGCTGGCCGCTGCCCGCGCGCGGGGCCTTCCGGTTCTGCACCGCTCCGAGGCGCTGGCCGCCGTGATGGGGCTTTCGCAGGTGGTGGCGGTGGCCGGTACCCACGGTAAGAGCACGACCAGCTCCATGATTTCCGTGATGTTCGATCAGCTGGGCCGCAACCCCTCCTTCGCCGTGGGCACCGTGATCGCCGGTCGCGGCACGAACGCGCACCTGGGCGCGCAGGGCCCCGACTCGATTTTTGTGGCCGAGGCCGACGAATCGGACGGCTCCTTTGTGCGTTACCGCCCGGCGATTGCCGTGGTGACGAACGTTGAGCCCGACCACCTGGACTTCTACGAGACCGACGAGCGCGTCTTTGAGGCGTTCAACCGCTTCGTGGGTTCGCTGGCCCCCGGCGGCGTGCTGGTGACCTGCGCCGATGACGCCGGTGCCGCCTCCCTGGCCGCCCGTTCCCGCGCGGCCGGTGTGCCGGTCGTGACCTACGGCGAGTCCGAGGATGCCGACCTGCGCATCCGTGAGATTACGAGCGCGGGTTCCTCCTCTTCGTCGACGGTGGAGTGGTCCTTCGAATGTCGCGGTGAGCGCTTCGAGGGCAAGCAAGAGCTGGCGCTGAAGGTTCCCGGCATCCACAATCAGCTGAACGCCGCGGCCGCTTTCATCACCGCGCTGCTGACCGGTGCTCAGGGCCCCGAAATCGCCGCCGCCCTGGGTGAGTTTGTGGGTGCTGACCGTCGCTTTACGCTGCGCGGCGAGGTCGCGGGAGTGAAGGTCTTCGACGACTACGCACACCACCCGACCGAGGTGTTCCGTGCCCTGCAGACCGGCCGCACCGTTGCCGACGGCCACAACCTGTACGTGATTTTCCAGCCGCACCTGTTCTCGCGCACCCGCGAGTTCGCGAAGGAGTTCGCGGAGTCTCTGTCGATGGCCGATCGCGCCTACGTGCTGGATATCTACCCGGCTCGCGAGCAGCCCATTGAGGGCGTGACCAGCGAGCTGATTACGGGTGCCGGTTTCTCCGAGGTGCGTTACGCGACCGCGGAGAGCGCTATCGAGGACATCGCCTCGTACGCTCAGAGTGGCGACATTGTAATGACCGTTGGCGCCGGCGACGTGACGGCTCTGGGCCCGCGCCTGCTGGAGGCCCTGCAGATTCGTCACGACGGCGACCTGACCAAGAAGTCGGAGGCTTAGGCTGTGCCGATGAGTCCCATGCCCCCATCGGAGGGGCATTCGCGCGCGCCGAAGGCCCCGCGCTCGCGTGCTCGTCGGCGCGCTCAGGAGCTTGTGCAGGAACAGCCTGCGGCTCAGCACGCGGCGGAGGCGCAGCCCACCGCTGACGCGCAGACCCCCGCGGCCGGTGTCCCCGAGCAGAAGAAATCTCACGGGTCTGAGTCTCAGACC
>ERZ773234.576-NODE-576-length-11217-cov-10.535030_pt1 | contig 11217 bp, 8 predicted proteins | sample MGYA00580523_ERZ773234 | MGnify/ENA primary metagenome ERZ773234 (study PRJEB29015, sample SAMEA2738167) | human oral metagenome | biome: human oral; feature: human-associated habitat; material: saliva | place: China | collected 2262 ...
GGCCGCCATGCTTTGACTCCATGACCAGCAAGTTGTCGCGAATCTCCTGCGCAAGCACCTTGCGAGCCTCCGCGTTCAGCTTCTTTACGTCTTCTGGTCCATTGATATTCTCTAGGTACATGTGCGACCTTTCTCAAATTTAAGCTACTATCACGAATAACATCGCCATTCTCAGCGCTCTTTGTCTGAAATACGTACCCAGATAGCCGCTGCGCGATACCGACAGGCAAGAAAATAAGCCACATGAGTAAATGAACGCTGAAAGCTTACTCCCACGGTCAACCATACCGTACGGGCAATATCATTAGTTGCTTGTACTGTTTTGCGATGGTTGAACACACCTATGTCGGATAATCTGTCAAAAAGACGTATACATGACGCTAAAAACACCTGAAGCGTGCAGAATATCGTCATTAGATGTGTAAAATACACGCAATTGAGCAGAATATCCGACATAGGTGTGTTTTGTAGATACAGAATTTATCGATAGTTAAATTTCTTATATATTTCTATTCATTTTACAGCATATTAGTTCAAGTATATGCATAGAAATGTATATCAGTACTGATGACGCCTCATTCTCCGATTATCTTGTGTAAGAGTTGGATGATTCTTTAGTAAGACATAACAAAGCTACGATATTTTGTGCGCCGATGCCATACAAAAGTCGATGTTATCCTCATACGCGTTAATGGGAATCATCGCATACGCCGAGGTAGAATCCGCAATAAAGAACGCACCATACTTGTGCGCAAGCGCGCCCACCTCGCGGACAGGATTCAAAAGACCCGAGCCCGTCTTGCAGAAGCTTGTAAGGCTCTTTGCCTTTAGGTTTTCCTTAGCTTTAACTTCTATAGGAACCACAGGGCCGTTGACTTGTACCACAAAATCAATCTCACCCGAGCTCTTCTTGGCGGACCAGTAGTATGGAGTTAAGCCACAATTGCCTACTAATTGCTGACAGACATATTGTTCAGCCATTGCGCCTTTAAAATGGGTAAACAGGCTGTTCTGCCTCAATGCGGTCCATAAGTTTGCGCGCCCAACCGGTAGCGCCGTGTATGTCAGAAGCAATAACAAGTTTCATATGCAACCTCTCTCAAAGAGCGCTCATCGGGCATACACCTTGCAAAATGAGTCTCCGCTGTTTTATTTGAGGCTATATTATTTTTAAATCGCGCGACAACTTTAGACCGTGCGACTACTGTTCGATCTCATTGCTTCAATTTTTTATATTTTTGTCTTTTAATACATCAAATATGCAGAAACAGTGTATTTACCATAAGTTTTTGTTGTAAATATTCACTAATATTTATCATGGTACAGACGGTCAAGAATTACTGACTATCGACTACTGGGGAGTATCATGTTCTGCGTCAACTGTGGAAAAGAAAATAAAGACACAGACTTGTTTTGTAAGTACTGCGGCACTCCTTTAAAAAAGCAGCAGCTCGCCAATAAGCCCACGTCATCAGAACAGCAGATTAGCCCCAAGCCAATACCAGAACAGCAACCTGCTTTTGAGCAAACGCAGCAAGCAACGTCAACACAGCAGGCCATACCAATACCGGAGGCTACAACGCCCCTGCAGCCTATAGCGCCATCGTCTACGATCGCAGACAAAACTCAGCCTCAAGCCCAAGTACGGTCTCAGCACCAAAAGCCACCCCGCACAAAAAAGCCCATGAAGATGAGGACTAAGGTTGCGATTCTTGCTATTGTTGCCATTCTCGCCGGCCTTATTATCGGCGGTACAGCCTTTGCCATAACCCAAGGCTACATCCAACTTCCATGGGAAAAACACGAGGAAATTCCAGCTGAACAGCCAGAGGAAACACCCGATGAGGGTGCTGAGGACTCTAAAGACACTCAAGAACCTGCTGAAAAAGATGACAAAAACTCCGAGCCAGCCATCCCGGACCAACCCGCAAACCTTAAAATCGGCCAGTTCTACAAGAACTACCTTGGCAACTTTAATGCGGATTGGCTGCTTGCCAGCACCACTGACGGCGTAAAGTCAAAGGGAGCAGCCCAATATGCACTGGGAGATGTCAACGGAGACGGCATCACCGATCTCATCATCAGCATTCCCACCAATAGCGGCGACTACGCATACGCTTACACGTGCGATGCCGATGGTAAAGCAATGTCTTTTATCAGCAACAAACCAAACGACTTTACCATGCCTGGCGGCCTGAAATGGCACCAGATAAATGACATCAAAGACGTAGACACCTTTGCCGACTTCAAGGGCTATAACGCTGAGCTCACAAAGAGTCTTAAAGGCACTTCACAGGGTAAAAAGCTCTCGATACTCTATATGAACCAGCTCAAAAACTTTGACGCAGCAAGCCTCATCTATTCTTACGATCCGTCCTACACCGTATTCCAGCCAACCTTTGGCACCGTCCAATACGCGCTCTTTGATGCAAACGGCGACGGTGTCGATGACCTTATCCTCAAAATCCAAACCCAGTTTGGTGTCGAGAGGGACAAAATCAAGACAGGAACCGACTACTATACATACGTTGCGTATTCGGCAGATAAGGGCTCCTATGTGGCTCCGTTTACACAGCCTCTAGTTTGGAACTCTCCAGCCTCACATTACTTCTTCAAGAATAAAAATGGCAACGGTCTTCTCCGCGCACAACCACAGAAAAACAGCTCAACACTTGAGTTTTACGCAATTACTGCAAAGAACGGCAAGGTCGTTCACAACGACAAAAATCCCACAAAGATGAGCCTTACCACCTCCGCCAGTGAAGACGATGTTATGGCTCAGATTTCGGGTGCCGAACAAATTGAGTGGCACAACATAGACGACCTCAAGCCTCTTGAGGATCTGGCCAACTCAAAATAGTGCGTTCTTCTCGCTCAAACACTGCAATAAAAAAAGTTCCATAAATATTGCAACACTTGACGAGAACCGTTCGTCCTTTAGGACGTACATACAAAATGGCGAGAAGTTCTTCTTGCCTCTACGTCTTTGGACGACATACGTAAGGAGTCTTAATGTTTTGTCCTAACTGCGGAAATGAAGTGCCTCAGTCGGCCCGCTTTTGTAAATACTGCGGCTGCAAGCTCACCCTGCTTAGAACAGCTCCCTCACGTGAGTCTGACATCAAAGCAGCATACGAGAAAAACATCGACACTCTTGCCAAGACGATTGCGGCTTTTAAAGAAACCCACGATCAGAACACGTTTTCTTCACTCTTTGAGCAAACCAAGGGTGTTGTAACCAAGGCAATCTGTGACCAGGGCGTAGACGGTCGCGATGTTGAAGATGTGGCACAGCAGGTATATCTGGCGGCCTACCAAAAGCTTGACTCGCTGGAAGACAATCGCGCAGCATTTGCGTGGTTCAAACGGACGGCTACCAATAAAGCTATCGACCATATGCGCAAAGCAAACAATGCCACCATACTCAACGCAGATTATACAAACGATACCAGCGACAGCTCAGACTACATTGAGTCTCTTGCAGACGATACGCTTGAGCTTCCTGAAGACGTTGTAGAAAACACCTCTACACAGCAGATTATTCACAGATTTATCCAAGAGCTTCCCAAAGATCAACAGAAGTTTCTTGTTGCACGCTATTTTGCCGAGATGAATGCAGCCCAGATTGCTGAGACATTCGGTATTCCTGCAGGTACGGTTCGCAGTCAGCTCAGTCGTGCGCGCAAGACACTTCAGGAGAGCATCCTTGCCTACTCCGAGCGCACCGGTGTTAAGCTGGCATCCTACAGCAGCGTGCCTGTCTTTGCGCTTCTCGCCAACGCCGATCTTGCTCCCGTTCCACTTGCGCTCAATGCACCGTCGCTCTTCTCAACTCTCAAAGAGGCTATGCACGGTTTTGGGAATGTCACAAAAGCTCTTGGCGAGAAGGGCCTCTCAGCGCAAGGAGCTCCCTATACAAATCCTTTCATCGACGAGTCTGTTAAAAACACGGCTACCCATACCTCTCAGGCAGTACAATCTGCTTCTGCCCAATCAGCCGTCAGTACTGGCACCGCCGGAGCTTCAGCTAGCAGCGCTGGAACTTCTGCGAGTAGTACTGGAGCCACAGTCGCCAGTACCGGCAGTGCGTCTATCGGTACAAAAGGAGCGTCCACAGCCGCCAAGGTTGCCACTACTACAGCAAAGGCTACGCAAGCAGCAGGAACTGTTGCCAAGATGAGCATAGGTAGCAAGATTGCTGCCGGTGTTGTTACCGTTGCCATTGCGGGAGCCACTGCAGGAGGAGTGTACTTTGCAGGCACCAACGGGCTCATACCGTTTATTCCAAAACCACAAGAACCAATAGTTCAGACACAGCAACAGGCAAACGATTCTCCTTCTCAAACTGATACTCAAGATACTCCCGCTGAACCAGAGCCCGAGCCCGTATCAGAAGAAGATCAGATGAAGCAAGCTATGTATGAGCAGTATTCAGAGATTATTGACAACGCGCCGGATTATTTTTCTACTTCTAAATTAGATACCTCATCACTTGAATCTCCGCAGTATGTATACTCCCTGGTATACATGGATCCCAATAATCCCCAAATTCCTCAACTACTCCTAAACCTAAAATCATCTGGAAACAGAGGGAGTTTTGATTACATTCTTATTTTTAATTTTGATGAAAGCAACAAACAAGCATTCCAACTACAAATGGAAAATCCAATTACTGGAGGAGTCGCAGGCATGGGTGGCTATAGAGGAGTAATACAAGCAACAAGTGATGGAAGCGGATTGTTGTCAATACAATGGTTCTCTGGATCAGGGGAGACTGAGGTTAGACGTTATGTTGTTTCGGGACATGACATCTCATCTACTATCGAGTGGGAAGGAAGAATAGATCAGTATCCCAAAGATCCTTCAGAAATTGATATCGACTGGTATGAAGCAACAGATAAGAGTGGTCTTGAACAAATTGCTCCAAGCAACAACTAATTGATATGAAATAGAACGCATGTTTATGATCTAAGGAGGAAGTAAGATGTTTTGTACTAACTGCGGTACGCAGATGCCAGAAGGCCAAAAGTTCTGTACTAATTGTGGAGCAGCACTTCAACCAACTGAACAGGTAAGCCAACCATCTCAGGCAGGAGCTTCCAACACTGGACAAATAACTCCCAAGCCCCATCAGGTAGCGGAAGTAGAAACTCAGAAAGCATCAGTATCACAGCCTGCTATACAAACCGGCAACAATTCTGCCGATCCTAGTAGTTCTCAAAACCCTCATAAACACAACAAGAAGATGATTGCCGTTGTTGCGCTTATTTTGGTTCTTGCAATTGGCGGAATAGGCGCCGCTACATATTTCACTCATGGTTTTGGCCTTTTAGGCAAACAAGGCGAAGTCGGACAAACCTCTAATACTGCATCTGGCTCAAGCGATTCTTCCGCATCAGATACAAAAAAGAAAGACGCTGATGAAAAGCCTACGGTTAAAGTAAGTGACATCTCGTTTGATACGACGCAAGCTGTAAGTTATAGAGAAATACGCGATGTCTATAGTATTAAAGGCACCATCGAAAATACCACCGATAATTATGTAGAAGCATCGCCCTCTTTTATCTTTAAAGTAAGTTATAAAGACAAATATGGCGACGAGCAAAGCGGTGACGCGATTCTTCAGTCTCAAATGGAAACTCCAGATGGATTTGAAAATAATACAATATTTCTCGCCCCTCATGAAAAGAAAGAGTTTACCTACTATATTTATGGTTCTTCCTATAATGAGAACTCTCATAAAGAAGAGGCAGACGCAAGATTTAATATTGTCACCACCAAACAATCTAATAGCACACCTGTTAACCTTTCTTTGGCTAAGGGCGATATAACTGTCGATTCCGTAGAGCTCAAAGAATGTCCTTTTAAATCGTTCACTAATGTAAAAGCTCTTACTCCAGACGATGCAAAGGTAAGCCTCTCTTGTACCTTTGAACAATTTAGTTCTACCGTCACAGGAACCGTCACTAACACCACTCAAGACAAATGGTCGTCTGCAACGGTTTACTATCACACTGAAATGGATGGGTATTATGTACTCAGGTCATCAGATTCAAGTTCGGTAAGTTTCGTAAAGCCTGACGCAAGCGCAGATATTAAGGGAGGCTCAATTTCTGGTTCTAACCAAGACGGCCATACCTATGAGGTAAAGCCAATCGCTGTTACGTATCAGGTTGATAAAAACTAACTAGATTTTACATAACAGGTAACCCCCTGAGGCCACAACGTATATGTCCCAGGTTATTGATTAGAAAGGATCAATATGGAAGCCCAAAATCAAACGCAGCCACAAGTGCAAATGCATCCCCAAGGTCAGATACAACCAGAACAGAACTTTGACGTTAAAGGAGCACTTTCAAAGCTTGATAAGTACAACAACACCCTTCTTGCAACGATCCTCGTTGTGATTGGTATCATCTCATGTATCTTTTATATAGTCCCTCTCTTTGACTTAAATGTTATGCAAAGGCCAATAGGCTTATCCCTTTCCGCTCTTGCAGCATTTGGATCGCTCGCCAGAGCAATATATCAATATAGCTCCAGCTCAAATGCAGATGCCGGAGCTCTCATTGGATATATTTCATTTTCTCTGATTTTCTCACTTGCTATAACTCTGCTTCCTCTGATTAAACAGACTAAGAAATACGCTGGCTTTGCATGCATTCCTGCACTGATAAACTGCATTATTTTCTTTATGACCTATAATGCATTCTCGCCCAGCAACCCCAATTCCAGCTCTTCTGCTATTTTTGGAAGCAGTAGCATCTTCGTTTCTATCAACTTCTTTGGCTATATCTACATTATCGGACAGATTGCAGCAATTCTCATTGGTGCTCTTATCCTATACCGTAACAATGAAGCAAAGAAGGCTGCTGCAGGTATGGCTATGAATGCATATCAAGTTCCCGTACAGTTGACAAACACTCCACAGTATCAAACCGCAAACCCTGCACCTGCTGTTACCACATCAAACCAGCCACAGGCAGCTGATAATCAATCTCAGGCCGAATCGCAGCCTCAGTTCTGCCCAAACTGTGGTAATCAGATTGAACCTGGAACCAAGTTCTGTGGTAATTGCGGAGCGAGCATCAACTAAAGTACATAGCTACTTCTGGCCTATCGAAATCTCCCGACTGAAAACGGTCGGGAGATTTTTTATTTTCAAGAATTTGAAAAACTTCCAAAACATTGCAACACTTCGCAACAACCCTTCGTCCTTATAAGTAGCTGGAAAAGAAACCAGAAAGAAGCTCATTGAGCAAAATGCGAGTGCGCTCGCAAAAAAGAAAGGAAGTACGTATGTACGATCAGAACACCGGTGAGTTTATCCCTGAAGCAGAAGCACAGTCTACTATGGTGACTCCGCAAAGGATACAAGCTCAAGAAAGCAACCCTCACTATTGCCAGTCACAGACTCAATACCAGCAGCCACTGAATGTTCCCCAAGTTTCAGTCGTCAATAACATTCAGCAAATTAAATCTAATGGCATTGGTACCGCTGGATTTGTTCTTGCCCTCATTAGCTTCCTCTTTTCTTGGATGCCTGGCATTGGTTGGGTTGTTTGGTTTCTTGGCGCTCTCTTCTCTGTTATTGGCTGTTTCAAACAACCGCGTGGACTCGCCATTGCTGGCGCGATACTCTCCTCCTTTGACCTAATTCTTTTAATTTCTGTCTTGGGGGCACTGTCAACCATATTCCATTAGAAGTATACTCTCTATTCAATCGAGGCCCGAGTAGACACTCTGGCCTCGATTTTATTTGTACTTGTGTCATAAATAACAGAAATTCTTTCCATCCACCCATATCTCTCAGCCACATATCAACAGCAAAAGCTAATAAAACACAAATAAATGCTAAAATGTCTAACAATAAAAGTTCTAGCCTTATATGAAACGTATCAAACTAAGGAGATTCTCATGCAATGCCCCAACTGCGGCACAGAAAACCCCGATAGTTCAAAATTCTGCACAAGCTGCGGAGCAAAACTTTCTGAGGCATCTGAAGTAGAAAACTCTGATTCTCTGAATTCGGTTCTCAATGCATCTGAACAAACCATCAGCCAGCCCGCTCCTGAACCAGAACCTCAGCAGCCAGCCGAGCCTACTATGTATATGCCGCCCGTTATGCCTGCCCCAACAAGTACCGTTGCCACTTCCATCGACAATACGGCTCCACAAGCACAACAAACCTACACTGATCCTACACAATTCCAAGTAGTATCAGAAGGCGCAGCCTCCCCTACACCAAACAAAAAACGCTCTTCACACAAGACGTTCAAGATTGTGGCAATTATCCTTCTCACAATCGTTCTTGGAGCTGGTATTGGAATAGGTGCATGGGCGTGGAACTCCAATCAAAAGAACAATGCCCGCAAAGACGAAGTTGTCAAACTTGAAGAATCCTACAGATCACAGGTTGACGCTATCGAAGTCAATCCCACCAGCGAAAGCGACCGCTCCGCCCTTCTCGACTCATACAAACAGCTTGCCGATCTTCAAGACAAGATTACCAAAGATCAAGAGGACGGGAAGTTCAAACTTGCCGACGGTTCCGATGATAGCGGCCTTGAAGATGTAATCAGCTCGATTTCCGACAAGCAAAAGAAAATTTTTGATTGGTTCAACAACGATTACAAAACACGCCTGGAAGCAAACAGCTTTGCCGAGAGTGCTTCTGCGGATTCCATTGATGAAACAACCCTCAACAACCAGCTTGACGCACTCAACAAACTCAAGAGCGACCTTGATAACGAGAAGATTATCTGGACGAATAACCCCAGCAAAGACTCGGATTATGACTCGTACGTAAACAAGGTCAAAGAGCAGCTTGCAAAAGGCAACTCGCTCAAAAAGGATCTGAAAAAGAAGGCTGATAAAGACAAGCAAGACGCCGAAAAAGAAAAAAGATCAAGCGAAGCTGTTACGCAAAAGTGGGTCGGCACATATTCTGGCATGGGTACCGATAACAAAAAACTTGAAATCGTCCTGAAAAGTGACGGCACCGTTACGTATCGAGAAGGCGACACTAAGGTAACCGAAGGAACATGGAGCGGTGACGAGAATACCATCAAGATCAGCTTCGGCGGTAGGATAAGCACACGAAGCGAACCGTTTACCATTACCTCAAAAGACGGTGGCCGCACCATCGCAGTCAGCTCTGACAGTGGCACATGGCAAACCGACTATCTGACCAAGCGATAAGTACAAAATTCTTTAACTCTCTACGGCACCGGCAACCGATACGCCCATGCAACATTCATCTCAACGAAAGGTGACCGTTTTCGTAAAAATGGAGCATCCGTTTTTCGGATGCTCCATCGAGTCGTTTATCTGTTTGTCGTAGCCGCAACTTGTAACTTGGGAGCAAGCGATTGGCTCTTAGCCCAAAGTTTAGCTCTTAGCGCTCGCCGGCGGCGCGACGCTCGGCGTACTCGGCAGCAAGACGAGCCTGAATGTCGTGTGGGACCTGCTCGTATCCTGCCAGCTCAACGGTATACTCGCCTGTTCCGCGCGAGAGGGACCTCAGCCTTGTAGCGTAATCGGTAACCTCAGCGTATGGAATCGTCGCCTTAATGGTGGTTTCACCAGCGGAAACGCCGGTGCCGGAAGACATTCCCTCAACGCGACCGCGAGAAGCGGAGACGTCACCCATGACGGAACCTGCGTAGCTGTCTGGAACGGTGATCTCCAGGTGAGCCATAGGCTCAAGCAAAACAGGTTCTGCCTGGTCAACGGCCTTCTGGAAACCAATGCGAGCAGCTGTCTTGAAGGCCATCTCGTTGGAGTCAACTGGGTGGTAAGAGCCCTCGTAAACGGCGACCTTAACGTCGATCATAGGATAACCAGCCAAAACGCCTTCGCGCATGGTCTCCTGGACGCCCTTATCGATGGCGGGAATGAAGCCGCGAGGAATGTGGCCGCCCACAATCTCGTCGACAAACTCGTAACCTGCATCTGGGTTTGGCTCAATGCGCAGCCAGCAGTCACCGTACTGTCCGGAACCACCAGTCTGCTTCTTATGCCTACCCTGAGCACTTGCAACTCGACGGATCGTCTCGCGATATGGGATGCGAAGCGCAACCTTATGTGCGGAAACGCCGGCTCGCTGCTCAAGACGCTCGAGAAGAACGGCTACTTGTGCCTCGCCGATTGCAGAAACAATGGTCTGGCCGGTGTCCTCGTCGCGCTCAACCTTGAGGGTTGGATCGGCGTCGGCGGCCTTCTCCAGGAACGCAAAGAGCTTGCCCTCGGTGCCGCGCTCATCAGGCTCAATAGCCGTGCGGTACAGGGAGTTGGGGAACCTGAATGCGGCAGCCTCAACCTTGCCGGTAACGGAAAGCGTGTCGCCCGTCATGGCCTCGAGCTTTGGAACTACCACGATGTCGCCGGCTGCAGCGGTGCTGACGTCAGCCGTGTCTTTGCCGCACATACGATACAGGTGAGAAAGGCGCTCGGGCTTGCGTGTACGAGCGTTGATAAGCTCGGAACCTGCAGAAACAGTACCTGCAAGCACCTTTACAAACGTAAGCTTGCCGTTCTGTGGATCCTGCAGCGACTTGAAGGCAAACGCAACAGGGCGCTCGTCATCAGGAGAAATATCAAGCTGCTCGCCGTTTACCAGCGGAATACGGCCAAAGTCGGACATAGTTGGGAACCAGCCATCAACTGCATCAAGCAGGGAGATAACGCCCTCTTCGCGGACGCAAGAACCGGAGAAGACAGGAACAAAAATGCGCTCCATAAGAGCCTTGCCCAGCAGACCCTCAAGCTCTTCCTGCGTAATCTCTCCGCCCTCAAGGTAGCGCATCATCAGCTCATCGTCGGCCTCAACAACCAGCTCGGTCAGGGCAGCGCGGGCAGCTTCTGCCTCTGCTTGGAACTCGGCAGGAATATCGGTGACCTCAGGTTTGCCATCTACCAGCTTACGAGCCTTCTGATGGACAACGTCAATGATGCCGGAGAATGCTTCGCCGGAACCCATTGGAATGGTCACTGCGCCAAGCGAGGAGCCAAAACGATCCTGGAGCATAGCCATCGCAGTCTCGTAGTCTGCATCAGGGCGATCCAGTCGGTTGATAAACAGCGCGCGGCAGAGAGAAAGATCCTCGGCGGCAAACCAAAGCCTGGTGGTAATAGTGCCAGGTCCACTAGCTGCATCAACAACAAACAGCGCAGTCTCAACAGCGCTCATTGCCGAATAGGCGTCACCCACAAAGT
>ERZ773234.580-NODE-580-length-11203-cov-37.693577_pt1 | contig 11203 bp, 11 predicted proteins | sample MGYA00580523_ERZ773234 | MGnify/ENA primary metagenome ERZ773234 (study PRJEB29015, sample SAMEA2738167) | human oral metagenome | biome: human oral; feature: human-associated habitat; material: saliva | place: China | collected 2262 ...
AGTATAGCACAAGAAGAGTTTTTTGCGCTATTTTTAATGTTTTTTTCAAATAAAAAAGCACCGAATCGGTGCCACTTTCTCAAGTTGATTACGGACTAAGCCTTATTTTAACTTTGCTGTATTGTTTCGAATGGTTTCAAACCACTGTTATTATATAGCTTTGTAACCAATATGTCAATATACTACAGAGTAAGGTAATAAAAAATTATTTTCTTAATCATAAGACTTTAACTCTGTACTATTAAATAAGTAGTTCTATCAGGTGTTGAAATGTTCTTTAATAAGTGTATAATATTTTCTATAAATTAAGATTTTTCAAATAAGGAGAAAAGCATGACTAAGCCATACTCAATTGGACTTGATATTGGGACGAATAGTGTTGGATGGGCTGTAATAACTGATGATTACAAGGTTCCATCTAAAAAAATGAAAGTCTTAGGAAATACGAGTAAAAAGTATATCAAAAAGAACTTGTTAGGTGCATTACTCTTTGACTCTGGAATCACAGCAGAGGGAAGAAGATTGAAACGTACTGCAAGAAGACGTTATACTAGACGCCGTAATCGTATCCTTTATTTGCAGGAAATTTTTAGCACAGAGATGGCTACATTAGATGATGCTTTCTTTCAAAGACTTGACGATTCATTTTTAGTTCCTGATGATAAACGTGATAGTAAGTATCCGATATTTGGAAATTTAGTAGAAGAAAAAGCCTATCATGATGAATTTCCAACTATCTATCATTTGAGGAAATATTTAGCAGATAGTACTAAAAAAGCAGATTTGCGTCTAGTTTATCTTGCATTGGCTCATATGATTAAATATAGAGGTCACTTCTTAATTGAAGGAGAGTTTAATTCAAAAAATAATGATATTCAGAAGAATTTTCAAGACTTTTTGGACACTTATAATGCTATTTTTGAATCGGATTTATCACTTGAGAACAGTAAACAACTTGAGGAAATTGTTAAAGATAAGATTAGTAAATCAGCAAAGAAAGATCGTATTTTAAAACTCTTTCCTGGGGAGAAGAATTCGGGTATTTTTTCAGAGTTTCTAAAGTTGATTGTAGGAAATCAAGCTGACTTTAAGAAATATTTTAATTTAGACGAAAAAGCCCCCTTACATTTTTCTAAAGAAAGCTATGATGAAGATTTAGAGACTTTGTTAGGTTATATTGGAGATGATTATAGTGATGTCTTTCTCAAAGCAAAGAAACTTTATGATGCTATTCTTTTATCAGGTATTCTGACTGTAACTGATAATGGGACAGAAGCACCTCTTTCTTCTGCTATGATAATGCGATATAAAGAACACGAAGAAGATTTAGCGTTACTAAAGGCATACATAAGAAATATTTCCCTAGAAACATATAATGAAGTATTTAAAGACGACACCAAAAACGGCTATGCTGGTTATATTGATGGAAAAACAAGTCAGGAAGATTTCTATGTACATCTAAAAAAACTATTGGTTGGTCTTGAAGGTGCGGACTATTTTCTTGAAAAAATTGATCGAGAAGACTTTTTAAGAAAGCAACGCACATTTGATAATGGTTCAATACCATATCAGATTCATCTTCAAGAAATGAGAGCAATTCTCGATAAGCAAGCTAAATTTTATCCTTTCTTGGCTAAAAATAAAGAAAGAATCGAGAAGATTTTAACCTTCCGAATTCCTTATTATGTAGGTCCACTTGCGAGAGGGAATAGTGACTTCGCTTGGTCAATAAGAAAACGAAATGAAAAAATTACACCTTGGAATTTTGAGGACGTTATTGACAAAGAATCTTCGGCAGAGGCTTTTATTAATCGAATGACTAGTTTTGATTTGTATTTGCCAGAAGAGAAGGTACTTCCAAAGCATAGTCTCTTATACGAAACTTTTAATGTATATAATGAATTAACAAAAGTTAGATTTATTGCCGAAAGTATGAGAGATTATCAATTTTTAGATAGTAAGCAGAAGAAAGATATTGTCCGACTTTATTTTAAAAATAAAAGGAGAGTTACTGATAAGGATATTATTGAATATTTACATGCAATTGATGGATATGATGGAATTGAATTAAAAGGCATAGAGAAACAGTTTAATTCTAGTTTATCTACTTATCACGATCTTTTAAATATTATTAATGATAAAGAGTTTTTGGATGATAGTTCAAATGAAGCGATTATCGAAGAAATTATCCATACTTTGACAATTTTTGAAGATAGAGAGATGATAAAACAACGTCTTTCAAAATTTGAGAATATATTCGATAAATCCGTTTTGAAAAAGTTATCTCGTAGACATTACACTGGCTGGGGTAAGTTATCTGCTAAGCTTATTAATGGTATTCGAGATGAAAAATCTGGTAATACTATTCTTGATTACTTAATTGATGATGGTGTTTCTAACCGTAATTTCATGCAACTTATTCACGATGATGCTCTTTCTTTTAAAAAGAAGATAAAGAAGGCACAAATTATTGGTGACAAAGATAATATTAAACAGGTCGTTCAGGCTTTGCCAGGAAGGCCTGCGATAAAAAAAGGTATTTTACAAAGCATAAAGATTGTAGATGAATTAGTTAAAGTTATGGGAAGAAGACCTGAGTCAATTGTTGTTGAGATGGCTCGTGAAAACCAATATACCAACCAAGGTAAATCTAATTCTCAACAACGCTTGAAACGTTTAGAAGAATCTCTCAAAGAGTTAGGTAGTAAGATACTTAAGGAAAATATTCCTGCAAAACTTTCTAAAATAGACAATAATGCACTTCAAAATGATCGACTTTATTTGTATTATCTTCAAAACGGCAAAGATATGTATACCGGAGAAGAATTAGATATTGATAGATTAAGTAATTATGATATTGATCATATTATTCCTCAAGCTTTTTTGAAAGATAATTCTATTGACAATAAAGTACTTGTTTCATCTGCTAGTAACCGTGGTAAATCAGATGATGTTCCAAGTTTAGAGGTTGTCAAAAAAAGAAAGACACTTTGGTATCAATTATTGAAGTCAAAATTAATTTCTCAACGAAAATTTGATAATCTGACAAAAGCTGAACGGGGAGGTTTGTCACCTGAGGCTAAAGCTGGTTTTATTCAACGCCAGTTGGTAGAAACACGTCAAATAACAAAACATGTAGCTCGTTTACTTGATGAGAGATTTAATAATAAAAAAGATGAAGATAATAAAACGTTACGAACGGTAAAAATCATTACCTTGAAATCTAGCTTAGTTTCTCAATTTCGTAAGGATTTTGAACTTTATAAAGTCCGTGAAATCAACGATTTTCATCATGCTCATGATGCCTATTTGAATGCTGTTGTGGCAAGTGCTTTACTGAAGAAATACCCTAAACTAGAGCCAGAATTTGTGTATGGTGACTACCCAAAATACAATAGTTTTAGAGAAAGAAAGTCAGCTACAGAAAAGGTATATTTCTATTCAAATATCATGAATATCTTTAAAAAATCTATTTCTTTAGCTGATGGTACAGTTATTGAAAGACCACTTATTGAGGTAAATGAGGAGACCGGCGAATCCGTTTGGAATAAAGTGGCAGACCTAAATACTGTTAGAAAAGTTCTTTCATATTCACAGGTTAATATTGTCAAAAAAGTGGAGGAACAAAATCACGGATTGGATAGAGGAAAACCAAAGGGATTGTTTAATGCAAATCTTTCCTCGAAACCAAAACCAAATAGTAAAGAAAATTTAGTAGGTGCTAAAGAGTATCTTGACCCTAAAAAGTATGGGGGGTATGCTGGTATTTCTAATTCATTTGCTGTTCTTGTTAAAGGGACAATTGAAAAAGGTGCAAAGAAAAAAATAACAAATATACTTGAATTTCAAGGTATTTCTATTTTAGATAGGATTACGTATAGAAAAGATAAATTTAATTTTTTACTTGAAAAAGGTTATAAAGATATTGATTTGATTATTGAATTACCTAAATATAGTTTATTTGAACTTTCAGATGGTTCACGACGGATGTTGGCTAGTATTTTGTCAACGAATAATAAGAGGGGAGAGATTCACAAGGGAAATCAAATCTTTATTTCACAGAAGTATGTGAAATTACTTTATCATGCTAAAAGAATAAGCAACACATTTAATGATAATCATAGAAAGTATGTTGAAAATCATAAAAAAGAGTTTGAAGAATTATTTTACTATATTCTTGAATTTAATGAGAATTATGTTGGAGCTAAAAAGAATGGTGAACTCTTAAAATCTGCCTTTCAATCATGGCAAAATCATAGTATAGATGAACTCTGTAGTAGTTTTATAGGACCTACCGGAAGTGAAAGAAAGGGACTATTTGAATTAACCTCTCGAGGAGGTGCTGCTGATTTTGACTTTTTAGGTGTTAAAATTCCAAGGTATAGAGATTATACCCCATCATCCTTATTAAAAGATGCTACACTTATTCATCAATCTGTTACAGGTCTCTATGAAACACGAATCGACCTTGGCAAACTAGGAGAGGATTAATGGCGGGTTGGAGAACTATAGTCGTAAACACACATTCTAAACTGTCATATAAGAATAATCATCTTATTTTTAGAAACTCATATAAAACTGAGATGATTCATCTTTCTGAGATTGATATACTTTTATTGGAAACTACTGATATTGTACTGACTACAATGTTAGTGAAGAGATTAGTTGATGAAAATATTCTTGTTATTTTCTGTGATGATAAACGATTGCCGACAGCTTTTGTTACACCGTATTATGCGCGTCATGATTCTAGTCTACAAATAGCTAGACAAATTTCTTGGAAAGAAGATGTAAAATGTGAAGTATGGACTGCTATTATTGCACAAAAGATATTGAATCAATCATACTATTTGGGAGAATGTTCTTTCTTTGAGAAATCTCAATCAATTATGGAGTTATATCATGGTTTAGAACAGTTTGATCCTAGTAATCGTGAGGGTCACTCTGCCAGAATTTATTTTAATACACTTTTCGGTAATGACTTTACTAGGGAAAGTGATAATGATATCAATGCAGCGCTAGATTATGGTTATACTTTATTATTGAGTATGTTTGCACGTGAGGTTGTCGTCTGTGGTTGTATGACACAAATTGGTTTAAAGCATGCTAATCAGTTTAATCAATTTAACCTTGCTAGTGATATTATGGAACCATTTAGACCAATTATAGATAGAATTGTTTATCAAAATCGACATAAGAATTTTGTCAAAATCAAGAAAGAACTCTTTTCGATTTTTTCAGAAACCTATCTCTACAATGGAAAAGAGATGTATTTATCAAACATTGTTAGTGATTATACAAAAAAAGTTATAAAAGTGTTAAATCAGTTAGGTGAGGGAATTCCTGAATTTAGAATATGAGTTACAGATATATGCGAATGATATTAATGTTCGATATGCCAACAGATACTGCTGAAGAGAGGAAAGCGTATCGTAAGTTTAGGAAGTTTCTATTAAGTGAAGGTTTTATTATGCACCAGTATTCGGTTTATAGTAAACTTTTGTTAAACAATACCGCAAATACAGCAATGATTGGACGACTTAAGGCTAATAATCCTAAAAAAGGAAATATAACAATATTAACAGTTACTGAAAAGCAATTTGCTCGTATGATTTATTTGTACGGAGATAAGAACACCAGTGTTGCCAATTCAGACGAAAGGTTAGTGTTCTTAGGAGAAGATTATTGTGATGAAGATTAATTTTTCGCTTTTGGATGAGCCTATGGAGATTAGCCAGGGGACAGTTCTCGTAATTGAGGATGTGAGTGTGTTTGCTCAAATAGTTAAGGAATTCTATCAGTATGATGAACAATCGAATTTAACAATATTTGATAGTAAAATAAGGAGTATAAAGTCCTCTGAATTGCTTTTAATAACAGATATTTTAGGTTACGATATTAATACTTCTCAGGTATTAAAGTTGCTTCACACAGATATTGTAAGCCAGTTGAATGATAAACCAGAAGTTAGATCAGAAATAGATTCTTTGGTATCATTAATTACTGATATTATCATGGCAGAGTGTTTAGAAAATGAACTAGATATAGAGTATGATGAGATTACACTTTTAGAACTAATTAAATCGTTAGGTATCAGAATCGAAACTACGTCTTGTACGGTTTTTGAAAAAATATTTGAGATTTTACAGATTTTCAAATATTTAGTTAAAAAGAGAATTTTGGTGTTCGTCAATAGTTTGTCGTATTTTTCTAATGATGAAATTTATCAAATCTTGGAATATACAAAGTTATTACAAGCTGATGTATTATTTTTGGAACCTAGAAAGATTAAAGGTATTCAACAATTTATTTTGGATAAGGATTACATTTTGATGCCTTACAATAACTAGTAATTTGGTAATAAGTATAGATAGTCTTGAGTTATTTCAAGACTATCTTTTAGTATTTAGTAGTTTCTACATGAAGTTGAGTGGAAGAATCATTTTGTTAGAGAGTAGGTTATAAGCTATCTGATAGGTGAGAAGGTAAGTTGATTGGAAAAAGATTTCTAAAATTTTTTCGATATAGCGACAGCTCTATTTGTTAAAACGTTGTTATATAAGGCTTTTTAAGGTATAATAAACATAAAAATGAAATCATTTTGAAGCTGAAGTCAGGCTGAGATGAATAGCGCGATTACGAAATCTGGTAGAGAAAAATGACCTACGAGGTTTTAGAGCTGTGTTGTTTCGAATGGTTCCAAAACACCAGCGGTAGTGATCTTAGCTTGTTCCGCGTTTTAGAGCTGTGTTGTTTCGAATGGTTCCAAAACGCCGTAGATGGCACGTTCGATGGTCAACGGTTTTAGAGCTGTGTTGTTTCGAATGGTTCCAAAACATGGTGGCAGTTTACTTCTACTGGTACTGCGTTTTAGAGCTGTGTTGTTTCGAATGGTTCCAAAACATTATCCTAGCCTTTTTGTGTATTTGAAAAGTTTTAGAGCTGTGTTGTTTCGAATGGTTCCAAAACAGTATTTGGTGGATATGCACTTACAGGAGCGTTTTAGAGCTGTGTTGTTTCGAATGGTTCCAAAACAGCTATGTTAGTAAGTCTTTACGGTAAGTTGTTTTAGAGCTGTGTTGTTTCGAATGGTTCCAAAACTGCACCAAGCATTGATAAACCAGAATGGTCGTTTTAGAGCTGTGTTGTTTCGAATGGTTCCAAAACTAACTGTCTTGTGGTAGCGGATATTGTTTTGTTTTAGAGCTGTGTTGTTTCGAATGGTTCCAAAACAAAATGGCAACGTGACTTACGGGCGTGGCAGTTTTAGAGCTGTGTTGTTTCGAATGGTTCCAAAACCCTCTGTAAGAGGTTTACCGTCGAACATCAGTTTTAGAGCTGTGTTGTTTCGAATGGTTCCAAAACTATTAAACGCTTCAATCGTCGAGGAGCTGAGTTTTAGAGCTGTGTTGTTTCGAATGGTTCCAAAACGTGAAGTTGACCCAAAAGACTAAAGTCTAAGTTTTAGAGCTGTGTTGTTTCGAATGGTTCCAAAACTGAACTAATTAAGACGATTGGAGAACACAAGTTTTAGAGCTGCCTTGTTTCGAATGGTTTCACTCTCTCTTTGTAATAATTTTTGGTTGACTTATCCTCAAACACATCCTATCATAGAGGAGTCTAGTATTGAAATGGGGGAAGAGACATGTTATACGAATATCCAGCGATTTTTCACACGATTGAGGAAGGTTATCAAATTAGTTTTCCTGACTTTGGTCGTAGCATTAGGGCAGATTCTTTGCCTCTTGCTATGACGAAAGCATCTGTGTTTTTATCACATATTATTAAAGGGTATGGAGATAAGCCTTTACCAGAGCCGACTGCGGTAAGCAGTATTCCTAATGAGGAAGAACTCGTTGTTTTGATTCAAACAGAGCTTGATTAAGACTAAAAAACTCTCGGAAGATTAATTCCCGAGAGTTTTAGGTTTTATTGGCTACATAGACGCCCAGGACGACTAAAATGCCTGCAAAAATTTGTAGTTGCGAGAAGGGTTCTCCTAAGACGACAACAGCAGCTAGAATTGAGATAATGGTCGAAATCCCAATAAAGGATGCTGTTCGGTTGACCCCGATATTTGCGATGGCAAAATTTGATAGCAGATAGCCCAGAACACTGCATCCCAAGCCTTGATAAAGGATAGTGATAGTGAATTTTGGATTGCTCACAGGGAGAAGCAAGAGCTCTTTCAAATCACCTGCTAGAAAGCCTTGGCTGAGTGCAAAGAGTCCAAATGTCAGGCAACCACTGGCAAGCATAAAGTAGGTAATCTCAAGGCTACTGAATTGACTGGCTCTTTCGACATCAACGCAATAGAGGGCGTAGGAGACGACTGCTAGACCTAGAATCAAGTAGCCCACCAAGGAGAAGTGGGTAGAGCCGCCAGCAGCAAAGACAGCTATGATGATACCGATGAGGGTTGTGATGACACCGACCACCTGCCAACGGCTGGGCCATTCTTTTAAAATAAGGCTAGACATGATAAGGGCAACGACTGGGATGCAGGCAAGAAAGGCTCCACTTTCAGAAGCCGTCGTCATACGAATGCCAATGGTTTCACAGATAAAATAGATTATCGGATTGAGGATGGCAATACGTGTCAGGGGTTTAAGATTTCTACCGTTAATTTTTAGCCGACGTCGGCTGAATAGGAAATAGAGGTTGATAAAAAGGAAGGCGGTGACAAAGCGCCAAGAGATTAAAGCCAGGTCACTGACCTGTGCTGTAATAGATTTGGTAAAGATAAAACTGAGCCCAAAGAGAATCTCACAGGTCGCTGCAGCTAAGCATCCTAAGATGATTTTATTTTTCATTGTCTCACCTCCTGAATTTGGATTTCCACGCCTATTATAGCACTTTCAGGAAGCGTTTACATCAATCTGAACCTAAAAAATAGACTAGCAGATTAGCTAGCCTATCTTATCTTATTAGTTACCAATTGAGACAGTTCCGTCTGAACCAACTTTGACATTGGTACCGTCTTGGCTGTTAACTTCGACTGAACCATCTTGGCCAACTGTTGCACTGTTACCTTCGCTATCGTTGGCTTCGACAGTATTATTGCCGTTTGTTTTTGCTGAGTTACCGTTTCCATCGCTGACCTCAGTTGATCCGTCTTTGTTGACTTTTACTGAAGCACTTGAATCAGTTGAAGAAGATTCTTTGGTCACCTTGCTTGATGATGTTGTTGAAGATGACGAGTCAGTTTTGTCTTTAGAGTTGCCACATGCTGCTAAGGTCAACAAGGCAAGAACTGAGACAGAGGCTAAAGTTAATTTAGAAAATGTTTTCATAATAGTCTCCCTTTTTCCTTAGTAAATTCATTTTAAATGAAAAAATGAAATTTTAAAAGCGCTTCCAGTTATTTTTAATCAACTGTAATCCCTCGGTAATATCCGTGTTGTACAAGGCTAATCTATTGGAAAATAAGAGCTAAAAGCTCTTACGCTTTTTCTTCTTTTGCTAGATATTTCAAAGCGTTCAGCTCGGTCCTTAAGGCTCTCTTTGTTATAATAATAAAAAAAGATTGAGGTGGCATGATGTATCAAACAACAATTAAAGGTGACAAACGTTTCCATTCGCTTTCAGAAGGTTACGGAGCACCTGTGGAACTTTTTGGCTATACGGAAGATGGGGAAACACCGATGAGTTTGGTGAATATTGCCTTGGCTTCCTGTTTGACCATGTGTCTACAGAGTTATTTTGCCAAATATCAGGGAATCGAGGAGCTTGCTATTCAGGTTGATTCCAACTATGAAGAAGGACATTTCACCCTTGCCATTCATTTACCTGAGGATCTGATTTTGGAAAATGAGCAAGAACTCTTGGCTTTTGTGGATAATTTTTGCCGAGTGAAGAAGCTTTTTCGTGAAGATATTCAGGTTGATATTAGCTTAGCCAAATAAGCTTACTATCCTTTATGAACTTCGTGTTATACTAGTAGATAAAGACGTTTCATTTCACTAGGTGTGGAATGAGCAACAATAGGAGGGCCTGCTATGCAAGACAAACTACATGAAATCCGTGTGTTTGAGAATTTTCAAGAAGAACTATTTGAAACGGGACATGTCATCGTGACAACTGAGGTAGTCGAGAAATCTCTGAATTATTTTGGTAATGCTCATGGGGGTTATTTGTTTACGCTTTGTGACCAGGTCGCAGGACTCGTGGCCATTTCAACAGGTGACTATGCGGTGACGCTTCAGTCTAATATCAATTATCTTAAGGCAGGGCATTTGTCTGACCAACTCAAGATTGAGGGATTGTGTGTTCATAATGGCAAGACGACCAAGGTGGTGGAAGTTGTCATTACTAATCAGGAAGAGAAAATCCTTACAAGGGCTACATTTACCATGTATGTGACAGGCTCGGTCGAGGAATAGAAAAGGAGCGTTTATGTCAGATTTTCAAACCATGGATGACTTTGCGGTCTTTGTTAATGACTACCTGACACCAGACCAATTGAGCGTTCAAGCCTATTCTTATGCGTCAGACCAGCAGGAGCTCTCTCTTCTTGTGACCGTTGATGATTATGAGATGATGTGTCGTTGGCATGCTGTCTGGACTTTTTCAGGGTTACACCAGGCCTTCTTTCAGTCTGTAATGGACTTGAATAACAGCTTTTCTATTGATAGTGATAGCTTGGCTATGAAGGTGCGTTTAAGGGACCAAGAGCTCTTGTTTCAAGCAATGGGGCTTGAGATGGTGGTTGTCGATTTGCCTGAGCCCCTTTTTCGTTTAGCTGATGTGTCTTTTAACGAAGGAGGAAAGCACTTTACCTACCTTTGTGAAGATCAAAGTGTTGCAGCAGAAGATTGGGTCTTGGTTCCTATAGGTTCTGGTAATGCTGAAAAAGAAGCATTTGTAGAAAAGATTTCCTATGTCCTAGCGGATGAGGTTCCAGTTGAACTGACAAAACTGAAAAAGGTGATTCAAAAGCTAGATTTAGTAACCGTTCGTTATGATGTGAAGGTTGTTCGAAAGGGATTTTTGAGTTTTTCAGGGATGGCTTTTGAAGGCGAGGAACTAGGTAAGCCAACAGACTTTCTTTGGGTACCCTTTTTGGCAGAACAAGATGATTTGGCTGTTCCTACCTATGGTATTCGGATCAATGATGGCAGTCGCAAGACTTATGTAACGGTCTTGGCCGGTGAGGATGATAGTATGGAAATGATTGCTCTTGCACCGGCTACTTATGCGGTTT
>ERZ773234.587-NODE-587-length-11104-cov-4.230066_pt1 | contig 11104 bp, 7 predicted proteins | sample MGYA00580523_ERZ773234 | MGnify/ENA primary metagenome ERZ773234 (study PRJEB29015, sample SAMEA2738167) | human oral metagenome | biome: human oral; feature: human-associated habitat; material: saliva | place: China | collected 2262 ...
AACCTGTTCAGGTTCTAGCCGGTGAAGGTTGGAATCCAGGTGTTTTGGGAATTGTAGCAGGGCGACTTTTAGAAGAGTTGCATCAGCCGATCATTGTGCTGAATATTGAAAATGGTTTAGCCAAAGGTAGTGCTCGCAGCATTGAAGCAGTTGATATTTTTGAAGCTCTAGATCCTCACCGAGAGTTATTTGTAGCTTTTGGTGGGCATGCAGGGGCAGCTGGCATGACTCTTGACGTCAGTCGATTAGAAGAACTCAGTCAGGTTTTGACAGCCTATATTGAAAATAATCAGCTGGATTTGTCAACTAAGAATGAACTCTTTTTGGATGAAGAATTAGCTTTGTCAGATCTGACATTAGAGACCATCAAAAACTTTGAAAAGTTAGCTCCTTTCGGCATGGACAATAAAAAGCCTATTTTCTATTTGAAAGATTTTAAGGTTGAAAATGTCCGCACTATGGGGATGGGGAATGCGCACCTTAAGCTGAAAATTTCTCAGGCTAGCGCAGTTCTTGAAGTAGTGGCTTTTGGTCTAGGTGAGCTTGCGACAGAATTTTCTCAAACTAAAAATTTAGAGTTAGCAGTGACTCTGTCGGTCAACAAGTGGAATGGTCAGACTAGCCTCCAGCTTATGCTGATGGATGCGAGGGTCGATGGAATTCAGCTTTTTAATATCCGAGGTAAAAATGCTCGGTTGCCTGAAAATGTTCCTGTTTTACGTTTTTCAGGAGAAATTCCTGATTTGAAAAAGAGCAGAGCAGTTGTAGTGTATGACTTACCTGAGCACCTAAATCAGCTCAAAGCAATTATTCAACAGGGCAATTTTGAAGCAATTTACTTTAAAAATGAGATTGTTCAGCCCTATTATTTGACAGGTTTCGGAACAAGAGAACAGTTTGCTAAACTCTATAAAACGATTTATCAGTTTCCAGAGTTTGATATACGCTACAAATTGAAAGAACTAGCCGCTTATCTCAAAATTGATCCCATCCTACTCATTAAGATGATTCAAATTTTTGAAGAGTTAGGCTTTGTGACGATTCAAGATGGGGTTATGCAGGTAAATAAAAACGCAGAAAAAAAAGCTATTGAAAGTAGCCATATTTATCGGGAGCTTAAAATAACTGTCAAGGAGCAGGAACTTATGGCTCTAGGAACGGTACAGGAAATTTATGATTATCTGATAGAAAAAGATGAATGTTCAAACTAGAAGTTAGATGAACCATTTATTTTGAGGAGTTAGCCTTTGTAGTCAAGCTATGAAATGGGCTATGAAGCTTTGAGTAATGAAAAAGTCATGAGTAAGATGAACTCATGACTTTATTTTTTGTGAGTATTGCTATTAGATGGTATTATCTACTGTAAATTTACTTTATGTTTGAGGATATAATAAGTTCCAGCATAGTAAATCAGACCTAAAAGAAGAGATGCGACTATCTCACCAAAACTACCTAAAGTATTAAGTGATGGGAAAGCCGAAACGCTCAAATTAGCGACGATAAGCAGAGAAAAATAAATTCCAAAATAAGTTAGAAAGGCTATTGCAGTGCGGTGATCTTGGAAGAGTTGACCGATAGAGATAGAAAGATAAATCAATAGGATATTTGGGATAAGGACTACAAGATAGTATCCAAATGATTTCAAGGCTTCACCAGTCATTTCCCAAAAGTGTTTACCAAGTAATCGAACAACTGTTTCAATTTCAGATTGTGTATGAAAAGCAGTTCCCACAATAAGGGCAATGATGAAAAAACTAAGAAATAATGCAATGGTACTAAGAATCGTCCATATAATAGCGCCAAGTAATTTTGAAAGGATAATTTGGTGTTCATTAACTGGTAAGGTGAGCGTTAGGTATCCTTCTCTTTCATAAACACTATTTTTAAAACGACGAATAATCAGAAAGAGTGTTGAAATTGCAAGTGCCACAAGGAGACCTGAGAAAATCAGCATTGTAAAACCGAAGAAAGTACTTGTCATACTCCCTGCTTCATTAGTAGAAGACTGCAAACGGTCGAAAAAGTTCCTTCCATTTGCAAAATGTCTTAGCCAAAGTCCAATACTAATAGATAGAAAGAGTACGATTCCATATAATCCTAAATACCACTTATTTACATTTTTAAATTCATATTTTAATAAATTCCAAAACATAGTTAATCTCCTTCATTTATCTTAAGCTTTAAATTCTTGTCGGAAGAGTTGGTCAATGGATCCACCAGACTCATAACGAATATCATCTACATTGCCTTGCCGAACGACCTTGCCATTATCAATAAAGATAATTTCATCTAAGATTGGTTCAATATCTGAAATCAAATGTGTTGAAATGAGAACAGAAGCACTAGGTGAATAATTGTTGATAATCGTCTGTAAAATGTAGTCTCGTGCTGCTGGATCAACTCCTCCAATTGGTTCATCAAGAACATAAAGTTTGGCTTGGCGGCTCATGACCAAAATCAACTGAACTTTTTCTTTGTTTCCTTTGGATAATTTTTTGAATGCTAGATTTTCGTCAATGTGAAGATCTTGTAACAAGGCTTGAGCACGCTCCATCTCAAAATCTGCATAGAAAGATTGAAAGTACTGCAAAGCATCTTTGACTTTCATTTTTTCATTCAGGTAGGTCGTATCTGGTAAATAAGATACGATTTTTTTGGTTTCTGGTGACGGTTGAAGCCCATTGATGAGAACTTTCCCATCATTTGGCTGGAGCAAACCATTGATAAGTTTAATTATAGTTGTCTTTCCAGAGCCATTTGGACCGAGCAAGCCGATAATTTTTCCAGCTTCGATTTCAAAATTGATGTGTTCTAAAGCAGGTGTGCTGCCGTAGGATTTTGAGACATTTTCAAATGCAAGTAAAACCATTTCCTAAACTCCTTTTATATAATCTTCAACAATTGTTGGTAATTCTTCTTTCTGATAACCAAAATGAATCATACCATTTACAAATTTCTCCACTTCCTCCTTAGAAAGTTTTTGTCGAGTTTTTAAAATCAAGTCATGATTATCAGTGACAAAACGTCCTGCTGTACGTTGAGAATAGACAAAACCATCTTTTTCCAAGTCAGATAAAGCTCGTTGGATAGTATTTGGATTTACACCGGCTTCTGCAGCTAATTCTCTAACGGCAGGTAATTTCTCACCAGCTTGTAGCTGGTTGGAGATGATTTGCAATTTAATCTTATCCATAATCTGTAAATAAATGGGAAGATTGTTATCAAAAGTCCAACTCATGATTTCTCCTTTTTGTATCTTTGTACTAATTAAACAATACAATATTTTTGAAAAAATAGCAAGTTTTTAGAAAAAAATTCTGTATTTTTTCTTCAGCAAGCAAAATAGAAATTTAGTATAATAGAAAAGAGAAGAAACAAAGGAGAATGCCGTGGTTGCTCAATTAGATACGAAAACTGTTTATACATTTATGGATAGTTTGATTTCTATAAAGAAATATGTGAAAACAGCTAAAGCATTAGGATATCAAACTCTAGGGATGATGGATATTGACAATCTCTATGGAGCTTATCATTTCATGGAAATTGCGACTGCGCAAAAAATTCAGCCGATTTTAGGTATAGAAATGACCTTGGATTATGCAGGGGTTCCTCTTAATCTCCGTTTTCTAGCTCTTGATAGTCAAGGGTATCGCAATTTAATGAAACTTTCTACATTAAAAATGATAGGAAAGAGCAAGTGGGAAGAGTTGCAGCATTTATTGGAAGGGATAGCGATTATTGTTCCTGTATTTGATGGAATTCGAGACTTGGATTTGGGAAAAGATTTTTATATAGGCGTATTTCCAGATACTCCTCAACAAGATTTCATGCATAAAACTTTACCCTTGCATACGGTTCGTTACTTTGATACTGGAGATTTAGAAACATTGCAGATGCTACGGGCCATTCGGGAAAACAGTAGTTTGCGAGAAGTTGGACATTTGCCAAGCAATGAGTATTTATTATCGTCTAAGCAGTTTACACAGGCTTTTCAGAAAAATTTTCCAGAGAGTCTGGATAACCTGGAGCAGTTAGTCGCAGGTGTACATTATGAAATTAATACAGAGTTAAAATTACCGCGTTTTAATCCAGAACGACCGGCAGTAGAAGAGTTACGAGAACGAGCTGAGGCTGGATTAAAAGCAAAAAAATTATGGACAGAAGCGTATCAAGAACGCTTGAATCAAGAATTGGCTATCATTCATCAAATGGGTTTCGATGATTATTTTTTGATTGTCTGGGATTTGCTGCGCTTTGGTCGCAGTCAGGGTTATTATATGGGCATGGGTCGTGGATCTGCAGTTGGAAGCCTAGTTGCCTATGCTCTTGAAATTACAGGGATTGATCCTGTTGAGAAAAATCTAATTTTTGAGCGATTTTTAAATCTGGAACGTTATACTATGCCTGATATTGATATTGATATTCCCGATGTCTATCGTCCAGAATTTATCCGCTATGTCCGCGATCGTTACGGGACGATGCATACAGCGCAAATCGTGACCTATTCTACTTTTGGGGCTAAGCAAGCAATTCGTGACGTTTTTAAACGCTACGGGGTGCCAGAATATGAATTGACCAACATTACTCGTAAAATCAGTTTTCGTGACACATTGACTTCAGCTTATGAAAAAAATATGTCTTTTCGTCAGATTATTAACAATAAACTGGAGTATCAAAAAGCTTTTGAAATTGCGAAAAAAATTGAAGGGAATCCACGTCAGACCTCGATTCATGCAGCAGGTGTGGTGATGAGTGATAATGATTTGACAGATCACATTCCACTTAAATATGGGGAAGATATGTACATCACGCAATATGATGCACATGGGGTTGAAAGCAATGGCCTGCTCAAAATGGACTTTCTTGGCTTGCGCAACCTGACCTTTGTTCAACGAATGAAAGAAGCAGTTTTGGAGAAGTACGGTGTTGCTATTAACATTGCAAAGATTGATCTGGAGGATACTATAACCTTGCGGCTTTTTGCAGCGGGCAGAACCAAGGGTATTTTTCAATTTGAGCAAGCGGGCGCTATTAACCTTTTGAAGCGTGTTCAGCCTGTGCAATTCGAAGAAATCGTCGCCACTACATCACTCAACCGTCCAGGAGCTAGTGATTACATAGATAATTTTGTAAAAAGAAAGCACGGACAAGAAAAGGTAGAAATGCTGGATTCAAGTTTGGAAGCTATTTTAGCTCCAACTTACGGTATTATGCTGTATCAAGAGCAGGTAATGCAGGTTGCTCAGCGTTTTGCTGGTTTTAGCTTAGGCAAAGCCGATATTTTGCGGAGAGCTATGGGAAAAAAAGATGCTACTGAAATGCATCGAATGGAAGCAGAATTTGTTACAGGAGCACTTGATCTTGGACATTCTGAAATCAAAGCAAAAGAAGTGTTTGCGGTTATGGAAAAGTTTGCAGGTTACGGATTTAATCGCAGCCACGCTTATGCATACTCCGCCCTTGCTTTTCAGTTGGCATATTTCAAAGCGCACTATCCTGATATTTTCTTTGATATTATGCTGAATTATTCAAGCAGTGATTACATCACAGATGCGTTAGAGTTCGACTTTCAAGTCGCTTCTTTAAATATCAATAACATTCCTTATCGAGATAGATTCCAAGACAAGCAGATATATTTAGGCTTGAAAAACATTAAAGGATTGCCACGCGATGTTGCTTATTGGATTATTGAAAATCGTCCGTTTTCAAATGTAGAAGACTTCGTTTTGAAATTACCAACACAATATCATAAGATTCAGTTACTAACTCCCTTAGTACAAATCGGTTTATTTGATGTATTTGAAAAAAATCGTCAAAAAATCCTGCAAAATCTTCCCAATTTGTTTGTCTTTGCAGATGAATTAGGTAGTCTTTTTGCAGATACAAATTATAGTTGGACAGAAGCGGAGAATTATACAGAAGCAGAGAAATTTGAGCTAGAAAAGGAAATTATCGGTGTTGGTTTGAGCGAGCATCCTTTGGTAAAGATTGCAAAAGCTGCTACTCAATCCTTTACTCCTATTCAAGAGTTAGTTGAAAACACTCATGCGACGATTTTAGTAGAAATTTTGTCCATTCGCGTCATTCGTACCAAAACGGGTGAAAATATGGCGTTCTTACAAGTAAGTGATACTAAAAGAAAAATGGAAGTGACAGTGTTTCCAGATGCCTTTAAACAGTTCGGCAAAGGTTTGCATGAAAAAGGTTTCTATTATCTGACTGGTCGGATTCAGAAACGAGAGAATCGTTTGCAGATGATTTTAAACCATTTGCAGGAAGCTAACACAGAACGTTTTTGGATACAAGTAGAAAATCATGAAAGTGATGCAGAAATATCCGCTATTTTACAGCAATTTCGAGGAGATATTCCAGTCGTTATCCGTTATGAAAATGAAAGAAAGACAGTAGCAATTCCTCAATATCGTGTTCAAAAATCAGATAAATTACAAGAAGAATTGAAAAAAATAACCATGAAAACGATTTATCAATAAAAAATTAGGAAAAAAGAAGAATTTTGATTTTGATTGTGGTATAATCAAGGGTGAATGTAAAAAGAAAAAGGAGCACAAACGAATGAAACGTATTGCTGTTTTAACTAGTGGTGGAGACGCCCCTGGTATGAATGCTGCTATCCGTGCAGTTGTTCGTAAAGCAATTTCAGAAGGAATGGAAGTTTACGGTATCTATGACGGTTATGCCGGTATGGTTGCTGGTGAAATTTATCCGCTTGATGCTGCATCAGTTGGAGATATTATTTCACGTGGTGGTACTTTCCTTCACTCAGCTCGTTATCCAGAATTTGCCCAATTAGAAGGACAATTAAAAGGAATTGAGCAACTTAAAAAACATGGTATTGAAGGAGTTGTGGTTATCGGTGGAGACGGTTCTTATCATGGCGCTATGCGATTGACAGAACATGGCTTCCCAGCTGTCGGACTTCCTGGTACGATTGACAATGATATCGTTGGTACAGATTTTACAATCGGTTTTGACACAGCTGTTACAACTGCGATGGATGCCATTGATAAGATTCGCGATACCTCATCTAGTCACCGTCGTACTTTTGTTGTTGAAGTAATGGGACGTAACGCTGGAGACATCGCTCTCTGGGCTGGTATTGCGACAGGTGCTGATGAAATTATCGTTCCTGAAGAAGACTTCAAAATCGAAGATATCGTTGCAAGTATTAAACGTGGCTATGAAGAAGGTAAGAAACATAATATTATTGTTCTTGCGGAGGGTGTTATGTCGGCCGATGAATTTGGTAAGAAGTTGAAAGAAGCTGGTGATGTGAGCGATCTTCGTGTGACGGAACTTGGACATATTCAACGTGGTGGTTCCCCGACTGCTCGTGACCGTGTTCTTGCTTCTCGTATGGGTGCTCATGCCGTTACCCTTCTTAAGAAGGGTATTGGTGGTGTTGCGGTTGGTATTCGTAATGAACAAATGGTTGAAAATCCAATCCTTGGTACAGCAGAAGAGGGTGCTTTATTTAGTTTAACAGAAGACGGTAAGATTATTGTTAATAATCCACATAAAGCTGATCTTGATCTTGCTAAATTAAACCGTAGCATTTCAATGTAATTTTAATTTGTTATTCTGGTCATAAAGACCATTTAAATAAAAAGGAGTTTTCATATATCATGAATAAACGTGTAAAAATCGTTGCAACTTTAGGTCCTGCGGTAGAAATCCGTGGTGGTAAAAGATTTGGTGAAGATGGCTATTGGAGCGAAAAATTAGATGTTGAAGCATCGGCTCAAAATATTGCAAAATTAATCCAAGCTGGTGCAAATACATTCCGTTTCAACTTCTCGCATGGTGATCATGCAGAACAAGGTGATCGTATGGCTACTGTTCACCGTGCAGAAGAAATTGCTGGTCAAAAAGTTGGTTATCTTCTTGATACAAAAGGACCTGAAATTCGTACAGAATTATTTGAAGGTGATGCTAAAGAATACTCTTACAAAACGGGTGAACAAATCCGTGTTGCAACGAAACAAGGTATCAAATCAACTCGCGAAGTCATTGCTTTGAACGTAGCAGGTGCACTTGACATCTTTGATGACGTTGAAGTTGGAAAACAAGTTCTTGTTGATGATGGTAAACTTGGTCTGCGCGTTATTGCAAAAGATCCTGCTACACGTGAATTTGAAGTAGAGGTTGAAAATGATGGAATTATCGCAAAACAAAAAGGTGTGAATATTCCAAATACAAAAATTCCTTTCCCAGCGCTTGCTGAACGCGACAATGATGATATTCGTTTCGGTTTGGAACAAGGAATCAACTTTATCGCTATTTCATTCGTACGTACTGCAAAAGATGTTAATGAAGTTCGTGCAATCTGTGAAGAAACTGGTAATGGACATGTGAAATTGTTCGCTAAAATCGAAAACCAACAAGGTATTGAAAACTTGGATGAAATCCTTGAAGTAGCTGATGGTATCATGATTGCTCGTGGTGACATGGGTATTGAAGTTCCATTTGAAATGGTTCCAGTTTACCAAAAAATGATTATCACAAAAGTCAATGCAGCTGGTAAAATTGCGATCACAGCAACAAACATGCTTGAAACAATGACTGAAAAACCACGTGCGACTCGTTCAGAAGTATCAGACGTATTTAACGCTGTTATTGACGGAACAGATGCAACAATGCTTTCAGGTGAATCTGCAAATGGTAAATACCCACTTGAGTCTGTAACAACAATGGCTACAATTGATAAAAACGCTCAAACTCTATTGAACGAGTATGGACGCTTGTCATCAGTTGATTACGCACGTAGTTCTAAAACAGAAGTTGTGGCATCAGCTGTTAAAGATGCTACAAACTCAATGGACATCAAATTGGTCGTAACAATGACTGAATCAGGAAATACAGCTCGTTTGATTTCTAAATATCGTCCAGATGCTGACATCTTGGCAATTACATTTGATGAATTGACACAACGTTCATTGATGTTGAACTGGGGTGTTATTCCAGTAGTAACTGAAAAACCTGCATCTACTGATGATATGTTTGAAGTTGCTGAAAAAGTTGCTCTTGAAAGTGGTCTTGTGGAATCTGGCGACAATATTGTGATTGTAGCTGGTGTTCCGGTCGGAACTGGTGGAACAAACACAATGCGTATCCGTACAGTACGTTAATTTGTATTACTAAAAGAAAAGAAGCTTATCAATCAACGTTTTTCTAGTTTGATTGGTAGGTTTTTTAGTTGCAGATAAAAATAGGAATAGCAATTTACTTTTTCCGCCTTTGTTTATTTTCTGAAAACATGATATAATAAATAAAAGAAGAGGAGAGAGAATGGTAAAGAGAGATTTAATTAGGAACATTATTATTTTATCCGTCATTGTAATAATTATCGCTTGTTTGCGAATTTTTATTTTTACACCATATGGCATTACCGCAAAAGATGCGAATCATTTTTTGAAAGACAGAGATATTGTTATTGCCAATAAGAACAAAAAAATCAAAAGAGATGATTTTGTATTGTATGAGGTGGATGGAAAAGAATATGTCGGACGTGTCGTTGGTTTAGGAAATGACTCTGTCGTTTATATGGATGATGTACTGTACTTAAATAATAAAATTAAGTCAGAAGATTATTTAACGAAAGATAAGGAAAAATATTTAGCGAAGGCTACTAATACAGGCTATTTCACTCATGACTTTACTATTCAGACATTAACCAAATCAAATACAAATATAATTCCAGCAAAATCTTATTTGATCTTAAATGATAATCGACAAAATATGGAAGATAGTCGGAAATTTGGTTTGATTGCAGAGAAACAAATTAAGGGAGTTATCTCTTTTAGAGTGCTCCCCTTGGATCAATTTGGTTTTATTAAAATGAAGTAGCATTAAATGTTAAAAAAGCGAAACTGAAAATTTATGTTTCAGTTTCGCTTTTTCGTGTTTCCTGATGAAAAACATTTTGCCATGTTTCGTGACGACGCCAAAGACTGGTATGGATAATTCCATCTTCTTCATAACAAATTAATTTTGTTTTTTGACTGATAGAAGTTAAATGGAAATTTTTAATAGGAGATTGCTTTCCTTTTTCGATTTGAAATTCTTTTTTATCCATTTGGTAGCCATCTTGGGAAATGTAAACAAATTCAGGAGCTAGTAAGTCCTCTAATTGGCTTCCCTGCTCGACTAATTGTTCTCTCATAAATAATTTTCGATAAACATTGTCCAAAATTTCATCCTCTGGGATAGGTGCGGGCTCAATGTGGATGTCAATATCAAAAACTCCAAATCGATCTTTGAGCATAAATTCAACTTGATCGGCAATTTCATGGCTTTCATAGACAGATAAGTCGGGATTCATTTCTAAAATGAGGTCAAGATAGATGTTACTACCATAAGTACGACCTCTTTGAGATTTAACACGGGAAATTTTAGGGATTTCTAAAATGGCTTCTTTGTATTCTTTTAAAAGATTTTCATCAAAACCGTCTGATAAACTAAAAGAGGATTCCATAAAAATTTCGTAAGCCGTTTTAAGAATGAAAAAGGTGATAATGATGGCAACAAGTTTATCCACAATCGGGAAATTGAAGGCGCTTGCGATGATTGCAATGGTTGTACCAAGCGAAGTAATGGCATCAGATAAATTGTCTTTGGCAGCTGCGTCGAGTGCTTTAGACTGCGCTTTTTTTGCTAAGGCTTTATTGTAAAAATACACTCCTGCCATGACCAAGGCGGAAATAATCCCGACGATAGCGCCTAAAGGATCAATAGTTGTTTCTTGGCGAGAAATAATTTTTTGAACGGTATCAATCAAAACATCAAATCCGACAAAAAACATGATAAGAGAGGTGACAAGACTAGCTAAGTCTTCAATTTTCCAGTGACCAAATTTGTGGTCCGTGTCAGCTGGCTTGCGTGCCATACGAAGTCCTATCAAAACGGCAATATTAGCAACAATATCCGAAACATTATTAAAACCATCGGCTGTCAAACTGGAGGATTGTAAGACAGATCCGGCAATGATTTTAGCAATGGATAAAACGATATAGGCTAGAATGGCTAAGATAGCACCACGCTCTGCGAGTTTAAGATTCTTTGCTGGATTATTCATGCGTTTTCCTTT
>ERZ773234.593-NODE-593-length-10986-cov-7.162931_pt1 | contig 10986 bp, 14 predicted proteins | sample MGYA00580523_ERZ773234 | MGnify/ENA primary metagenome ERZ773234 (study PRJEB29015, sample SAMEA2738167) | human oral metagenome | biome: human oral; feature: human-associated habitat; material: saliva | place: China | collected 2262 ...
TGGCTGCCAACAATGGCAGACGCTACACACGCAGGTCTGCATGGAACTGGGGTTCTAGTGCCCTCAAGCTAGACACATAAGCGCCAGCTACCCTCCGGAGTGCTACAGTTCAAGCCTCATATACACGAGCTCTTGGTAGCCCGCAGCCGCAGACCGGTAGCCTCGGGGGTTGCGCCCATACTCCTCGAACCCCGCGCGCCGGTAGAGCGACAGCGCGCGTTCATTGTCAGCCACCACCTCGAGCTCGAGTTGGGCATATCCCGCCCGGAGTGCGCAGCCGATACAGGTCTCCATGAGCACTCGGCCGATCCCCATCCCCCAATACTCCTGGAGCACGCTGATCCCAAAGCGCGCCCGGTGACCTACCTTGCGCTTACCGCCCACGGCCGTGATTCCTGCGCTTCCCACGATGCGCTCATCGACGACGGCGATGAGCTCAACCTCATTGCCGCTGCGTTCCGTTTCCTCGAGGGAGCGAGCTTCTTGTTCATCGTCGCCGCTCTGCTCGTCCGGGTAGGACAGCAGGTAGTCAGTTTGCGCATGCGTGCGTTGCATGGTCTCGCGCAGCGCGCGGGCGTCCGACGCGACGGCATTCCTCACGAGGAGTTCCACCCCACCCCTTAACAGCACCGTTTTGGCGTACCTCATCCTCGGCACCCTTTCCTCCCTGACGACAATCTTTCACAACAGTGTGAACGCCCCGCAGCATACTGTCAGCTTGACATAGCTACACGCTCCAGACCTCAGCCCGTCCCAATGACCGGGCAGCGCTGACGACAACCATCAGGCAGAGACCGGACCATTCAAGCAGCTTTACCCGCTAGAGACAACACCATTGCACATTGGCACCAGGGAGAACTAGAATACGTTGTATTCAGCTCTAGGAGGTCGCCATGCCCACCATGACCATGCGCCTTGACGAAACGGACGCCGAAGTCGTGCGCAAGTACGCCGAATTTGAAGGAAAAACAATTTCCGACTTCGTTCGAGATGCCGTCTTCGAGAAGATCGAGGACCAGCAGGACCTCGCCACCCTGCGCGAGGCAATCGCTGCAGATAACGGCGTTCGCTACACCCACGAGCAGGTACTCGCGCAGCTAGGCCTGTAAATGTCCTACCACGTCGAGTACAGCGACACAGCCCTCAAGCAACTGAAGAAAATGGACCGATTCGACGCGCGACTCATTACGTCATGGATCGGCAAAAACCTCGAGGGCTGCTCCGACCCCCGCATCCACGGCAAAGGCCTCACAGCCAACCGATCAGGCGAGTGGCGCTACCGCATCGGCAACTACCGCGCCCTGTGCATCATCGAGGACGAACACCTCATCATCGAAGTGTTTTCCGTCGGCCACCGCCGACACATCTACCAGTGATATCACCGGCAAGGCCCCGGCACGCGATCGACTCTGTGCGCTTCACGCGAGCTCGCCCCGGCCTCGTTCATAGTCCCAGGCACGAGAACGTCGACTAAATCGCGTCGCCGCCATATCCTGGGTGGAGGGCCTCAACGACGTGTGCCCTATCGACAAAGAGGGAGATTCGCAATGAATGGCATCGACTGGGAGGCTGCGGCAAACCACTGGATCGCGCAGGAGAGCGCAGAGACGCGCATGCCCGCTGCTGACTTGTTCACGGAGATCGAGGCCTTCCTGGCCAGGCACAAGATCTGCACGCTGGCGACCGCCGGGAACGGTATCGTGCGCAACACGACGGTCGAATATCTCTACACCGAAGGGGCGTTCTGGATCATCAGCGAGGGCGGCCAAAAGTTCCGCGCCCTGCAGGCCAACAAGAACGTGTGCCTGGCGATCCATGACGACGACATTTCTTTCGCGACGCTGGCGGGCTTGCAGGTCACGGGCACCGCCGAGGTTGTGGAGCCTTTCGGCGAAGACTACGCTCACGCCTGCGAGCTGCGGGGTCTCCCCATGGAGCGTCTGCGCGCCATGCCCTTCGTCATGAACATCATCAAGGTGACGCCCACGCGCTTCGACTACGTCGACGGCACGCTGAAAGAGCGAGGCTTTTCCCCGCGCCAGCACATCGACTTCTGAGGAAGCGGCTAGAGTCCGGTGGCGTGAACAATCCACATGCCTGCTCGGGGACTCCCCTGGCGCTCAAGGGAGCCTTCTTCTTTGAGTCGCGCAACCATACGCTCGGCGCTCCGCTTCGAGCGCCCAAGATATTGCGAAAGCTGAGTGATGGTGGACTGCGGGTTATCCCTAAGGAAAGCGAGCGCGCGGGCGTGCTCCGCGTCCGCTGCACTCTCTGGCCGCGCGAACGGACGTATGGCTTCCCTGATTGCTTCGAGCATGAACTCCACGAAACTCTCGCCCGAACCGGTCGCACCCGAGCAGGCCAAGGCCTCGTAATAGTCCGCCTGCCGCCTCCTGATCGCGGACTCGATGGGCACCCAGGCCAGCACCGGACGCCACCGCGACAACAGTAGTGTGTACCAGAGCCGTCCCGTCCGGCCATTCCCATCTGAAAAGGGGTGGCAGAACTCGAACTCGAAGTGGAAAATGCACGAGACGAGGAGAGGGTGCATGCGCGTCGCTCTCAGCCACTCAAAGAGGCCACCCATCACCTCGGGGACGTAGGCAGCCGGAGTCCCGGCATGGATGAGTGTATCCCCGTTGAACACACCGACATTGCCCGACCGAAAGCGCCCAGCATCGGGGACGAGGCCACCCATCATCACGCGGTGAACCCGCAGCAGATCCGCCAACGAATGAGGATCGAGCTCAGGAATAAGATCGTAGGCGGCGCGCGCATTTTCGACTTCGAGGATGTCGCGCCGGTCTCCGAGAACCCGCTTGCCGTCAATAATCGCGCTCACCGCGCGCTCATCTAGTTTGTTACCTTCGATGACAAGCGAGGAGTAGATCGTCTGGATCCGCAGCTCACGACGCAGCGTCGGGCTGGTCGACAGTGGCGCTTGAGGCGACAGCATGCCGACGAGCTCAGCGATCTCCATGCACAACGCATCGATCGTGTCGGTGCGTTCAAACGACGGTTCGTAGGCCATGACCACCTCCTATTACCGCCACAATTATACCGCCAGTGGCGGTAATCGCGTGGCGCCAAAGGGCAGATGGTCCACGAAACGGCAGGAGGCCTCGTCAATTGACGAGGCCTGCGCCCAGAGAGCGTGAAACGCTCAGTTGGTCCCGTGAAACGCCCAGGCGCGGCCACGCACGCCGCGCGCGATGTAGCTGGCGCCGGCGAGGCTCAGGGCGAGACCGAGGCCGGTGTAGAAGAAGGCGATGAACCAGTCGGGGAATAGTCCTGCGGCGCGCATGCCGATGCCAAACGACATCATGATCGCCATCATCATGTAGCTCTTGCGGTCGAAGAAGCGGACGACGTGATGGCGCTCCCCCTCCAGGTCGGCGATGCGCTGGGCGTTTTTCTGAACGAGCCTGCTGAACATGGGGTGGAAGGCACAGAAGATGGCGACCGCGCCGCCCGCGAGCGCAACGAGGACGAGCGCGGCAAGGCCGCGCAGGTCGATGGCTGCGCCCACACCGAGGACCGCGACGTTCAGGCCGGCGAGCAGCCAGACGATGCCGGCGACGGCGATCAGGGGCTGCTTCTTGATGCGGAATCGACTCATTATTTTGTTTCCTTTTCGTCTGCGGTGTCGTCGTACAGGGCGGCGTCGAGGAGGGCAAACAGCGTCTCGCACTCGCCGCCCTCCATGAGGGAGGCGAAGACACTGCGCAGCACGTAGCGACACAGGGCCTCGGCGCTCATGGGGCCGACGAGCCGGGAACGATCCACGGCCTCGTCCGCGTCGAGGACGCTCGCGAGTCCGCGCTCGATGTGGGCGAGCATGGGGGCGCGCACGGCCTCAAGGGCTTTCTGTTCGCCGCTGGGCAGGCGGCGCATTTCGGCGAACCAGTCGACGCTCATGTCGGAGCGCGCGGCGCATAGGGCCTCGCGGAATCGCCGCACGTAGGAGGTGAAGCGTTCGCCGGGGCGCACGGCGCATAGCTCGTCGGAGAGGTTCTCTTCGAAGAAGCGGGTGAGCACGGCTGCCGTCAGGTCTGCCTTGGTCGGGAAGTAGCCGTAGACCGAGCCGACCGCGATGCCGCACGCGGTGGCGACCTTGCGCACGGAGAGCGCGGAGATGCCGTCGCGCGAGGCGATGGCGTAGGCCTGGCTGACCAGCTTCTCCGGGTCGATCAATTGTTTGGGCACGATTTCCTGCTGTCTTGCTACCTGCGACAATCCTTAATGAACAGTGTTCAGTATAGGCCTGAGCAAGCCCTCGTCAATCGCAGAACCGAGGGATACAGCGCTCCTGACGCCAACTCGTCACATGTCACACGCCTACACGCGACCGTCGTCAGGCATGCCTTCCCGGGATGACTATAGGCTGACAAGCAGCGGCGTCCGCGCAGCTCGACTACCGCACTGCCGTTCCAGCGCACGCCTCTGATGAGAACGAAGGAGCTCACATGGACCTCATCACCCTGAACAACGGCGTCACTATTCCCCAGGTCGGCCTCGGCACCTACCTGTTGGAGCCGGACGACGCGCAGTCGGCTGTCACCTACGCGCTGGACAACGGCTACACGCTGATCGACACGGCGAACGTCTACGTGAACGAGCGCGCCGTCGGGCGCGGAATGCGCGCGTCCTCGAAGGCGCGCGAGGAAGTTTTCCTCGAGACGAAGCTCTGGCCGTCGTTCTTCGAACGCGCCAGCGCCGTCGACGAGACGCTCGAGCGCCTGGGCACGGACTACATCGACCTGATGATCCTGCACCAGCCCGCCGGCGATACCGTCGCGGGGTACCGCATCCTCGAGAAGGCGCATAAGGAAGGCAAGATTCGCGCGATCGGCCTGTCGAACTTCGACGTTGCCCAGACGCAGCGCATCCTCGACGAGTGCGAGGTTATCCCCGCGATCAACCAGGTCGAGTGCCACCCCTACTTCCCGCAGACGGAGCTCAAGGAACTCCTCAAGGAGCACAACATCGCGCTGCAGGCGTGGTACCCGCTGGGCGGACGCGGCAACGACTCGATCATGACCGAGTCCCTCGTCCAGGGCCTCGCCGAGAAGCACGGCAAGTCCCCCGCCCAGGTGCTGCTGCGTTGGCACATCCAGCAGGGACACATCGTGATCCCGGGCTCGAAAACGCCGTCGCACATCGCTCAGAACATCGACCTGTTCGACTTTGCGCTGACCGACGAGGACATGGACCAGATCGATTCCCTCGACAAGGGGAAGCCGTTCTTCGAGCACACCGACGAGGCCCTGGCGGGCTTCCTGGCATACGTGCCCGACGTGGAGGGCCAGAAGTAATCCCATTCCCCGAACACCACCTTCGGCGTGGCCCTGATCGGGGCGAGCATGATCGCCCTAATCCTCTACCTGCGTGGAAGTGCGCGGCGGGCGTGAGCACGATTGCCTCCGACATTTGCTCGAGCCAAGCAACAACGATACCTTGCCTCGGAACGCAGCCCTCGCCCATCCCCTGACAATGAGCCAGGCCAGGGCTGCGTCCGCTCACGACACCCCCGAAGCCCGATCCGCTTCCATGCCGAAAGCCTGGACATAGTCATCGCTCAGGACGACCACGACACCATCTCCACCCATTGACACATTCTCACCCTCACTCCAGCCTTGAAACCCCTCCATTGAGCGGAAGAACTCTGATACACGGTGGAAGCAATCATCAACATTTCCTTGATCGCCAATGACCTCACGAAGACCTTTCACTAAGCCCACGGATACACCTTTACTGATTTCGATAAGCTCACAATCAACATTATTGATGCATTCTTCCGTCATTTTGCCGTAAGAAGGATCGGGGGAATGGCCGAGGGAAAGCCGTTGCACCATCGGCAAGTAATGTGCATAAATGGCCCCATCTAACTGAATAGTCAGTTCCCCCTCTCCAACACCTTCAGGATCCACGTCGCACAACTCCCAGAAGCTTCCCTTCGACGCCACACCACGAGTGAAACTTGATGCAACCACACGCTTCTCCAACTCATCTCCCTTCCTCATGTACAGCGGTTGTCCTGTAGCAGTCAGGGTTGTTACGGAAGCGAGCTTCAACTGAACTTTCGCCTGCTCCACACGCTTATGATCAACCCTCGCCCCTGACGTTCCCTTCGCCTCCACAAGCGCATACGGAACCCCTTGATCATCGATCGCAACATAATCGGGCTTGCGCTTACCGCCAGATGCCTGAAGATTGAAATGCGTACTATCTCCCGCATGAAGCAATTGATAGTTAGGCTTATCCCCTCCCAAGAACCTATCAAACACAAGGCGCGAGCCCATCATACCCAAATAGAATGACACAGCCCCTTTATAGCTAGCTTCGGCATAACGATAATCATCGGTCACCAAAAAGTGCGTCCGCGCCATATCCGTAGCGAGAGCAAATAACGGAATTGAGCGGTAGAATAATTGTCCCCGCGACGAGGTAACGACATGCCCTTCAAAATGACCGTTATCTAGTGAATATCTTACAAGATCCGCCATAGAGCAATTGACAGGCACATAACTGCCCCCAATACTATTCCTCGACTTATAGTCATCATACGAAGCGTAACGCCATACTGGGACGATAGGCACATTTCCCCCTCTACTTCGAGCTGAACGACCAGAGACACCTGGCCCCCTCATTAACACCAGTGGCAACGAGAGTTGACACACAGCATAGACAACACCTGCTCGGTTGCACTATTGGACGAACCATGCCAGGCATATACAAATATATTCGCGGCCACGACCCTCCCGCGTCCGACCACTACATCACATATTTCGACACAACCCAGCCGACGACCTCTGTCGCCGCCCCCGAGCGCAGACGAGACGCTAGGAGCGTTCACCCCCCAACAGAAATCAAAGCCTTCGCGCGTGAGGAGCTGCTATATTCGGGTCCAGTCAACGATGATCGACAAGGGGTTCCAACATGTCCAGAATCGTTTCCCTCGCAGCCTCTTTCTGTTTTGTCGCGACGGCCTACGCGGGCGGGCCTTTTACCATGGCGTTCTACCCTCCCTACCCGACGCTCCGAATCGACGTCTGGCCTCTCGTGATGCTCGTCTGCGCTGCGGCCACTGTCATCTGCACGCAAATCTCTCGCGACAGGCGCAGGCCCCGCGATCTGGCGTTCTGGGGCCTCGTCATCAAACTTAGCCTCCTCCCTTTCTTCCTTGTCATGTCCCTGTTGACACTTTTCGTGGGGGCTTATCTGTTCGCCCCAGGTGGCCCCGGCCCTCAGGCATTCATCCTCCCCTTTGCACTCCTGGGGGCATACGGCATCATGATCGTTGCGTCATCCCACGGGTTCGCGGCGATCAGCCGCGCGCGAGAGGAGCAACTCATCTCCCCCGAAACGGCGAAAAAGTACAAGCAAGGGCATGCCCTCCCCATCTCCGACCTAATCTCCTCAATCAGGCTCTACCTACTCCTCCGTCGACTCGATAGCGTCACTCCGACCAGCGCTCAGGACGCTTAACCTGCCATCACCGCTGACGAGACCCCGTCCTCCAGGGTTCCGTACACCACGACGCAGTGGCCGAAGAACATCTCATCATCATCGAAGTATGTGGAAAATGAACCCTCCGGATCCATCGCGATGCTCGTGAGTTCGATCCGCTGTGCGAAGCTCTCTTCGGTGATCTCGGGGACGTCCTCGTCGGCGGATTCGCGCCAGTCGCACGCGAGTTCGGTGAGCTCCCGCGCGGCGAACGCTCGCATGTCGCGATCCCACCGGTCCTGATCGGTCATCATCTGCTTCATGGCGGCCACGGCAGCAGTCCAGGTGTCTTCGCTGGACGAATCAACCTCCAGCGAGATGTCGATGTCCTCACCCCGCCACGAAATGCCTCCCTCGAACGTGTCGTAGTCCTTGTCGAGAGTAAGCTCACCCAACTCCTGGTCGTTGAGGACTACCGGCCTGCGGTATTCGGCCAGCACCTCTTCCAAGGCGGGGCACGGAGGATTCTCTTCGAGGACCTCCACGACCAGGAGACGGTTCTGCGAGGAGGCGCTCATGCCCTCGGGGAGCTCGTGCGAGATCTTCTTGCGCGCCGCAACGCGGTAGATCTCCTCGTCGCGGAAGCGACCCAAGATGCCACCAGCAGCATATTCCTCATCGCTCACGGGGTAGACCAGCCGACCATCATCCGCGCACAGGATGCCGGTCTCACAGTCCACGTACGCCAGGTACGAGTGCGCGGACTCCCAGAAGCCGTTCCTTTTTGCGGCCCCGCTGCTTCCGGCGAGCAGGACGACGATCTCCCCGGCCTCGTCCTCAAACGTGCGCTCCCATTCGGCCTGCGTCACGTTGTTTTGCGAGCGCATGTATTCGAGCAGATCCACGTGCCATCCTCCTTGATCCAGCGCTGCCGCTTCGCTACGACAAACCTACTCCACGGAATACTCCGCCACTGAATCACCAACACAAAACCCGAAGGCGATTACCCCACGTTGATCCTCACCCAGTCCACGAGTTCCTCATAACTCATAGACCCATCAGCTACACCCAGCATGGCCGAAAGAAACGCCGCATGATCGGGCGCAAAACCAACACCACACATCCTGAGATACGTGCCTAACAGAGCTGCGCCAGTTCGCTTGTTTCCATCCAGGAAGGGATGCCCCGAAATGATCCCAACTGCGTACCGACACGCTTTCTCAACTGCACTGGGGTAGAGCTCCTCGCCCCCAAACGTCTGGAACGGCTGGGCGAGAGCCGAGGCCAGCATCCCCTCGTCTCGCACACCATCCAAACCACCGAAGCGAGTGATCGCAGCCGAATGGATGGCACACACATCGTCCCGGGAAAACGCGAAAGCGGTCACTTAGCAAGCTCTTCAAACACGTCCGCGTAGGCATCCATGAAATCGACAGCGACATCGACGGCGCTCTCAGACTGCTGCGCAGGCTGAATGACGACCCAAGGCCTGTTGTTCTTGAGGATCGTGACAGGCTTCCCCGTCCTGTTCACCTCTGCTGTCACCCGCGAAAAATTATTCTTCGCCTCGGCAAGTCCCATAGTTAGTGTCGACATGCTACCCCTTTCACTTCTAGCCATAATTATGGCCAGAATCTGGCCTCAGATCAACAGATCACTGCATAGCACTAGTCAATGCCGCCCCACAGCGACCCCACATTGGTGCCGGTCTGGGACTAAAATATGGATAGCGAAAGGAGCGACCATGCCAACGATGACCCGCACCGCCGAGGTGAAAACCCGCACGACCGCACAGATCAAGGCCGACGCCGCAGCTGTCTACGCACGCTGGGGAATTAGCCTGTCGGACGCGATCAACATCTTCCTGGCCAAGTCGATTGAGGTCGGCGGCCTCCCCTTCGACATGCGCCCCGAGACTCCCACGTTTGACGGACTCGAGCGCTACGCCTATCGCCCGAGCATGGATGCGAATGGAGTCGCGCGGCTCCCGGGAGACTGGGATGACGACGAGTGAGGCGGCGCCCGCTCCGTGGGAGATCTGGCACGCACGCTTTAACTTCGATGACCATGGCTACAAGTTTCGCCCGGTCCTCGTTCTCGCCCGCACACAGGACGGGCCCCTCGGCTCAATACGCCCCATCAGGGCCGGCATGGCGGGCGATCTCACGGCACACCACCGAAGGACTATGCCCAATCAAGCGAGCAATACGCGCCTGGGACAAACCCGCCTCCAGCCCTGCCATGATCGCCGTGCGGTCCTGGACACCAAGCATCCGACGACGACCCACAACCAGCCTCCATAAGCATCATCGCTACACGATAATTGCTGACACCCAATGAGACCGCCAACTTTATAATTTAGCTTTAGGCTTTATTAACAAATATCCTTTTCCAAAAATGGATTAACCAGAGCCATCCACTCTAAAGGTAGATAAGCTGATAGATATCCATGATTATAACCTTTAGCTTCATATAGAGTACATTTGGGATGCATTTCCTTAAATAGCTTAGCCGAGTCCTTAACGCAACTCATTTCTTTTTCACCATAGATATATAAAACCTGCGCCTTACTTTCTGTAATAGCACTTTTAAGCGCATACCTGCCCATGTATGTTTGGTATATAGTAACTAATGTTTTAATGGGAGTCCTTGACATATCCTCCATATAGTAATTTTCTATTTCTTCTGGATAAGCCATATTGGGATACATTTTTTCATTAAACTCAACTGGATTTTGCATGCCACTTTGCTAAACATTAGTTTTCCAAATAGCTTTACAATAACTACACTAATTCTTGCTAATCTGGGTTGAGGAATACAAATACTCCCATCTATTATTGCTTTTTGAGCTATATTGCTATCTAACGATAGTAACTCAATTGCAATTTGACCACCCAGAGAAACGCCACCCACAGCAAACAATTTTCCATCACAATTGTTCTTTATATAATCTATAATTTGCAGTGCGGAATCTTCAGTTGAAATGTAATCTTTTTGACATTCTTCTCCATGGCCATTAAGTGTTGGTAAAACCACATGATATTTATCGGATAACATTCGAGCCTGCCGAAGATAGTTCCACCAGGAACTGCCTCCGCCGTGTATCAATAATATATGTGGAAAATTTTTATCACCAAATTCATGAAATATCATATTCACCACCTACACGACTTCAAATTTCTCACCCACTATTTCTGCGAAAGCCTCCCACCAAAATGATGGAAGGCTTTCTCAGCAATTTATCTACCCTTTCACACTTTCAATAAGTATCGTTCATAAAACTCGCTCAATTCAATAACTCCCTTTCAGACCCACTATTTCTTACTTTTAGTATCAAATAGTATCACTCAATAGTTTTTTGCTCCCGCAAAATGCTGCAACGCTGTATTTTCGACAGTTTTATAACAGAAACCTATTTGTCGCTCTACTCCCACTCGATGGTGGCCGGGGGCTTGGAGGTCACGTCGAGGACGACGCGGTTGACCTCGGGCACCGAGTTGGTGATGCGCGTGGAGATGCGGGCCAGGACGTCGTAGG
>ERZ773234.611-NODE-611-length-10778-cov-8.557307_pt1 | contig 10778 bp, 9 predicted proteins | sample MGYA00580523_ERZ773234 | MGnify/ENA primary metagenome ERZ773234 (study PRJEB29015, sample SAMEA2738167) | human oral metagenome | biome: human oral; feature: human-associated habitat; material: saliva | place: China | collected 2262 ...
CATGGCGGTACACTCCCTCAAGGACCTGCCCTCCGCACCCTGCCCCGGCCTGGTCATCGCCGCAACCCTCAAACGTGAAGACCCCCGCGACGCCCTCGTAGCACGCGACGGCCTGACCCTCGACACCCTGCCCACCGGCTCCCGCGTGGGCACTGGCTCACCCCGCCGCGCCGCCCAGCTGCGTGCACTGCGCCCCGACCTTGAAATCGTGGACATTCGCGGTAACGTGGGCACCCGCATCGGCCGTGTGAAGGGTCTTGAAGAGCACGCCGGCAAACAGGTCGTGCTCCGCCAGAACACCGAAACTTCCGAACGAGCCGACCACGGTGTAGGCACCGAACGCAGCGGTGACTGCGACGCCGTGGTGCTCGCCGTCTCCGGTTTGAAGCGCCTGGGCAAGGAAGAACTCATTACCGAGTACATGGACCCCACCCGCATGCTGCCCGCCCCCGGCCAGGGTGCACTCGCCCTGGAAGTGCGCGAAAGCGAGTTCGAAAACCCGGACCCTGCCGCGCTCACCGACCCCGAGGTGGCACGCCCGGTCCGTGCCCTGGGCCGTGCCCTGCTCGCCGCAAACCACTACGAAACCCGCCTCGCCGTCAGCGCCGAGCGGGCGCTGCTACGCCGCCTCGAAGCCGGATGCGCCGCTCCCATCGGTGCGTACGCGCAGGTGGTTGAGGGCGACCTGGTGCTCAACGTTGTGGTGGCCTCCCCGGACGGTACCGACATGCTGCGCCACACCTCGGCAACCGCCGAACTGGATGTGCCCGGCGCCGAACGCCTGGGCGTGCGCGTGGCAGAAGACCTGCTGCAGATGGGTGCCGCCGCCCTGGCTGGATTGGATTTGAAGTAGGCATCATGTCTGCCTCGTGTTCTGAACCTCAGCTGGTTGATGCCCCGCAGGTTGATGCCCCGCCTTCTGAATCCCCGCGCACGGTTCTGCTGACCCGCTCCGCCGCCCAGGGCGCCGCCTTCGCACGCGCCCTCACCGAGGAATGCACACAGAACGGGTTGGGGGAGGCCCGGGTACTCTTCGCCCCGCTACAGCAGGCACGCACCGTCGAACCGGGCGCAGACCACGCCGTCGCGCTGGAGGCGCTCGCCTCCGGTCACTATGCGTGGGTGAGCTTCACAAGCGCCAACACGGTTCGCGCCTGTGCCGAGCTATGGGGTGAGCAGTTCGCCCGCTCCTGCGCGAGTGGGGGAGTGCGCATCGCCTGCGTGGGGGCGGCAACCGCCCGCGCCGTGCATACCCAGCTGGGGCTGGGCACGGATTTTCAGCCGCAGGTGCAGAGCGCCGCCGGTATGCTCGCGGAGTTCGAAAAGCCTGCAGCAGATGCTACCGCCGTGCTGGTTCTGGAAGGCTCCAACGCCCGCCCGACCCTGCGCGAAGGCCTCAAAAACCTGGGCTGGGACAGCCGCCGCTGCGTGCTCTACGACATGGTGCCCGCCGAGCAGGTGGCACCCGGCGAGCTGAGCCTCAGCGCCGCCCGCGCGCTCGTGCAGGGGAATGCCGTAGACGCACACGCCCCGGAAACCCCCGCGCTGGATGTGCTGGTGGTGACCGCCCCCTCCCGCCTGTACGCTCTACTAGACGGCGCACCTGCGCTACCGCCCGAATCGGTGCCTCCGGTGGTGGCGATTGGGGCGAGTACCGCCTCCGCATGCCGCGCCCTGAACCTGCGCCACGTGCAGGCCGATTCGCCCTCACCGCAGGATTTGGCGCGCGCCGCCGCATCCCTGATTTAGGCGCATCCCTCATCTAGGCCTCAATAAGACACATCTAAGACCACATATTTTTATCGAGTTTTCAGGAGAGATCATGAACCTCACCCGCCGCCCGCGCCGCCTGCGCACCACCGCAGCCATGCGCTCCCTCGTCGCTGAGACCACTCTGCGCCCCGCGCAGCTGATTCAGGTGTTCTTCGTTCGCGACGGCATTGACGAGCCGCAGCCGATTCGTTCTATGCCCGGTCAGTACCAGCACACCCTGGAGAGCATCATTCCCGCCGTGCGCGAGGCCTACGAGGCGGGCATCCGCTGCATTGACCTGTTCGGCATTCCTCGTGATGAGGATAAGGACGAGGTCGGTTCGACCGCCTGGGATCCGCAGGGCATTCTGAACCGTGCGATTGCGGTGTGCCGTGAGGAGTTCGGCGATGACCTGGTGGTTATGGCTGATACCTGCCTGGATGAGTTCACGAGCCACGGCCACTGCGGCGTGCTGGTTGATAACGGTCACGGCACGCTTGTTGTGGATAACGATCAGACCGTGGAACTGTACTGCAAGATGGCGGTTTCGCAGGCGCGTGCGGGCGCGCACACGGTGTCCCCGTCGGGCATGATGGACGGCCAGATTGCGGCGATGCGCACCGCCCTGGACGAGGCCGGTTTTGAGGATGTGTCGATTCTGGCGTATTCGGCGAAGTACGCTTCGGCGTTCTTTGGCCCGTTCCGTGACGCGGTGGAGTCCAGCTTCACGGGTGACCGTAAGACCTATCAGCAGGATCCGGCGAACCGCCGCGAGTCGCTGCTGGAGGTGCGCGCTGACCTGGAGGAGGGCGCGGATATGGTGATGGTGAAGCCTGCCGGCAGCTACCTGGATATTGTGCGTGAGGTGGCGGAGTTTTCGCCGGTGCCGGTGGCGGCGTATCAGGTGTCGGGTGAGTACGCGATGATTGAGGCGGCTGCGGCGAACGGCTGGATTGACCGTAAGGCTGTGGTGCTGGAGTCGCTGCGTTCGATTCACCGCGCCGGTGCGGACGTCATCTTGACCTACTACGGTACGGAGGCGGCACGCTGGCTCCGCGAGCTGGACGCCTAACCCCTCCTTCTAGACGCTGAGAAGCCACATGTGTTTCGAAAAGCCACATCTTTGGTGGCTTCTCGAAACACATGTGGCTTTTCGCCGTTTATGCTTGTTCTTCGCTGACGGGCTTGTACCCGAGGGAGGTGCACACAATGTTGCCGTTGGTGAAGTACTCCGCGAGCTTCTCACGGTCAGCGGGGGAGCGCAGGTCCGCCCAGCGTCCCTGCTCCAGGTAGAACGCAACCTGGGATGTCAGGCAGACAACGCGCTCATCGTGCACCGCCACAATATGCCTGCGCAGCCACGGCATGCGCTTGGCAAGATTCGGCGGGATCTTGGACGGCACCTTGATTTCTATCTGCCATTGTGAGGGCTCGTAGAAGGTCGGCTTGATCTGTTCGGGGTTCTTCGGGAAGACACAGAACTCCTCAATGTCGGGGTAACTGTACTTCTTCGCGGGCAGGAAAAGCCGCCCAATGTAGAACGAATCGGGGTTGAACAGCAGGTACCGCCTCATATGAACCCACCGAGTTACTGCAGTTACGGTGGTAACAATTGCCAGCGTTATGGAAGCTCCTCCAATGGGCATTGGCTGGACACCTAGAACTGTCCAACCGACAAGCGAATAGAAGAAGACGATGAGAGCCAAAACCAGCACAAAGTGGGTTTCAACGTAGAAATCATTCTTTGCCCGAACCGGTTTAGCTTGGGGATGAGCTTCCTGGGGTGCCGCAAAAACGTTGAGACGCATCAACGCTGCGCTATAGATTTGAGGCAACCCGGCTGTAATGTCATCCGTATCGATGCTGCGGGCTTTACGCCAGGTGCGGCGACCTGAACGTGCACCCACGAACACCATGTAGAACGGCAACAACAGAGCCGGTAGCAGAATGCCATTATGGGCAATATCTGTGTACAGACGAAAGATGGACCGTGCGACAAGGCATGCCCACACATACATGAGCACGTGGAACCAAGCCTCAATCGAGGAGATACCGTATACGCTATCGATTTCTTTGCGGGCACGGGTGAGGTTAGAGCGCAGTTTATGTTTTGGTAGCGGATTACCCTCCAGGGAACGACGTTCGGCATACCTCATTGCATTGTTGACGGGGGAGCCGTAACGGGCGATGTAGAGCTCCTTCGCCTTTTCCGTGCTGATTGTTGCGGGGTGGGTGATAGCGGGTACTACGCATAACCCTATGTAAACGATAAAGGCGATGAGCCATATGTAGCGTACCGGCTCTAGGGGTATCCCCAAAGCGCTTAGCTCCATGAATTGTCCTCTCTACGGTGTCTCTCTACGGGGTATCGGTGATGGTGTGTCTATGGTGCTCAGAAGCCACATGTGTTTCGAAAAGCCACATCTTTGGTGGCTTCTCGAAACACATGTGGCTTTTCGCCATTTATGCTAATTAGCCGCTAATCCACTGCACGGAAGGAGGCGATACGCGCCGCCTTCTTCGTCAGCTCATTCGCCGGCTTGTAACCCAGCGTGAGGCAAATAGCGCGCCCTTCCACAAAATACAGGGGCAACTTCTCGCGGTCCACCGGGGAATCCACATCCGCCCAGCGTTCCTGCTCCAAATTGAACGCAATATGCGCCACCAAACAATCGATACGGTAATCCCCGAACCCAAAAGTCTCCAGGGAACCGTTAGAGAAGGTGACGGCAAGACGCCAATCACTGGGCATCTGCTTATCAGGGTCTATATCCTCGGGATCGCCCGTGTACCAGGGGTAAACCTTGAACCGCTCAATATCGGAGTACTGGTAGACCTTGGGCGAACGGAAAATACGCCCGCGCTTCACCACGGTCGGCGTGAACTGGTAGTACGAACGTACCGTACACCACAGGTACGGAATGGCTAGCGCGTAGACAACAAGAAACGCTATTGAGGTCTTACCGATGTAGGTGGGTTCGTAACCGAGCAGCTCGGTGTTCGCGAGCGAATGAAGGTAGCAGAGCAGGAAGAAACCACCGACAGGAACCGCCACAAAGAGGAAGATTCCCTGCCCCTTCCAATCAACATGAATGGGCTCACTACTGGGCATGGCGACCGTGCCGCGGAAGGGGGCACTGAGCCGACCCAGCGTCCTGGCGTAGATAGCGGGCATGCCCAGGTGACGTTCGTTAGGGCTGAAACCGCGTGCGACGCGCCAGCCGCGGCGGCCCCAACGCGCCGCCCAATACACCATGAGAAACGGCAGAAGCAGCCCCGGAATTAGGATTCCGTCGTACGCCATATCCCAGTACAGAACGAACGTCGAATAGACAATCACACACGCCCAGCCGTACACGAGGATATGCCCGAAATCCATAATGGCGTTCGAGCCCTTGATGCTCTCCAGCTGGGATTCAGCCCTGCGGAATGCCGCTTCTTCCTGCTCGGAGGTGAGGTAAGTGCCAGCATCCGCGAGCTCTGTAATTGCCTCCTTCACATCCTCGACGGGAGAACCCATCACCGAGGTGTAGACCTCGCGCGCCCGCGAGGCGCCAATAAGCGTAGGGTAGGCGACCTCCACCAGCAGGCAGCACGCCAGGTAGATGAAGAACGCCACCAGCCACACGTTGCGCACCTGCTCTAGGGGCAGGCCGAGGGCGGCAAGGTCCATGATTGTCCTCTCTAACGGTGTCTCTCTACGGGGTATCGGTGATGGTGTGTCTATGGTTCTCAGAAGCCACATGTGTTTCGAAAAGCCACGTCTTATGTGGCTTCTCGAAACGCATGTGGCTTCTCGCGGTATAAGAGCGGTATAGGAGCCTTTTACTTGTACTGCGCCTTCTGGAAGGATGCGCGGCGTGCCGCCTCCTCCGCATGCTTACCGGCAGGCTTGTACCCCATGGTCGTGCAGATCACGCGGCCGTCTACGAAGTACTTCGCCAACATTTCACGGTCCGCCGGCGAATCCAGCTGCGCCCAGCGTTCCTGCTCAATCTTGAACGCAATCTGCGCCACCAAACAATCAATTTGGTGATCATTCAGCGAATAGTCGTGCTTGCGGCCGCCCGGAAGCAGAATCTCCAGCGTCCACTGGCTCGCGTCCTTCGGGTTCAGCTTGATAGCGTCCGGGTTCTTCGGGTACACACGGAACGCGCGAATCTCAGAGTAGGGGCGGGACTTCGCCGGAAGGAGCAGACGCCCAGCCTGGAACGAATCCGGGTTGTACAGCACATAATCGCGGTTGTACATCAGCAGCATGAGAATCAGCGGAATGTACGCCGCCGCCAAGAACCAAGACGCGTTACCAATATAAATTGCTTCCCAATCCTCATCGATGCTCCAGCCCGCAAGCGACGTCAAGAAGACAGCGGCGAGCAGGAACGCAATACCGTTGAGCACCCAGTAGACGGTGCGGTCGTCACGAATCGGCTCCACACCCGGCACCGTGCTACGTACACGGAACGGCGCGCTCAGCTTACCCAGCGTCGCCGAGTAGATGCGCGGCATACCCAGCACACGGTCGTCCTTGCTGTAACCGCGTGCTTCACGCCAGTGACGGCGACCCCAACGGGCACCGCAGTACACCATGAGGAACGGCAGAAGCAGCGCCGGCAGCAGGATGCCGTCGTACACGATATCCCAGTACAGGGTGAAGATGGAGACCGCCACAATCCAGCCCCACAGGTACATGACCGTGTGGAACCAGCCGCTTATCACACCGGCGCCTTCAATAGAATCCAGCTTCTTCTTCGCCTTCTTCGTGGCGCTACCCTTACGGGAAGAGCTCAGCGGCGCACCCATCGCGGTACGTTCCGCGGTGGCGCGGCGCGCCTCATCAACGGGAGAGCCGGACACCTCAAGGTACAGGTCGGCTGCCTTCTCCTTCTTGATGGGCACCGGGTAGGCGATATCCACCAGCAGGCACAAGCCCACGTACACCATGAAGGCGATCAGCCACACGTCGCGTAGCTGCTCCATGGGCAGGCCCAGAGCGCTCAGATCCATGAGCGGCTCACCTCCTTACGTCTCTCAAACCCTTACGCGGATGCGGCAGCGGCGGCGGCGGCCGGAAGAGCCGAGATGATGCGGTCCATCGCCTCATCGTCGTGGGCGGCAGAAACGAACCACGCCTCAAATGCGCTCGGCGGCAGGTACACGCCGGATTCGAGCATGGAGTGGAAGAACGCGTTGTAGCGGCTGGTTGCCGAGGCCTTGATGTCGGCGTAGTTGTGCACGCCCGCCTCGGAGGTACCAAACGCCACCGAGAAGAGGTTACCGGCGCTCTGGATGGAGTGGTCCACACCGGCGGCGTTGAACGCCTCAGTCAGAGCCTGCTGCAGCTGGGCGCTACGCGAATCCAGGTGCGCGTAAACGGCGGCATCAGCCAGGGTCAGGGTCGTAATACCCGCCGCGACGGACAGCGGGTTACCGGAGAGAGTACCCGCCTGGTAGACGGGGCCGACCGGCGCCAGGTGCTCCATGACCTCACGCTTACCGGCCAGCGCCGCGATGGGCATACCGCCACCAATGACCTTGCCGAACGTGAAAATATCGGGAACCCAGCCGCCATCCTCGGGCGCGGCGTAACCCCAGTAACCAGCCGAAGACACACGGAAACCGGTCAGCACCTCATCAAAAATGACGAGTGCACCGTTCGCGTGAGCAATCTCGTGCAGGCCACGGTTGAAACCGGGCTCGGGGGTCACCACACCCATGTTGCAGGGCGCCGCCTCAGTAATAATTGCGGCAATCTGACCCTCATGGTTCGCGAACGCCTCACGCACAGCGTCCAGGTCGTTATAGGGCAGAACGATGGTCTCCGCGGCGGTTGCGGCAGTCACGCCAGCAGAACCCGGCAGCGCCAGGGTTGCCACGCCCGAACCCGCCTCGGAAAGCAGCGCATCCACGTGACCGTGGTAGCAGCCCGCGAACTTAATAATCTTGTCGCGACCGGTCACACCACGCGCCAGACGGATAGCAGTCATGGTCGCCTCAGTACCGGTGGACACCATACGCACCTGATCAATCGCACCGGGAATCGCCGCGTTAATACGGTTGACCACCAGCTCAGCCAGCTCAGCCTCCGGCGCGCTCGCCGCACCAAAAGACAGGCCGCGCTCAGCCGCCTGCTGAACCGCCTCAACCACCTGCGGATGCGCGTGACCCAGAATCGACGGGCCCCACGAGCAGACCAGGTCAACGTACTCGTTGCCGTCCGCATCGTACAGGTACGCGCCCTTAGCCTTCGCCGCAAACGCAGGGGTGCCGCCCACAGAATTGAAAGCACGCACCGGGGAATTCACACCGCCGGGAATCACCGCGCGAGAACGCTCAAACAGCTTCTCGCTGGCTTCGTGGTGCAGCGGGTGGGTAGAGGAAGGAGTCATCGTATCGGTGCCTTTCAACAGAGACGGCGAACTAGAGAATTACAGGGGACGATGCGCACCAGGCAACGAAGCCTGCACGCTATGAGCGTCCCGTACCTAACCATCATAGGCGCTACAGATGAACCGCAGGTGACAAGCACCTGAACGTACCGAAAGGTGACGATAAAACACAACAGACAAGTTAGGTAACAGAAAGAAGAATAAGGCGGCTACCGCAGGTGCCGGTCGGTATCCAGACGGTTCAACACCTGAGTGTCCTGATCGAACAGCCAGTTCTTATCAAAGAGCAGACGCACAAACGCCAGGCCCATACCCAACGCCATGAAAATCAGTAGGGACTGCACAAAACCGGTCGCCGCCGAATACATGTCACCGCTCGCAAAATGCGACATGGAACGGTAGAACAGCACACCCGGAACCATCGTCACCACCGCCGGAACCGACAGGGAAATACGCGTGTACTTACGCTGATGCAGCGGCGCCACAATCTCAGCCAAAATACCCACACCAAACACGGCAATCGTCGCCGCCATATGCGCGGGCATACCCGCCTCCACCATGTGAATACGGGCGGGGTTCGCCACCGCCGCAATCACGCCACCCCACACGCACGCCACCGGGGAGGCAGCAAAAAGCATCGCGAAGCCAGCCGCCGCAACACCCGAAGAAAGCACCTGCAGAAGCAAATCCAGGGTCGGATCCAGAGTAAGAGGCGCCGGAGTAGCCAACGGCAAATGGAACAGCGAACCCAACAGCCACACCGCAAACGACGCACTAATCAGCAGCAAACCCACATACGTCAGACGTGAAATACCCGCCAAAAAGTCCATACGAGAAATGTCGAGCATGCCCGTCACCATGGGGAAACCCGGCACCAAGAACAGCACCGACGAAATAAAACCAATCATATGGTTCGGGCTAACCCAACCCGCCGCAACCAGCACATTAACAACCGCAATGTACAGGCCCGCCGCCAGGAAACCGCACGCCATCCACGTCGCCATGTGGCTCACCCCGCGCTTGAGCAGAGTCGAACGCAAATACTGGCCGGCACCCGCCGCCAAGAACACGACCGAGCACTCCACCAGACCGCCACGGTTCAGAAACGCGAACCCGGCACACGCAACAGCCGACGCCAACGCCAGCATCCACGGGGTGTACAGCGGCTTCGCCGAATCGATACGGTCCAGCTCGGCGTTTGCCTCAGCCGGGGTGATCTTCTCGGGAAGCTCAGAAATGAACTTACCCAACTGATCCAGCTTATGAGCGTTAATGCCCATCGTGCGCTGCTCAGCCACCTCAGTACGGAAATTACCGTCCGTGTACGAAGACGTCGAAATCTCGGTGAAGGTCACCTGCGCGTGATGCTCCTTCAACCCCACAGCCTTCGCCAGGCGCGCCATCGACGCCTTAATACGGTAGGCGCTCGCACCCGACTTCATCAGGATGCGGCCCAGGCGGAGCACCACCTGAGACTGCGCCACCAAATGCTCATGCGCCAGGCGGGTAGAACCCAAATAAATACTGCGCGTATTGGTGTCAGGGTACGGCTCGGTAGTGCGGGGCTGATCATCCATGAGAGGCCTTCCGGGTCGTGCTATTCACGTGCTATTCGTTGCAGGTGCGGTCACCTTCTAGCATAGGGGAGAAGCCTCGGCGGGGATAGTGTCAGCCCGTCAGCAAAGGCGAGATATGTTGGGCGGCTGGGGAGCCGGAGGGGAGGAACGAGAGCGAGTTTAGCGGCGCAGTTTTATCGGCACAGTTTTAGCGGCGTACCGGCCAGCGGCCGTCAATGACCTCAGATTCCTTACCTGGCTGCGTACGCAACCACGCCTGGAAGCTCGCCGCCTGCTCCGCCGCCCACTGAATCTGCTGCTCGTGCAGCTGGCGCGCATCCACGTTGAGAACTTGCGGGAACTGCTCGGTCAGCTTCACCAGCAGACGCTCCGCCGCCAAGGCGTCATCAGCGGACGTGTGCGCGTTTTCCAGGGAGACACCGTACTCGGCGGCGAGAACCTCCAGGGTGCGCTTGCCGCGCTTACGCGGAATCACGTGCTTATGCAGAACGTACGGGTCGAGCACCACACCCGGCGGCAGCTCACCGTTGGCAATATTGTGGCGCAGCATCTCGTGGTGCAGCACCGAAAAATCGTAGGCGGCATTGAACGCAATAATCGGCACACCGTCAAGGTTCAGCGCACCAATCGCACCGGCAAGCTCCCACACGACCTCGCGGGCGGGACGGCCGTGCTCACGCGCGTACTCGGTTGTAATACCGTGCACGGCGGCGGCACCGGCGGGGATCTCAACGCCGGGGTCAGCCAGCCACTCGCCACGGCGCACCACATTACCCTGAGGGTCCAACAGGATCAGGGAAGCAGTCACGATGCGGGCGGTGGTGACGTCCACACCGGTGGTTTCAAGGTCAAAAGTGGCGCGCAGGCCGTTCATCCAGGTCATGCTATAAGACTAACCCAGCGGCGGTGCAGGCGCGCGCCCGGTCGTCACGCGGCTGTGGATAAGCCCTCGGCGGAGCAGCATATTAAGCCCTGGGAGCGGCATATTAAGTCACCGAGGCGGCACATAAGTAGCCGACGAGCCCACATGACGGGCGGCGGGGCGGACCCGCCGCCCACC
>ERZ773234.612-NODE-612-length-10766-cov-2.350761_pt1 | contig 10766 bp, 10 predicted proteins | sample MGYA00580523_ERZ773234 | MGnify/ENA primary metagenome ERZ773234 (study PRJEB29015, sample SAMEA2738167) | human oral metagenome | biome: human oral; feature: human-associated habitat; material: saliva | place: China | collected 2262 ...
AAACCAGCAGGCCCACCACACCCCCCATGCTTCCCATTCACGCTGCTGATATCCAGCTGGCCCAGGCCCGCATTTCCAGCGTGATCGCCCCGACGCCTCTGCAGTACTGCCCGCGCTTGTCGGAGCAGACGGGCGCGGAGGTGTATTTAAAGCGCGAGGATCTGCAGGATGTGCGTTCCTATAAGATTCGCGGTGCCTACAACAATATTGCGCAGTTGACGCCGGAGGAACGTGAGGCGGGGATTGTTGCGGCGTCGGCAGGCAATCATGCGCAGGGCGTGGCCTATGCATGTAAGAAACTGCAGATCAAAGGCCGAATTTATGTGCCGAAGCAGACACCGAAGCAGAAGCTTGATCGTATTCGCGTGCACGGTAACGGCAATGTTGAGCTGATGCTCACTGGTACCACCTTCGATGAGGCGTCGCAGGCGGCAAAGAAATATGCGGCGGAGACGGGCGCGACGCTGGTGGAGCCTTTCGACGCCCGCGAGACCATCGTTGGTCAGGGCACGGTCGCGGCGGAGATTCTTGCGCAGTTGACGGCGCTGGGCAAGCAGGCGGACACGATTATTGTGCCTGTTGGCGGCGGCGGTTTGATTTCGGGCGTGGCGAGCTACCTGGCGGATATGGCCCCACGCACGGCGATCGTCGGTGTGGAGCCCTCCTCGGCGGCCTCGATGAAAGCGGCGCTAGAAAACGACGGCCCGGTCACCCTTCAGGACATCGATCCGTTTGTCGACGGCGCGGCGGTGAAGCGTATCGGTGACAATAATTACCAGGTGATGGATGAGCACCGTTCGCGGGTGCATCTGATGGATGTGAGCGAGGGTGCGGTCTGCACGGAGATGCTGGATTTGTACCAGAATGAGGGCATTGTCGCGGAGCCTGCGGGCGCGTTGTCGGTGACGGGGTTGGGGGAGTATCGCGCGCGTAAGGGCGAGGTGATTGTCTGCATTATTTCGGGCGGTAATAATGATGTGCTGCGCTATAACGAGATTGTGGAGCGTTCGCTTGTTCACCGCGGTTTGAAGCATTATTTCTTGGTGGATTTCCCGCAGGAACCGGGCCAGCTTCGCCTGTTTCTTACGGACATTTTGGGCCCGAATGATGACATTACGCGTTTTGAATATTTGAAGCGGAACAACCGCGAAACGGGCGTGGCGTTGGTTGGCCTGCAATTAGGTGACGCTGCGGATATGGAACCGTTGTTGCAGCGCATGGAGGAATCGCATCTGCATTGTCAGCAGTTGAAACCGGACACGCCGGAGTACGGTTTCCTTGTATGACCGACCCCGCCTCGGACCCCACTTCAGACACTGTGCCAGACCCCATCACACCCTACCCCCTTCGTTGGTGGGGCCTCGCAGTATTGTGTTGCGCTATTGCCATTTTGGCTATTGACACAACGGTGTTGAATTTCGCCATTCCCGCGATTACCACCGATCTCTACCCGTCCGCCACCCAAATGCTGTGGGTGGTGGATGTGTATGCATTTGTGGTGGCGGCGTTGCTGGTCACCATGGGCACGGTGGGGGATCGTATTGGCCGTCGCCGTTTGTTGTTATGGGGGGCGTTTTTCTTTGGCGTTGCCTCGGTCGCGGCGGCGTTTTCGAACACACCAGAAATGCTGATCGCGGCTCGCGCGTTGCAGGGCGCCGCGGGTGCCACGCTGATGCCGTCCACATTGTCGCTGATCAGGGCCATGTTTAACAACGCAGCAGAGCGTGCCCGCGCGGTGTCGTTGTGGGTGGCGGTGTATTCGGTGGGTGCCGCGGTCGGCCCGTTGCTGGGCGGCTTTTTGTTGGAGAATTTTCACTGGGGTTCGGTGTTTCTGATTAATGTCCCGCTGGTCGCGGTGATTATTCTCGGCGGCCTGTGTGTTCTTCCGAAAAGTGCCCCCACAAACACCGGACTTTTTGATGTCAAAGGCGCGGTACTCAGCATTATTGCGCTGTTTTCGCTGGTGTATGTGGTCAAGGTTCTGCCGGTTGAGGGCCCATCGCTCTTGGTCGCCCTCGCTGCCGTCACAACAGCAGTGACGGGCTTTCTCCTCACACGCCATTTGCGTTCCACACCCCACCCGCTTATCGACGTCGCGTTACTCAAAGACCCCGTGTATACCACCGTTGTGGTGGTTAATGGCGTGTCCATGTTTTTGTATATTGGCATGCTGTTTTATTTGAGCCAGTATTTGCAATTGGTGCTGGGTTATAGCCCCGTGCAGGCAGCATTGATGATGATTCCGGGGCTTCTGAGTTCGCTGGTGGCCACGCTGATTACGGGCCGCGTCATGACGGGCCTGTCCTCACGTAAAATTCTCATTCGCGCGTTTCTGATTACCGCAGTGGCCAGCCTTATTCTCGGGGCGGATGCGCTCGCTGTGTTTGAGCATATTGGTGGCTCTGGTGTGTGGCTAGGCATTGGTTTTGCGGTGCTCGGAGTCGGCGTGGGAATGATCGACCCCGTGAGTAATGACTTTATTTTGTCCGCAGCACCGCCGGACCGTGCGGGAGCTGCGGCGTCGTTAAGCGAAACGGGCTATGAGCTGGGCGGTGCGTTTGGTACAGCGGTGCTGGGGTCGGTGCTGCTAGCCGTCTACGGGCACCGGCTCAGCCTCACCACTCACGTCCCAGAAGCGGCGCGGGAGTCCCTGACCAGGGCGCATGAGCTGGCGGCGGGGGATGCGCAGGTGATTGCGGCGGCGGATGATGCGTTCCGGCTGGGGGTCGTGGCATCCTCAATCGTGGCAGCGGCGGCGGCGCTGGGGGTGGCTCTCTTGGTGGCGCGGTTCGTGCCCAAACATACCTAAAGCGAGGAAATGGCATGGATTCGTATGTGGCACCGACGGCGGGCATCACCACCACGGGCGAGCTGGAGGTGAAGCGCTCGCGGTTTATCACGCTGATTCGGCGAGTGAGCAGCGAGGATGAGGCCCGGGCCTTTATTCAGGCCATCCGTGCGGAGTACCCGGATGCGCGGCATCATTGCAGCGCCTTCATTTACGCGGTGGAGGGTGCGAACCCGGTGGAGCGGTCCAGCGACGATGGCGAACCCTCGGGCACGGCGGGCCAACCGATGCTGGATGTGCTGCGGGGGAGCGGTATGCTCGACATCGCGGCCGTGGTGGTGCGCTATTTCGGCGGGGTGAAGTTGGGGACGGGCGGACTGGTGCGCGCGTATTCGGACGCGGTGTCGCTGGTGCTGCCAGAGGTGCCCCGCGTGCGTCGGCAACAGCTGACGGTGTGGGCGTTGGCGGTTCCGCATGCGCTGGCGGGCAGGTTGGAGGCGGAGCTGCGGGCCACGACCGGGAGAACCCACATAGAGATTGTGGGTGTGGATTATGGTGCGGAGGCGACGTTACGAGTTGCTGCGGCGGACGACGACACCTTGTTGCATACTGTGGCGTCTCTGACAAAAGGTTCTGTGCAGCCTGAACGCATTGGCGCTAGCTGGATTGAGGTTAGTGACTACACTGGATGATCATGAGCATGCAACAGTACCCACGTAACCCCATCGAGCAGCGTAAACGCGCGGTACGTACCTATTCCCGCAATGGTGTTGTCAGCGTGGTCGGGGGTGCCGCCGGTGGTATCCTGCTAAGCACTATTACCGGGACGTCGTTTTTCTTGTTTCTTGGGCTGATTATCGCCGTGGTCGGCGGCTTTGTGAATTACCGCCGGGTCCGCCGCATTATTAACCACCGGGATTAGCGGAACGAGGGGAAGTTTCCATGACGCGTGTAGACGCCTGGATTTGGGCCGTTCGCCTGGTAAAAACCCGCCCGCAGGCCGCCGAGGCGTGCAAGGCCGGGCACGTGAAGGTCAATGGTGTGTCGGTGAAGCCCTCACACGCCGTCGCTCCAGGTGACCGGGTGCGCTTATGGGTGGATCACCGTCAGTTTGATGTGGAGGTGGTCGATGATATTCGACGCCGCGTCGGCGCCTCCGTAGCACGTGATTGCTACGTCGACCATTCGCCCCCGCCCCCTCCGAAGGAACTCATTGCGTCCATGCCCAGGCGTGATCGCGGTGCCGGGCGCCCCACTAAGCGGGAGCGCCGCGAGATTGACCGATTACGTGGGCGAGGCTAACGTCCGGTTGCTCTAGACGTTGACTCCCCATGAGGGCGGCGGGAAATCAACGCCGAACCCGCGGAAGAAGTCTGCGCTGGTGAGTGCCCAGACGTGTAGAAAATCGAGAAGCATTGCTGTGGAACCCATGGTTCTATCTCCTTGCTTATGTAGGTATGCAAAGTTTTATCATCTACATACCGTACTCCTTCACAGCTAATTTTGTTCACTTTGCAACATTTTTATCCTATTTTTTAATTTTGCCAGCCGTGACCTGGGATTTTTCCCGATCTTGGCGGTGCGTTCGATGTGTTGCGCGCCGAAGCGGTGCAGCAGGAGATCGTCAACAATGCGTGCCTGCCCGGGGGAGAAGCGGTATCGGATGGCGCGTTCCACATGGTCGATGGCGGCGGGTTTGAGGAGATCGCGCAGTTCCCCTAGGGTGGTGATCCCGTTTGCTTCCAGAATCTCCTCCAGCCACGGGTAGGTGCTGGTCCGTGAGCTAGAGAAGCGGTTGCCCAGGATGGTGGCCAGCATGCCGGGTAACATGTCGGCGGTGATGGCCACGTCGCGGGTGTGCTCGTCCTGGTCCCGCTCACGTGTTTCGGCTGCTTCGACTTCTTTGATCGCGGCGATCTGGTCGAATTGCTGGTCTGCGAGTTCGATCAGCCCCGCCGCCAGCGTGAAGGCACGGTCAATGCGGGGGTCCAGGGCGTCGGCGGGGCGTTTGTAGCGGATATCGTGTTCAAATTCCGCCCACGCGTGTTGCAGGACTGTGCGGACCTGCACTTCAAAGGTGAAATCCGCGTAGTCTTCGAGGTCCTGCATGCCTTGAGGAACCGTGAGGGTGAGGTGGTGAGACCCGTAGCCGAAGCCGCCGGAGATTTTTGTCTCCTCCGCCTTGTCCACGGATTTCTCCAGGATAAACGAGTCCTGCAGCACGGACAGTACCGTGGGAATCTCGGTGGAGTGATAGGTGGTTACGCGCACACCTACCACGTCGTGAATGTCTGCCCACGGGTCGGGGTAGATGAGGTTGCCGTCACTGTCACGTTTTGCGGCTTTGGCGTTGAGGGAGCGCAGGTCTTTCACCCGCACGGTCACGCGATCAAAGGCCACACCCGCGTCCACCAGCAGATCTTCGATGGTGGAGTGAAAATCCTCCGCTGCGTGCGGGTGCGCGGCCGTCCACTCGGTGTAGATGCGTTTAAGTGTTGCTGTCATAACGCCTAACAGTGTAACTACTGCAACCTGACTGGCCGGGGATAACCGTACAGGCAGGTAAACGGCGTGGCGGTCAGCGTCACCTCGGTTGCCGCGAGCCACACCTGCAGCGTCGCGACGTCGGTACGCGGGTGCACAGCCAGAAGTACCTGCGGGGTCGGCGCGTAGTATGTCGGCTCGGCCCTCAGCAGCGCACGCATGTGCCGGTCCAGCGCATCAAAGGTATGGGGGTGCGTCACCAGCGTTGTGGGTTCCACTTGTTCGCCGCGCTTATCGACGCCCAGCGACACCTGGCACCCCACGACATCTAGCCCGACCAGCACACCGGCGTTTCTCATCTTCAGTTTGATCGTAGTGCCATCCCCACACTGTTCCACCAGGTTTTCTGCGGCATGATCCCACAGGTGAAGAACCCCAACGCCCACCTCATCCAGCTGTTCGTGGGTCACTTGTGTCCCGTTGCTGTAGAAGCGAGCCACCAACTGCGGCGACAGGGATATTGACGGCGGTTGCTGCAGCAGCATTCCCGCTGCGTTATGATCATTTCTTTCCAGGCGGGGAAGTACTGTGCCCAGGTCAAGCGATGTTTGTATGGACGTTGTCATACCCACTTAGACTGCGACACGCGCTGGTGAGGTTCCCTACGTGGTGAAAATGTGCGACAACACCCTTAGAACGGTGGGTCCTCGTTCAGCCCCAGCTCGCGGTAAAGCTGGTCGGCAGTCCAGAGCGTGATGTCCTGGCCCTTTTCGATGAGTTCTTCGGCGCGTTTCTGCTTGGACGTGACGGTGTGCCACGGCCCGCACACAAGCAGGGTGGTCTTTTTGGTGACGTTTTTGCCGATCACGCCGCCGCGCTCCGCAATGCCGGACCAGAGCATGGATTTATCGTATGGCTCGAAGTCGCCAGTGAGTGTGACATTGTGGCCGTAGAGCGCGCCTTCAGGGTCGGCCTCGGTGTTGGTCTCGGGAATAACGCTGGGTGTGGCGGCTTTTTCCCAGGCAGGCCGTTGCCTGCGTCGTGGCTTTTCTTCCGGTACCTCAGCAGCAGCGTCAACCACAGTCCCGGGGAAAAGACGGTTACGTTGCGCCGCGATGTTGAGTCCGCGCGCATCGGCGCGCAGTACGGGAAGCACTTTGTCAGGGGTGAGTTCGCCAAGGGTGAAGCCGGAGGCCCAGAAGAACCCGGCAAAACCTTCGTCACTTGATGCGCCCGAACCACCAGAAACTCCAGCCGACGCCAACCCGACGATGATGTCGCCGCACGCGCGGGCGTCGGAAAGCGCGTCGTGGTGTTTGGTCAGTTCAACGCCGAAATGTGCAGCGACGGTGGGGAGCCGGTGGTTGCTGATGCCGAGTTTGGCGGCCCGGGCAAGGGCAAGCGAGCAGCCGAATGTCCAGTGGGGTACGGGCTGCCCGGCGGCGGCGCAGGCGCGGGAGAAGGCAGTCATGTCGAATTGGGCGTTGTGTGCGACCACGGGAAGGTCCCCGACGGCCGCGACAACGTCCCCGAGAACGTCTCCGAAGGCGGGCGCGTCGGCCACGTCGTCGGGTGTGATGCCGTGAATGCCGATATTCAGGGCGTCGAAACGTTCGAGCCCGGGAGGGGGCGTGCAGAGCCAGGAGTCGCTGGCACCGGCCTGGCCGTTGGTGTAGCGGACGACACCGATTTGGCAGATGGACCCCCAGTCGTCGTTGGCGGTTTCCACGTCAATGGCCACGAAATCGAGCCCGGGAATGAAGGCGGCGGGTTCGTCGGGGAGTTCGCCGTTGCGGGCGCTGTCGATCATGGCGAGCAGCGTGTCGAGTTCGTTTTCCTGGTTGGGGGCGAAGCGGATGGTGTGGTTCACCCCACCGAGCCTTGCCCACCCGAGGTCAACGGCGGTGGGGTGCCGCGTGTCAATGTCAGTAATGTCGCTGATGCTGAGGCGGGTGCTTGTCGACGCCCCACCTTCCGCAGCCCCGTGGGTTGATTGCAGCGCCGCGAGGAGTGGGCTGTAGTTGATTGTGACGGTCCGGGAGGTGACGTCAATGGTCGCGCCGTGGGCGGAGATCACAAGGGTGTCCTTTCGCGGGCTGAGCTTGGGCTTAGCTGTAATCGTCAACGGCGCCGCTGGCGTCATTGGAGTAGTCGTCAGAGTACTCGTCAACGTAGGGTTCCGCAGCTTGCTGCATGTCCGCCTTCGTGGGTGGCGGGGTGGCATCCACGTGCTTGGGTGGATTCATCACGGCGGGTGTGCGTGGGGTAGGAGTACTGGCCCCAGCCTCCTCAGCTGACGCGTCAGCCGTGGTGCTTTCGGCAACCTCAGCGGAGCTTTCCCCTGAATCGGGATCGTCGTAGACGGGCGGCTCGATTTGCTTGAGCAGCATAGTGGAGCGTGCGGGCACTTCGATGGTGCCGTCAGCGTCGATAATTTCTGCGGTGAGGGGGTATCCGGTGTCTTCAGTGGTGTCCACGATGAGTTTCCACCGCTGGCCGAAGCGTTTGTCGGGCAGGGTGAATTCGATGCTTTCGTGGTGGGCGTTGAAGCAGAGGATGAAGGAGTCGTCGACGATGCGTTGGCCGCGGCTGTCGGGCTCGGCGATGGCGTCGCCGTTGAGGTACACCATGAGGGATTTGCCAAAGAAGAAGTCCCAGTCGGCTTGGGTCATGAGTTTGCCGGAGGGGACCAGCCACGCGATGTCGCGTTGCTTCATGTCTTCGCCGAGGGGACCGCCGGCAAGGAAGCGGCGGCGTCGGAAAACGGGGTGGTTGGCGCGGATGCGCAGTAGGCGCCGGGTGAATTTGACTAGGGGGTCGAATTCTTCGAGTTGGTTCCAGTTGATCCAGCTGAGTGGCGAGTCTTGGCAGTAGACGTTGTTGTTGCCGCTTTGGGTGCGGGCCATTTCGTCGCCGTGGGCGATCATGGGTGTGCCCTGGGAGAGCAGTAGTGTGGTGAGGAAGTTTCGTCGCTGCTGGGCGCGGAGTTTCAGGATGCTCGGGTCGGTGGTGGGGCCTTCCACACCACAGTTCCAGGATCGGTTGTGGCTTTCGCCGTCGCGGTTGCCTTCACCATTGGCCATGTTGTGCTTTTCGTTGTAGCTGACCAGGTCGTTGAGGGTAAAGCCGTCGTGGGCGATGACAAAGTTGATGGAGGCGGTGGGGCGTCGTCCGTTATTGGCGTAAAGGTCGGAGGAGCCGGTGAGGCGGGAGGCAAATTCGCCGAGGGTGGCAGGTTCGCCGCGCCAGAAGTCGCGCACGGTGTCGCGGTATTTGCCGTTCCATTCGGTCCAGAGGGGTGGGAAGTTGCCCACCTGATAGCCACCCTCGCCGACGTCCCAAGGTTCAGCGATGAGTTTGACTTGGGAAACCACCGGGTCTTGCTGCACCAGGTCGAAGAAGGCGGCGAGGCGGTCCACGTCGTGGAGTTCGCGGGCGAGTGTGGAGGCCAGGTCGAAACGGAAGCCGTCGACGTGCATTTCCTGCACCCAGTATCGCAGGGAATCCATGATCAGCTGCAGGGTGTGCGGGTCGCGGACGTTGAGGGAGTTTCCGGTGCCCGTGTAGTCCATGTAGTGGTATTTGTCGCCGTCCACCAGTCGGTAGTAGGCGGCGTTGTCGATGCCGCGGAAAGCGATGGTGGGGCCCATGTGGTTGCCTTCGGCGGTGTGGTTGTACACCACGTCCAGGATGACTTCGATGCCTGCTTCGTGGAAGGCACGGACCATGTTTTTGAACTCGGCGACGGCCCCGCCGGGTTTGCGGGCGGCGGCGTATTCCTGGTGGGGGGCAAAGAATCCGAAGGAGTTGTAGCCCCAGTAGTTGCGTAACCCCAATTCGCGGAGCCGGTCGTCCTGAAGGAATTGGTGCACCGGCATTAGCTCAATCGCCGTTATACCTAAATCCTTCAAATAGCTAATAATCGCAGGGTGTGCAAGCCCTGCGTAGGTTCCGCGGAGGTTGTCGGGCACGTCCGGATGGGTCATGGTCATGCCCTTGACGTGCGCCTCATAGATCACGGTTTCGTGGTAAGGGGTCCGGGGCGCTCGGTCATTGGCCCAGTCGAAGAAGGGGTTAATCACCACGGATTTCATGGTGTGCCCCAAGCTGTCTTCGGTGTTGCGGCCCTCGGGGTTGCCGGGGTCAGTGATGTCGTAGCTAAAAAGAGAAGGGTGCCCGTCGAACTCACCGTCGAAGGCTTTTGCGTAGGGGTCTACGAGCAGTTTGTTGGGGTCACAGCGGTGGCCGTTTGCGGGGTCGTAGGGGCCGTAGACACGGTAGCCATAGCGTTGGCCTGGTTGAATCCCGGGAATATAGCAGTGCCAGATGTGGGCATCGACTTCTTCGATGTTGATGCGGGTTTCGTTGTCTTCACGATCTAGAAGGCACAGTTCCACGCGTTCTGCCACATCGGAGAAAAGCGCAAAGTTTGTTCCCGCGCCGTCATAAGTAGAGCCGAGGGGGTACGCCTCACCGGGCCAAACCTGAAAGCTATGTTCGTAGGTGCTACTCATACTGGAGTATTTTATAGGCTGGCTGTCCCCATTGTTGTAGCCAAACCGTTGAGAATTATCTCAATTCCGTTTTCGAAAGTTATTTGAAACGCATTGCTAGCGGTAGTGAGCTTTTCATCAACATCCGCCCCACCCGGATTGGTGTCCCGCATGAGCTGTAATGCGGACTGTTCGTTCATAGTTGCGCCCATGACAAAATGAAGCAATGTCGTCGCACCGGTTTCCAGTAAAGGTTGCGATGGGTGCGTTGTCGCCTCCGTATCCTTACTGAAGGAGCGCACCAATGCCCGGGTGATGTGACCCTCAAGGGTTTCGCGCAGTCCGTTATCCGACAGTGCGGCGTTAACCAATTCAGCGCCGTCGCGGTGCGCGAGCATCAGCGTACGGATAGTGGCGCACAGTTCCGCTGGTGGCACAGCATCCTCACGTGTCGACGCCGCGTCTTCCGCACCCGCCTTGGTAGGCTCCGCATCTTTGTCCAGTGGGGTTGGTGGTCCGACAACTTCCGAGAGGATGAATTGACTAATCGCAGAAATGAGTGCCTGCTTGTTGGGGAAATGCCAGTACAACGCGCCGGGTGCGACGTGAAGGCGTTTGGCCAGTCGGCGCATGGTCATGTCGGCAAGGCCGTACTCGTCCAGGATGTGGACGCCTGCAACGGTGATACTGTGTTGAGTCAACTGCACACTTTGTTAGTGTACGCGCTATTTGACGGTGTTCCCCACGGTTTCTCGCTAGATCGTTACAAACTGGTTCATTATGGGGGTGGCGCCGGTGGGTTTTAATTCACACAATGCTGGCATGTCTGACATGCTACCTCTGCGTGTGAGGTGGGGAATGGGGCTAGGTTGCATACGTGCTAAAAAGAATGTACCTGAACTGCTGATTTGATGTGACCTTGGTAGACGCATGCAGCCTGCTGGTAGCACGAGTGCGGGTTGTTGTGTGCTGCGAAGAAAAATGCGGCAATTGTGAGGTGC
>ERZ773234.613-NODE-613-length-10752-cov-4.013836_pt1 | contig 10752 bp, 9 predicted proteins | sample MGYA00580523_ERZ773234 | MGnify/ENA primary metagenome ERZ773234 (study PRJEB29015, sample SAMEA2738167) | human oral metagenome | biome: human oral; feature: human-associated habitat; material: saliva | place: China | collected 2262 ...
TTTTCCCTGAGCAATATCCGATAATTCCATTTCCCATTTTGCTGTCGTTTCTGCCGACTTAAAGTTATCAGCTACAATCGTTACAAGACTAATTCCTTTATGAGTGGTTATAAGATTTTTCTTATCTCTTTCTACAAATCCCTTAAAGATTAAATTTTCAATAATCCCTGCCCTTGTTGCAGGTGTTCCAAGTCCTTTTCTTTCCACCTCTACACCTTTTTCTAAGGCATCATTTCCCGCAATCTCCATAGACTTTAAGAGAGTATCTTCAGTAAAGTGTTTCGGTGGTTGAGTAAATTTTTCTTTAATCTCTTTATTTTCAATGCCTAAAACATCACCAACACTTACATCAGGCAATACAGCATCTTCACTCTTTTTTGATTTGTATTCTTTAAGGTATTTGCTAAAGCCTTCATCCTTAATTACCTTACCTGAACTTGTAAATTCAAAACCGTCAAATGAAGCTACAATCTTTGTTGTATTTTCAATAAGCGGATAACCCACACTTGCGTGGAGCTTATTAGATATAAGCCTATATACCTTTGCTTCACTCTCAGGAATGCCTGATAAACCTTCACTCAGTGAGCTTACTGTCGGAATAATAGCGTGATGATCTGTAACCTTTTTAGAATCAAATACTACCTTAATACGCTCTGTATCAAAGTCATTTTTACCCAAAATGTTATTAACCGTACTTACAATCATATCTTCCGTTAAACATCTGCTGTCTGTTCTTGGATAAGTAATTAGTTTCTTTTCATAAAGGCTTTGAGCATAGTCAAGTGTTTGCTTTGCTGAATACCCAAAGAACTTATTGCACTCTCTTTGCAGCGTAGTTAGGTCAAAAGGTAAATCAGGCTTTGTAATTTTTTCTTTTTGAATAACATCAGTAATTGCAATCTTATCGCCTACTAAACTTATAAGCTGTTCAGCAGCAACTTCATCATCAATTCTGTCTGTGGAGAGTGTAAATCCATTCATAGAAAGCTCTACTGTGTAATATTTTTCTTTCTGATAATTTGCTATCTCATCATCTCTTTTTACAATCATGGCAAGGGTAGGTGTCTGCACTCTGCCAACACTGTAATTTTGCTGATACAGACAAGAGTAGAGCCTACTAATATTCATTCCGACTAACCAATCCGCAATAGCTCTTGCCTGTGCCGATTCAAAGAGATTATCATAGTCCTTTCCGTCTTTTAGATGATCAAAACCCTCTTTAATGGCACTATCTTCCATTGAAGAAATCCAAAGGCGTTTCATCTTCTTTTTACAATTCACTTGATTATATACAAGTCTAAAAATACTTTCTCCCTCACGCCCTGCATCGCAGGAATTGATAACCATATCAACCTCCTTATCATTCATCAGCTTTTTAAGGATGTTAAACTGCTTCTTGGTTGCCTTTGCTACTTCATACTTGTAGTCGCTCGGAATAATCGGTAAATCAGCCATATTCCACTTGGCGTACTTTTCATCATAAGCATCCGGATTTGCCATTTGAATTAGGTGTCCAACGCACCAGCTCACCCTATATCCGTTTCCTTCATAATATCCGTCTTTCTTTTTATTTGCTCCAATAACCTTTGCAATGGAGATTGCAACACTCGGTTTTTCTGCAATAACTAACTTCATCTGTGTTTTCCTCCTGTTATAAATCAAAATAGGGCGAAAGATGTTACTCTCCCGCCCTAACTTTGCACCCAAAATAATATGTTTTTAGGTGCGTTTATTCTTCATCTTCTACTTCATCTGCATCATTTATTTCTTCCTCGCTTTCAGCTTCAGAAAAGAAATCATCATCTTCCTCCTCTAAGGCTTCAAGTTCTTTATCTTCTTTCTTTTTCACAACCTTAAAATAGTAGCCTGCTCCTAATGCACCACCTACTACAAGAAGCAAAATAATATAGGTTCCTAAATTACTCTTTTCGTCCTTCTTCTCAGGCTTTACTTCTTCCTTAACAGGTTCTTCTTTTACTACTTCCTGCTTTGGTGCTTCTTTTTTCTCCACCATGTTAAGCAAATCATCTTCAGATACTTCCGTAAGAAGCATTACATTCTCACTATCTTCATCATGATTGATGATTAAATAAAAGGTCTTACCATTTTTAGTCTGAAAGGTAATAAACTGCCTTGCATCTGCCGAATATTTATCAGTTTCTTTATTATCCTTATCATCGCTATGATGAATCGGATATTCCGTATTGGCATTATCCTTATTTTCCGTAAGACTTCCTCTTGCCTTAGACGGTGCAGAAGCTACTCCCTTATTGGTATTTACACTCTTACTTGTGCCATCCATAGCTGAATCTTGGCTGTTATTGTTAGCAGGCGTTTTAGCTGTCAGCTTATTAGGATAACGAATTTCCTTTTCTTTATCTTTTGATTGTTTAGTATTTTCATCTTTTGTAGTATTTCCAAAACTTGTCTTTGGTTCACTTCCCTTACCTGTATTTACAAGTGGCTGAGAATTTCCTGCACTTGTTTTTATACTGCTATTTGGTGGAATTGGTGTAACAACATTAGATGATGCCGGAGCTTTATTCACTTCATTAGCCTTTTTTTCAAGATCTTTAATCTTTTCATTTAGCTTGTCCATTTCCTTTTTAATATCAGAAGATAAATCTTTGTTATCCTTTTCTTTTTTCAGTTTTTCTTTCAGACTTTCAATTTCATCTTCAAGAGCTTTGATTTTTTCCTTCTGCTTATCGCTTAACTTATCTTTATCCTTAATCTCACCATTTAGCTTATCAAGCTCCCCTTTAAGTTCTTTTGCCTGCTTTTCCATCTTGGAAATATCCTCTTTGGAAAGCTCTGTCTGCGTTGACTTATCTTTCGTCTTTTTATCTTCCGTCTGAGTGCTTTTGTCCTGCTGTGGCTTTTTTTCTTCCGTCTTAGTTTCTTTATCCTTAAGTTCAGCCTTTGCTACCTTACGGATAATCTCATCTTTTCCATCTCCCTTTACCTCATAAAACAGAAATTCATCAATGAATTTCATATCATCTGGGAGCATTGGAAGATCTCCGCTATCAATAAGTTGTCCTTTCTCAGCCTTTATCTTTTCTTCCTTAAAGACCTTTTCATCTTCAAAGATATACCTTACATTTACTTCAACTTCCGTTTGAACAGCTTCGTTTTTTGTTGGAGCTTCAGATTTTTGCTCCTGTGCATAAACAACCGTCCAAAGACCTAAAATACAACTAATACTTACAATTACCGCAAGTGCTACCGTCCAAAACTTATTATTCTTTTTCAAACTGGTTTTCATTTGTTTTCTCCTTTTTCATTTCTGCTTTTTGTCTGTTTACCTTTGCCATCAAATCGCTGATTGTGATGTTATTCTTTCTGCAAATGGCAATGATTTCTTCATTTTCAAGCTCTTCTTCACGAATGAATAAAGGCTCCAATTCTTCATCAATCAGAGCCTTTTTATCCTTTAACTTCTTTATTCTGTTTTTTACTGCTATCAGTTCCTTTTTCAAATTGTTACCTCCTATTTCTTTACATTTGGCGGAAAACCGAATCCTACGGGATGGTGCTTACAAAATGTTGCTATCCAATCATCTAAGGTAGTTACTCTTATTCGACCGATGTTATCAATCACTTTTCCATCTCCAATGTAAATACCTACATGACCATAGGTAAGCCCTGCACTGCTTCCGCTACTGCTGCTTTCAACTGCCACAAGCATTCCGACCTTGAGCTTTGACCTGTCTGATGTAAAGGTATAGTTTCGGTACATATCACAGGCATTCCCACCTATATATCCAAGTCCTGCATTTTGATAGACCTGTGATACCCACATGGCACACCAGCCTGCACCCGGAGATGGCGTAATGTATGCAGCATTAACAATCTTCTTTTGTACTTCCGTAGATGCCTCATACTCTTTTCCACCGCCGATACCTCCATTTGCACTGATAAGGTCAGAATTACCAAAGGCTTCTTTCATATTGCCTTGTGCAAGGAACAAGGCTTCATAGTGCTTTAGATTATCGGGATAGTTTGCAAAGACCTTTCGTATAATACTGTCCATCTCTTTTTTATGAAGCGTTACGATGAGTTTTTTATACTCATAAGGTTCTTCGTGGCTTTCGGTATATTCATTGCCATCTTCATCGGTATAGGTTTCTGTAACTGTCCTGTATCTGATTTCAATTTCTTCCCTATACTCAAGGTCATACATGGACTCAAATAATTCTTTTAATATGGATTCTACTTCCGATACACTCTTTACCTCTCCGCACCTTGATGTAATGTAGGATAAAAGCTCATGGACATTATGACCGATGTATTCTGTATTATTTAAGATATATTCATCATATCCGGGATAATTTTTTTTCACATGGTCAACTTCACTTTGAAGCTCACCCTCCATATCTGAAAATTTCTGATTGATTTCACTTAGGACATTTGGCTTTGATAAATAGCTTGTTGTAAGTACAGAGCTTGTAGAATTCATAAAGCCTGTCATTCCCGTTCCTGCAAAGTTAATCACAAAAGTCCCTAAGATAATGATACCTATGAAAATAAGCATTAGTCCTTTTGCTTTTCGGATAATCATATCCTTTGAGCTTTTCAGTGTTCCGATAAGTCCCTCTTTAATTCGATCTCTAAGCCTTGACTTATTCTCACGAGAAATTGCTGCCTTTACCTGATTTTTCTTTTGAAATCTTTTATATGCACTTGCTCTTTTATACTCATCCGTCTTTTTCAGTTCCTTTTTGGCATCACGAAATTCCAACTTTGACTTACGCTTTCTGATTTTATAGTCCTTATTTGTAAGGTCATAGCCTCTTTTAGCTCTTTTCTTATCCGAGTAATTCCTTATGCCATGAATGAGTTTTGAGCTTGTATCTGCTGTCTTTTCTCCTGCCTCTACGCCTTGATTTTCATCACTTCCATGAGATAAGTAATCTCTTACGGTTTCACTTCCTTTAGCAAGTCCTGAAAGGGCAGATACCTTTACCATGTCTTTTTTTAGCTTTTTCTTTTGGTCTTTTGATAGGCTGCTATGAACTTTTCCGCTGACAGCATCTTTTCCCGCCTTTTTATCTTCAGGCTTATTCTCCTTTAACACATCATCCTTTTTCCTTGTATAAAGGCTTTCGGTATAGTTTTTTCTCTTATAATTTTTCTTTTGAGCTTTTTGACTTTTTGAGAAGCTATTTGTATTTTCTGCTGTATGATGAAGATTATCCTTGACATCATAGGTTGACTCAAAATAGTCGCTATCCCTAAAGTCATTGTCGTATCTGTCTATAATCCCATCATTATCAAGGTCTTTTCCTAAAGGATCATAGATTTTTCCATCCTTAACCTCCGTAATATAATCTGATCTTCCCGTTTCAATTGCGGAATTTACGTCTCCCTTATCTGAAGTTCTATATTTTTCGTTTCTCTTGGATGTTCCATAAGACTTTTCATTATCAGCACTTACCTTACTTGTTTTTTCATGCACTTTATCCTGAAACCGTTCTTTCTCATGAACGATTTTACCTCTGTAATCATCGTTATGTTTTAGCTTACTTTCTTCAGGTATCGTATCTGTTTTACTATGAAACATCTCTCTTTCAAGGCTTGCCTTATGCCTTTCCTTAAAATCCTTTTTCAGCTTCTTTCCCATAGGCTACCTCACTTCTTCCGGCTTGGTAGTCATCTTCTGATAAAGGATTGTATCTTTCGGAAACTTATCAAGGAAAGGCACAATGGTATTTCCAAAGAAAAGTAGTCCCTCACCCTCATTAGAGTTAGTTACATACCTAAGCTGAGGAAGTGAGATTTTAAGTTTTCTTGCAAGTATCTCTCTATCTCCTGATGCTTGATTAAGCATTAAGACAAAGTCTGTATTGTCAAAGATATTTTCTATCTCCTTACTCATAAGTAGGTCTTTGACATTCTGCGTAATACCTGTTGGAATACCTCCCCATTTACGAAATCTTTTCCAAATCTCTACGGAATAGGATGCTGTCTGCTCATCTTTTAAAAGCAAATGGAACTCGTCGATATAGTACCTTGTAGCCTTGTTTCCTCTGTTTTGTGACACCTTATTCCACACCTGATCCTGAATAACAAGCATACCGATTTTTTTAAGCTGGCTTCCAAGCTCTTTAATATCAAAGCACAGGAGCTTCTTATTTAAGTCCACATTTGACCTGTGATTAAAGACATTAAGAGAACCTGATACATATATTTCCATCTCTGTTGCCAGCTTCTTACCAACCTTTTCTTCCTGTCCTTTTAACATATCGTATAGATCTTGAAGAATTGGCATATTGTCAGGAGTTGGATTTTCAAAATACTTTTCATAAATTTTAGGAAGGCATCTATCTATAACCGACTTTTCTTCTGCTGTAAGACCGCTGCCGCCAACTACAAGTTCAAGCATAGACATAATGAAGTTTGCTTTGTCTTTAAGAGGTGCATCCCCATCACCGTAGTTCATGTTTATATCAAGAGGATTCAGGTAATCCTTCGACTTACTGCTGACCTTAATGACTTCTCCCTTAAACTGCCTTACGAGGTTTCCATACTCTCCTTCCGGATCGCAGATAATCACATCATCATCTGTTACTAAAATCGCATTTGCCATTTCTCTTTTGGCACTAAAGGATTTGCCGCTGCCCGGAGTTCCGAGGATTAGACCGTTTGGGTTCTTTAATTTCTTTCTATCTGCCATAATCAGGTTATGGCTTAGGGCATTTAGTCCGTAGTAAAGACTATTACTTGAATTGATAAAAAGCTCCTCTGTGGTAAATGGCATAAATACTGCCGTTGATGAGCTTGTCAGTCCTCTGTCAATTTCTATCTTGTTCACACCTAAAGGAAGTACACTCACTAAGCCCTGCTCCTGCGTATGGTCAAGTCTTTTAATCTTACAGTTATGCTTATTGGCAATGGAGCTTATCTGAGCAATTGTGTTATCGAGCTTTTGCACTGTCCTTGCAAAGTTCATAAAGACGATACTTACTACAAACATTCGCTCATCTCTTGTCTGCAAGTCTTTTAAGAGGCTCTTTACATCCTCACCATAGGTAATTAAGTCCGATGGAAGAATGTCCATATCATAACCGCTTCTTACCGCCTTCTTATTTTCCTCAATCTTCATCTTATCAATATCAGTGTTTTTTCGTTTTACCATCTTAATGGCTTCCGATTGGTCGATTGCCCTAATATGAAAGGAAATATTGATGTTATCGTCAATATCCAAAAACTCGGATAACATCCTATCTGAAAGCTCACTGGCAAGGATTTGAAAATGACTTGTTGCTCCGATGAATTTGCCGAACTTAAAGTATCTACTCGGTGTAAAGTTAAACTCATCAGGCACAATATATGTCTTTGTGCTTTCTCTTTTCTTTAGGTCTTTGTAGGAAAATTCAAAGGTCTTATTCGGATTTAAAACATCGCGGAGTATCTTTAGCCTTTCTTCTCCGTTTAGGCTTTCTGCTCTTACTCCCATACTTTTAAGACTCGATAATATATCTATCTCCAGTCTTTCAAGTTTTGATGTTGCCTGCTCTAAATTATCCGCTTCCACTGTAAAGGTTACATACTTTGATTTTTTAAGTCCGTTATTTCCCTTTACAATCTGGCTTTTAAGCATCTCTCTAAATTCAAAGCGTATATCGTCGAAACCGTCCTTTTTATCCGGTATCTGAATTGCCGACTTCATTTCTTCGTTTCGTCCGAGCTGATTGATATATGAAAACTCAATGCTTATACTTGGATCAAAAGAGTTTAGGAAGTTTGCAAACTGATTAAAAATCAAGTCCCTATCTTCATCTAAGGCAAGCTGATAGTTAATGTCCTGAAAGGCTATACTTTTACTGAATTGCTTTTCATCAAGCTGGCATATTCCGCTTTTTAAAAGCCTTAGATAGGGAATGGTATCTTCTACCGTATATCTTTTCGGTTCTTTCTTAAAGATAAGGTCAAGGATTCCTCCCTTATCTTTTTTTGACTTGCAATTACTTTTCTTTAAGTCCCGCTTTTGACTTCTCAATGCCTTTTCGTTTTGCATGAGTTTTATTTGCTGAATTTTTCTTTTCTTGTTCAAGGTAAACCTCCTTTCTCACTCTCTTTTGCGGTTGATAAAACTTATGAAGATAGATGTGCTTAAAGTATTTCTCAAATGTCAGTCCGTCTTTTTCAAATAGTGTGATGAAAAAGATAGGAAGCGTGGACACGATAAGGAATATGACAGCTATGTCATTTGGCACAAACTTCCTCATAAATAAATAGACTGGTATTCCAACCAGTCCTGCAAGTGTGAAGCCTATGAGCTGCCTTTTCGTTAGGTTAAAAGCAACCTTTGTCTTTACCTTATTTAAGTCTTTAGGGATTGGTACATATGCCATATCTTACCTCCCATCTTCTTTACCCTTTGACAGCTCCTCAAAGTGTTCATATACAGAGCCGATTTCTTCCTGAATAGTCGCAAGTTGTTCATTCGTACTTTTGTTATATCTTTTCTGCATTAGGTAAAAATCGTTATGGCAGCGACCAATGTCCTCTATTTTTTCTTCCAATTCTTCCACCTTATTATGAAGCTTGATCCTATCAATTATCGCCATAATACCTGCTCCGATTACTACTGTTGTAAATACTGTTTTTCTTTTATTCATACTATCTTTCCTTTCTTTTAATGTGCATTTAATACGCTTTTTGCCAGTGTTCCGCTCTTTAGCATCATTAACCCCAGCAAAACCGCATAGCCAAGTATCGTCATGGTACTTGTGTGTATATCTGTTATCTTAATCGTCTTAACTAAAACTGCGTAAATTCCAAGACAAACCATTAAAAAGAGTCCTTGTAGCCCAAGTGCAAATAGTCCTTTGATGTAGTTTGTTCCAATCTGTCCCCACTCCTTGTTTCCCATTGTGGCAAAAGGAATAGCTGAAACCGATGAGTAAACATAAATCTCAAACATTCTTCCGTAAACTACAAGCATAATCACAACGGATATTACCTGTATAGCAACCTTGATGAGTGAGGTTTCAAAGAGAATCATGACAAGTTCTCCAAGCCCCTTTTCTTTTAGGGTATCCATCATTGCCACTATCTGATCTCCGGAAACGGTGGCAGAGGTATTTATCACCCCTGCCGCCTTATTTACCATGTGCTGTGCCACATCAAAAACTGCCATTGAAAACTCAAAGGCATGGGATACTAACCATACAGCAATCCACATCTTGATGATGTACTTGAAAAATTCAAAGGTATCTGTATCGTGCATATTGTTCTTTTGCATTACCATATTGATAAGCTCGATACAAAGAACTGCTGTGATGATTAGTCCCGCTATTGGAATGATAACGGAATCGTTAATGCTTTTGATAAAGGCAAATACATCTCCGTTCCATCCCATAGGCGTTTTACCTACATCTGTTGCAACTGCACCAACTTTATCATTGATATCAAGAAACATGGACTCTAAGTTTGCTTGGATACCGCCCAGTAGAAGCTCCTTAAAGAATTCTTCTATCTTGTCGAATATTCCAAACATCTAAGCTCTCCTTTTCTTCTTAATTGAGTACATTGGCAAGTAGTGGAATGAGCTTAAGTCCGATAAGAACGATACCTCCTCCAGCCATAAGCTGCTTAATACCTTGGCTCTTAGCACCGGGATTGTCATTACCATATCCTTCCATCAGGTTGATAACGCCCCATGCTCCAAGTCCTGCACCTACTGCCATAACTAAAATCTTTAATACATTTACCGCCTGTGTAAAAAATGCCATAAGTTATTCCTCCTCATTTTCTTCTTTCTTTTCAATCTTGTTATATGACTTCACTACAAAGTTTTTGTAAGTCTTTCCCTCTTTTTCACGCTTCTTAAAGTAACCAAAGATGTGGATTAAATCACCTTTTTCAAAGTCCTTTGCTTTCTCAGCTTTTTCTCCATAGGCTGCACAGTTGATGTACTCCTTTCCCTTTCCGTACTTTTTTACAAGCGTGAAGTTTGCAACTTCTACTTTCTCTCCTTCATTTTCAAAACTTGAGAAGGTAGGCTCTGCCAATAAGTTGGCGTTGATGTTAATCATTTCCTGCTTCATTAAAAATTTCTCCTTTTCAATTCAATAAAAAAGCGACTGGAGTATTTCTTTTCCAATCGCTGATACTCTTTCTATTTAGTTTTTTCTTAGTGGGACTTCTGATCCTTATCATCTTGCCTCCTGATTTTGAATAAAAAAACAGCAAATCTTTTTAAGACTTACTGCATTCTTGTAATAACCGTTTCTCTATTTAATTTTGCTTTTCCTTTTCGCTTCATATAGCTTTCTATGTCAAATAAATTCTTCTTGTCATAATCCTCAAGGAGCTTATAATTCTTGTGCTTTGTAATATCGAATTTATCCGACAAAAACGGTCTGACACCTCGAAGCTGAAAGATACATTTACCACCATCCATCACCGTTATCTCGTCCTGACTCATCAGTTCCTTACCGGTCTTTTGATAATTTAATCCAAAACTCTTTTGATTGCTTCTTGTTTCCGAAGTGTTGTAAAGATCAATGGTTTCTTTACCAAGTGTTTCCGAAAGCTCTTTTAATGTTGTCTTCTCCTTTCCGCCTAAGAATAGGGTACTATCACAGTTACCGACAATCGTATCGGCGTTATCCTTGTAGATTGCCTTTAGCTGAGATTGTGCCTGTAATATAATACTTGCCGAAATCTCTCTACTTCTGATGGTTGCAATCAGCTTTTCAAACTTTGGAATTAAGCCGATATTTGCAAACTCATCAAGAA
>ERZ773234.619-NODE-619-length-10706-cov-4.026570_pt1 | contig 10706 bp, 5 predicted proteins | sample MGYA00580523_ERZ773234 | MGnify/ENA primary metagenome ERZ773234 (study PRJEB29015, sample SAMEA2738167) | human oral metagenome | biome: human oral; feature: human-associated habitat; material: saliva | place: China | collected 2262 ...
TCTTCAGCAACTCTAATAATATCAAGTTTATCCATTGTAGCTACTGGACGGATAATTGGTGTATTAGTCACATCATTAATCGCCACCATGCTATCTAATGTTTGAGAAGCCACTTGCCCCACTGATTCCCCATTGGCAATCGCAAGAGCACGTGCATTTTCTCTAAGTTGATCCGTAATACGAAGCATGAAACGACGCATAATTGTCATTAAATATGCTTCCGGTACACTCTTCTTGATTTCCTCTTGAATTCTTGAAAAAGGTACCGTTAAGAATTGAATACTTCCTCCAAAACGAGCAATTTTAGCTGCTAAGAGTTTTGTTTTCTCTAACGCTTGTGGGCTCGTATACGGCGGGCTTGCAAAGTGCACGCATTGAATTTCCATTCCACGTTTCATCGCAAGATATCCGGCTACTGGTGAATCAATTCCACCAGATAGCATGAGCATCGCGCGACCACTTGTACCAACAGGAAGTCCTCCTGCACCTTGGATTGTCTTCAGACTCACCATTAGATGTTCACGGCGCACATCGATACGAACCGTAATATCCGGTTGTTTTAATTGAACTTTGATATCTGGAAATGCTTCAAGAACAGCATCCCCTAAAAACAAGTTGATTTGATTCGTATCCATCTCGAATGTATGATCCGAGCGTCTTGTCATAATCTTAAATGTTTTGCCTTCAAGGTCTTCTTGACTCAATAAGTCGAGAACTACTTTTTTGGCCACTTCCATATCTTTTTCGAAAATATAGACTGGCGAAATTGATTGAATCCCAAAAATTGGTTTTACCTTTTCGATGACTGCTTCTTCAGGTGCTTCATGTAAATCTAAATACATAAAGTCATAATCAGGAATCACCTTTACCTGAGGAAAATCTACTAAGGCTTTTTTAATATTTGACGCTAATTTTTGAGTGAACATCTTCTTGTTTCTACCTTTTGTAGAAAGTTCACCATAGCGAATCAAAATTCTAGTTTTCAACGATTTCCTCCTTTTATTTTAAAAACGAAAATTGTTTCATTAACTGATGCAGAACCTTGATAAACTGTTCTACTTCTTCTTTTGTATTGTCGTTTGAGAAGCTTACACGAACAGCTCCTGTCGCCCATTCAGTTGGCACATCCATCGCATAAAGCGTACTAGATGAATCTGCTTTTTTACTCGAACAAGCAGAAGTTGTAGAAATATAAATGCCATGATTTTCAAAAGCATGAACAACGACCTCTCCACGAACGCCTTTAATAGCAAAGCATAATACATGACTTGCACCATCTTCAGGCGAGAAGATGCGAATTTCAGGTTTTGTTGCTAACTCTTTCCATAATTGACTACGAAGTTCTCCCGTAACTGACTTTTCTTCTAAAGCCATTCGCAGAGCTTTTGTTGTAGCTACAATTCCTGGAAGGTTTTCCGTTGTACTACGTTCCCCTTTTTCTTGTCCACCACCTGTTAAGAGCGCTTGAATCTTTCGTCCAAATTTCTTATACATAATCCCAACGCCTCGTGGTCCATGGAATTTATGCGCAGAAAGGCTCAATAAGTCAATACGTCCAATGGCAAGGAGCTGACTTGCGCGTTCCACTGCCTGAACAGCGTCCACATGAAAATGAATCGATGGGTATTCCTCAAGTACTTTAGCAATTTCAGCAATCGGTTGAACTGCTCCAACTTCATTATTAACAGCCATCACACTTACTAATATCGTATCTTTTCGAATGCTCTCTTTTAATTGTTCTACATTCACAATTCCTTTTGAATCGACATCTAAGTACGTCACTTCAAACCCGAAGCGTTCAAGTTGCTTACATGTTTGAATGACTGAAGGATGTTCAATCTTTGTCGTAATGATATGTTTCCCAAATACCGACTTCTCGAGAGCTGTTCCTTTAATGGCCCAGTTATTCGATTCAGTTCCGCCTGAGGTGAAGAAAATCTCCTCAGGTTGAACTGATAATAAACTAGCTACTTGTGCTCTAGCTTTAGTCAACACTTGGTAAGCATCGACTCCTAATTGGTGTAAGCTCGATGGATTTCCGAAGAACTTTTGGCTAACTTGAACATAGCTCGTTAATGCATCATCATAAATTTTAGTAGTTGCTGCATTATCAAAATAAATCATTCTACTATCCTTTCAAATTCCATTAGTTCGCAACGATGTTTACTAAACGTCCTGGAACAGCGATCACTTTGCGGATTGTTTTTCCTTCGATGGCAGATTTCACTGAATCATGCTCTTTTGCAAGTGCTTCAAGAGCTGCAGCATCTGCGTCGGTTGGAACCATTACGCGTGCTTTAATTTTTCCATTGACTTGGAAAATCACTTCAACTTCGTCTTCTACTAATTTAGATTCATCGTAAGTTGGCCATGGTTCGTAGCTAATTGATTCTGTGAATCCGAATTTACTCCAGATTTCTTCAGCCATATGTGGTGCTAATGGCGCAATCAATTGTACAAGACCTTTCATGTAATCGAATGGTAATGCATCTGCTTTATATGCTTCGTTGACGAAGATCATCATTTGAGAAATTGCAGTGTTGAAATGCAACTCTTCGAAGTCTTCTGTCACTTTCTTCACTGTTTGATGGTACACTTTATCCAATTTACCATCGTTTAGTTTTGTGATACGGTCACGCATTTTACCATTATCATCAATCATCAATCTCCAGAAGCGGTCTAGGAACTTACGGCTACCCTCAAGTCCTTTTTCACTCCAAGCAATCGATGCGTCAAGTGGTCCCATGAACATTTCATAAACACGTAATGTATCAGCACCGTGAGATACGATAATATCGTCAGGGTTTACTACATTACCTTTAGATTTAGACATTTTTTCTGGACGACCATCTTTACCTTCAGCAAGAATCATACCTTGGTTGAATAGTTTTTGGAATGGTTCACGAGTCGGAACTAGACCTAAATCATAAAGTACTTTGTGCCAGAAACGAGCATATAGTAAGTGAAGTACTGCGTGTTCTGCTCCACCGATATAAACGTCTACAGGTAACCAATATTTTAATTTCTCTGGATCTGCGAACATTTCATCATTGTGTGGATCAATGTAACGTAGGTAGTACCAACAAGAACCAGCCCATTGCGGCATTGTATTAGTTTCACGTTTACCTTTTTTACCAGTCTCAGGATCTACTACATTTAACCACTCTTCAATATTAGCAAGTGGAGATTCTCCTGTTCCTGATGGTTTAATGTTATCAGTTTCTGGAAGTAATAGTGGTAGTTCACTATCTGGTACTGTAGTCATAGTACCATCTTCCCAGTGGATAATTGGAATTGGTTCTCCCCAGTAACGTTGTCTTGAGAATAACCAGTCACGTAGTTTATATGTAACTTTACTACGTCCAACTTTATTTTCTTCTAAGAATTCAATAACTTTAGCGATAGCTTCTTCGTTGTTTAATCCATTGATGAAATCAGAGTTGATGTGTTTACCATCACCGTAGAATGGCACAACAACTTCACCATTATCTTCGATAACAGCTTTGATTGGTAGATTAAATTTAGTCGCAAATTCATAATCACGCTCATCGTGCGCAGGGACAGCCATAACAGCCCCAGTTCCGTAGCTTGCTAGAACGTAGTCAGCAATCCAAAGTTCTACTTTTTCACCATTTACAGGGTTAATCGCGTAAGCTCCTGTAAATACTCCTGTTTTATCTTTGTTAAGATCTGTTCTTTCAAGGTCAGACTTACGTTTAACGATATCAAGGTACTCCTCAACAGCCGTTCTTTGATCTTCTGTAACAATTTCTTCTACAAGTTTGTGTTCAGGTGCAAGTACACAGTAAGATACACCGAATACAGTGTCAGCACGTGTAGTAAATACTGTGAATGCTTTATCAGTTCCTTCAATTTTGAAGTCAATCTCAGCACCAACAGATTTTCCAATCCAGTTACGTTGCATAGCTTTAAGACTTTCTGGCCAATCAAGAATATCTAAATCAGCAAGAAGTTTTTCAGCGTAATCAGTAATTTTTAATACCCATTGACGCATTGGACGACGCTCTACAGGGTGTCCTCCACGCTCAGATTTTCCATCGATAACCTCTTCATTAGAAAGTACTGTTCCTAATGCTGGACACCAGTTTACAGGTACTTCATCAACATAAGCAAGTCCTTTTTCATAAAGTTTTTTGAAAATCCATTGTGTCCATTTGTAGTAGTTAGGATCTGTTGTATTTACTTCACGATCCCAATCATAAGAAAATCCTAATTCTTTAATTTGGCGACGGAACGTGTCGATATTAGTTTTAGTAAAGTCTCTTGGATCATTACCAGTATCCAATGCATATTGCTCAGCAGGTAATCCGAATGCATCCCATCCCATTGGATGAAGTACATTGTACCCATTTGCTCTTTTATATCTACTTAAAATATCAGTAGCCGTGTACCCTTCTGGGTGACCTACGTGAAGTCCAGCTCCTGATGGATAAGGGAACATATCTAATGCATAAAATTTCTCTTTTGTATGATCATCTAATGTTTTGAATGTTTTATTTTCATCCCAATATTTTTGCCATTTTTTTTCTATAACTCTGTGGTTATACACCATAATTTAAGCACACTCCTTCGCTTTCAAGTTCTCTAATCTATAGTATACCAATTTTAACGATTTTTATCAACAACTGTTATAATTTAGTACAAAAATAATGAAATGGAAGTGACTCAAAAATCGTGATTTCGTAGAAATTGTAAATGTCAATATAAAAATGTACAAAAGTGACAAAATAAAAATGTACAATTATTCAAAACTAACATGATCTTTTAGTCGATAAGAATTACCTATAATAGGTACTACATGGGCATGATGAAGTAGCCTGTCAAGTATAGCTGAAGCTACTTTGTCATCACTAAATAATGTAGCCCATTCAGAAAAAGGAATATTAGATGTGGCTATTGTGCTCTTCTTTTCATAACGTCGGTCTATTAGTTGGAATAATAACCGCTCATCACCTTTTTCTAAAGGTAAATAACCAATTTCATCTATTATCAGTAATCTATACTTTGAATAGTGTTTTAATCGCTGTTCTAGCCTATTTTCGGCTAGAGCGGCTTTTAAATTCGCTATTAAATCATGACATTTTATAAAGTATGTTGAATATCTAGAACTAGCCGCCAATCTTCCGATCGCTGTTGCTAAATGAGTCTTTCCAACACCACTATTGCCTATAAATATTAAATTTTTATTGTTTTCTATAAAATTTAAACTAGCTAAGTTCCTTATTTCTAATTCATTTATATCAGAATTGAATGAAAAATCAAAATCATCTAATGATCTATTATAAGGAAAATTAGCTACTTTAATCATAGATTCTTTTACATTTTGTTTTTTCACATCTACTTCATAATCTGTTAGTTTTAATAGAATATCTATTACCGACATTGTTCTATTTTGAGTTAATTCTATTATTTCATCTAGTCTAAGGTTAAACTGCTTTAAATTAAGATATTCTAAATTCTCTTTTAATCTAGTATAATTAGATCTATTTGTTATCATTGAATCGTTCTCCTATTATCGCTAGATTTCTTTTTGTTTGTTCTTTTAATCTTTTCTCATCTATATCATTCCAAGTGTGTTTAACAAATTGCTCATAATGAGCTTCTTTATAATTTAATTTTTTATCACTTATTAAATGACTTACCACCAATTTCATGTTATCATATAGGTATAAATAATTATCTTCTACTTGTAGATTTAGTTTCTTACCTATATATTCAATTGGTACTGAATATTGATTGGACTTGTAAGAAATCATTGCTTGTTTATCTACTTTTACTTGTAGGGTTGTTATTTTATAGCGATTCCTTATTTTCTCATGTGGTAATGGTAGTAAGGAATCTTTTTCTTTTTGTAAACTTATTATTGGAACCTCTCTTGTTGTTTGATGTACTTGTAGATTCCATCTCATCATTATTTTATTCACCAATTCTACTAATTCTGTATAATCTAACTTACCATTATAAGCGTATATTTCATCTAGTAATTTTACTATATTTTCTACTTTACCTTTTGTTTGTGGTCTGTACGCTACACATGGTTTCAATTCAAATCCCATTTCTTTTGCATATTCTTGAAACTTTATATTAATTACTCCAGATGTCTTAACAGTTCGCGCTTTATCCATTGTAGTTTTCATATTATCACATACAATTACTTTTGGAACTCCTTCAATATGTTCTAAGCATTCAGTTATACATGAAATTAATACATCTTGATTTCTTGAAAGTGTTACATGAAATATTTTATATCTTGAGTATGATAAAACCATACAAAATACATTTAAAGACAATTTTTCTCCATATTTAGTTGTGTATTTCACATCTTCTTTCCAATCTATTTGAGCTTGTTCTCCGGGCATGGTTTCTACTCTAAGTATAGCTTTAGAATTCTTATGTGATTTGTTTTTAAAGTAATCATTGTATTTTGAATTCTTTAATAAATAGGCTCTAAATGCGGAATAGCTGATATTTAATTCTGTTTGGTCTACCAAATATTGCCAAAGTATTCTTTTTGATTTGAATATTTGTATAGATTCTTCTCCTAATAATTTATCTAATAGATCAGTGTATTCATCAATTTTTGATGGTTTATTTCTTATTTGTTTTGTTTTTCCTTGGTAATAATGTCTTTTTATTGTACGTCTATCTTTCTTTAAAACTCTAGCTAATTCACTAAAGTTAGGTTTCAAGTTAAACACCTCCATTTGTATTCTTAGATTTTCTAAATCTGATAATTGAGTTATTTTTATATTTTTGTTTATTTTTAGGTTCAAGTACATATAGTTCTCTCTTTCTTTTTATATGCACTATTATAACCTATTTGTACATTTTTATTTTGTCAAAACTGTACATTCTTATTTTATCATTTTCATAGAAATCGATTTTTCAGAGTCACCCCCGCACAGTTTATTAGATATCTAAAAAGCTTTTATAAAGCGAATTTAGATATCAATAAACCACTGCGTCTATGAGTTTTCACATGAACTTTTTTCAAAATCTAGTACTTTGGAATCAGCCCCATTATAAAACTATCAACAACCTATCTTATAAATTTAATATTACAACAAAAAACGATACAGGAAACTAGATTTCTTAAAATCAATATTCCTGCATCGTTCTATTCTATTATCCGATTGCTACGAATGATCCACCGATATTAGTGTCGTAAGGATCTGTACTTCTTTGGTTCCAAATAGTATTGATATCATACCATTTACCTGTATTGTATGAACTATCTGGATCCATTGCTTTAGTTTTTCCATTACTGTATCCACTTAAAATAATAGCGTGAGTCAATCTACCTTTAGCGAAAATACCATTTCCTACAGTCGCAAACACAGGTTTACCACTTTGTAGTGCTGCAATAAGTTGCTCTCTAGTTGTAATAACTGTGTGTTTGTATCCATAAGCGTTAATCGCATAAACAGCACCTTTACCCGATGTTCCTAATCCACTAACGTTCATTTCGTTAGTATTATTGTAGATTGTATCAGCAACAGCCGTTGGAAGAACTTTTTGTCCTAATCCATTGAAGACCATAGCTAATGATGTTGGTACACATCCACTTTGTGCCATTGTACCAAGACCATATCTCTTGTGAGCCCAACGCCAATCACCTTGGTAGTATTGAGGCATATTTAAGGCTGGTGTGTTTTTGTCCGCTTTAGCGTAGTTAGGCACCCATTTACCACTAGAATCTACATAGTAACGCCCGTTATCTACCCAGGCACTCTTAGCCATCTTACCATCAGCTCCAAGCCAGTAGTCTCCTACCCACTTATTACGAGCTAATGAACCATCTTTTTCATAGTAATACCAGTTTCCACCGTTACGTTTTTGCCATCCTAGCTCATCATTAATGATAACTTTTTTCTTGATTGATGGATCTTTTTTACCAGACTTATCTACATAGAAACGATCGTTGTCTACCCAGTTATCTGTTACCATTTTACCATCTTTTCCTACCCAATAAGTATCACCAATCCATTTATTACGTGCTACTTCACCGTTGTCATAGTAGTACCAAGCGTTATCTTCTTTTTTCCAACCTTGTTTTTTCTCAACTGGTTTTTCAGCTTCTGGTTTCTTAGCGTCTTTTACCCATGCTCCATTAACACCTACATAGTAACGTCCATTGTCTACCCATGCGCTTGTCGCCATTTTCCCGTCAGCTCCAACCCAGTATATGCTGCTAATCCATTTGTTACGAGCTAATGCTCCATTTTCGAAGTAATACCAAGTATTACCTTCTTTCACCCAACCTTGTTTCTTCTCTACAGGTTTTGGTGCTTCTGGCTTCTTAGCGTCTTTTACCCATACTCCATTTTCACCTACATAGTAACGTCCATTGTCTACCCATGCGCTTGTCGCCATTTTTCCGTCAGCTCCAAGCCAGTAGCTTCCTACCCAGGCATTTCTAACGATTTGCCCTTGGTTATAGAAGTACCATGCTCCACCACTTTGAACCCAACCTTGTTTTTGCGCTACAACTGGTTTCGGTGCTGCAGGTTTTTCAGCACCTTTCACCCATGCTCCATCTGCTCCTACGTAGTAACGTCCATTATCTACCCATGCATTTGTTACCATTTTTCCATCTGCACCTAGCCAGTAATTTCCTGACCATGCGTTTCTTGCTAATGTTCCATTTTGGTTATAGAAGTACCATGAAGTTCCAGTCTTAACCCAACCTTGGGCCGCTAGAGCATCACTACTAGCTACTGTGTTTACAGCGATTGGTGTAGCTAATACTGTTAATACTCCTAATCCTAATTTTAATCTATTTTTTGTCATAATATTTTCACCTCAAAAAATTCCACTCTAAATTTAAATTTCAATATTCATTTTACAATAATTAATACTTATTTTCAAGAAATAATAAGTTATTTTCCTTGTTATTTTAAAAGCAAAGGAGTCGCCAATTCATCAACAACTTCTTTATTAAACTTCTTATTTATAGTATTCTACAATTCCGTCAACAATACCATTTGCTAAACGTTCTTGATATTCATTTGTTTTAATTTTATTACGCTCTTCTGGATTATCAATAAATCCTAATTCAACTAGAATTGATGGAATAGAAGTTTCACGAAGAACTGTGAATGAAGCACGTTTAACCCCTCTATCATTTGCACCAGTTTGATACAATAGATTTTGTTGTACTTTATTAGCTAATTTTCTACTTCTTTCTAATCTCTCAGGATTATTGTGATTTTCTTTATTTATCTTAGGCACTCTATCGGCTGTTGCTTGATAGTAGTATGTTTCGATACCACGTGCAATACCGCGTCCACCAGCGTTAAAGTGAATACTTAATAGCATATCCGCATTAGCTTTATTAGCTTGATCTGCACGATCTACTAAGTCTACATCTTTATCAACATTTCTACTTGTTAACACTGTATATCCTAAAGATGCAAGTTTGCTACTTACTTTGTTATATACACTAAGAGTTAAGTCTTTTTCTCTTACTCCACCACTTATTGCACCCGGATCACTTCCGCCATGTCCTGGATCTAGGAAAATAGAACGTTTTGTATTTTTATCTTTAGATGCATCTTTCACCCACGCTCCATTAGCATCAACATAATAACGTCCGTTATCTACCCATGCATTAGTTGCCATCTTACCATCTGATCCTAACCAGTAGTTTCCTGCCCATTTATTACGAGCTAGTGTTCCATCTTCATTGTAATAGTACCAAACATTGTTTTCTTTTTTCCAACCTTGTTTCTTCTCAACTGGTTTTTCAGCTTCTGGCTTCTTAGCGTTCTTATCCCAAACTCCATTTACACCTACATAGTAGCGTCCATTGTCTACCCATGAGCTTGTCGCCATCTTACCATCAGCTCCTAGCCAATAGCTTCCTACCCAGGCATTTTTAGTGATTTGACCTTGGTAATAGAAATACCAAGTGTTACCTTCTTTTACCCAACCTTGTTTCTTCTCAATTTGTTTTTCAGCTTCTGGTTTCTTAGCATCTTTTACCCATGCTCCATTTGCACCTACGTAGTAACGATCGTTATCTACCCATGAGCTTGTCGCCATCTTACCATCAGCTCCTACCCAGTACGTACTACTAATCCATTTATTACGAGCTAGTACTCCGTTTTCATAGTAATACCAAGTACTTTCTTCTTTTACCCAACCTTGTTTCTTCACTTCAGCTAGTTTTGGTGTTACAGGTTTTACTGCTTCTGGTTTCTTAGCATTTTTATCCCAAACTCCGTTAGCTCCAACATAGTAACGTCCGCCATCTACCCATGAGCTTGTTGCCATCTTACCATCAGCTCCTAGCCAGTAGCTTCCTACCCAGGCATTTCTAACTACATTTCCTTGGTAATAGTAGTACCAAGCTCCTCCACTTTGTACCCAACCTTGTTTCTGTGCTACAGCTGGTTTTGGCGCTGCGGGTTTTTGAGCACCTTTTACCCATGCTCCGTTTGCATCTACGTAATAACGTCCGTTATCCACCCATGCATTTATTACCATTTTACCATCGGCACCTAACCAGTAGTTTCCTGCCCAAGCGTTTCTAGCCAATACTCCATTTTGATTATAGAAGTACCAAGCATTTCCAGTCTTAACCCATCCTTGGGCTGCTAATGCATCACTGCTAGCTACTGTGTTCACTGCGATTGGTGTAGCTAATACCGTCAACATTCCTAATCCTAGTTTTAATTTATTTT
>ERZ773234.620-NODE-620-length-10704-cov-5.059067_pt1 | contig 10704 bp, 11 predicted proteins | sample MGYA00580523_ERZ773234 | MGnify/ENA primary metagenome ERZ773234 (study PRJEB29015, sample SAMEA2738167) | human oral metagenome | biome: human oral; feature: human-associated habitat; material: saliva | place: China | collected 2262 ...
AAAGCTCGTAAAGCATCACAATTCTCAAAACGTTAATCAACACGATTATATCAACGTTTACAGACATTCAAGAATTTTCTCTTGGATGTCTTTTTTTGTTCAAAAAACGAAAGTTTACCCCAAAATTCACCCTAAGTTCACCCTATTGCTTTTTGAGACTTCTAAAGGCTATTTCTCCTGCTGTTTGATTTACTGTTTCAGTAGTATTGACATAAGTCCTCGTTATTTGGATGTCACTATGAGTAAGTGCTTCTGAAATAGCATTTAATGATGTTCCAGCCTGTCTTGCCAGAGTTGCTCCAGTGTGTCTCAATTTGTGAGGAGATGCTGGAGGAAGTTCAGGATGTCTTCTTCGAATAGAATTCATTCGATGATTAAGATAATCAATATGAAGTGGAACGTTAATACCGTTTGTTCTATTATTGTATGTGAAAACGAATTGCTTTTCATTCTGTCTGATTCCAAACAGCTTTAGTTGTTTTTTTTGTTCTATTTTCCAATCAGTCAGGATATTCATTAGTTCTTTAGGTGCTTTAAATAGAGTTTTTTTATTTCCCTTGGTTGATTTAACATTCCCGAATTTGTCTAATGCTTGTTCAATGAGAATTTCATTTTTTGCAAAATTGATATGTTTCCATTGGAGGGCGTAGGTTTCAGATTTTCTATCTGATAAAAAGAATGTCGTATAGAACAAAGCATAATCTTTTAATTCCATTCGATCATTTTTTAAATCTTCATCAAATGCTTGTAGCCATTGTTTAAGTTCTTCCTCATTTAAAGCTAGGTCTTCAAACTTTTTACTTTCTTTGAGAGCTAATTTTTTATTAGCTTTAATTCTACTAATTGTCTTTTTTACCTTATTGACTTGAATATATTCAAGCTCTTCTGCCCAGTCCAAGACAGAATTGACGTATCCTCTAATGGATTTAAAGTTGGCATAAGAATTCGATAGTGGAGTAAGAAGTGACAAAACTAGTTGTTTATTTTCATTAAGATGATCAATAGAATAATTACCTAGGACTGGAAGAATCTGCAAACGAAAGAGATTTTCTGTTTGAAAGACAGTTACTGCTGTAGGTGGTTTAATAGTAGCAGTGGCTTGCCCTGCTTTATAGGGTTCTAACCAAATATCTTTGTAAAAATCTTTGAATAGGATGTCTCCTTTTCTTTGAGATAAAGTAGAAGACCTTCCTAAACGTGCATTTTCAATGTCAACAGCTAACTTAATTTCTGCTTCCTTTGCTTCTTTACGAGTTTTGAACCTTTTTTCAAATCGTTTACCGATTCCTAGCTTTCCTTGGACATCATCGGGTATGTATACCCTTAGCCTATAGGATCCATTTTTTGTTTTTGAAATGCCCATTTTTCCCTCCTTATGCGCTTATCTCTAGTCGAGTCATCCACTGATTGATACTTTCTTTGTTGAATCGAATAGATTTTCCAATTCGAATATAGGGTAGCCCCATTGCGATCCAAATATCTAAGGTATTATTAGATACTCCTAAATAATTGCAAGTCTGCTTTTTATTCAAGAATGGACTATCTGCTCCGATATCTTCTTTAAAGTGATGGATTTCATCTTTGATTAGTGTTGCAATCATTTGCTGAATTTCTTGAGTTTGTTCTTGTGGTAATTGTACTAGCATATATTATTCTCCTCTTAAAAATAAAAAAAAAGAGTAAAATACTCTTCTTTCTGCTATTAAAAAGATTAATTCTTTTTATCTGTTTTTGTTATGAAAAGGCCTAGCAAAGCGATCCCAGCTGCCTGGATCGTCCTTTGTTTGCATTTATTACGGCATCCATCACAAATTGGTATTCTTGTAGGTGATGAGATTGTTTTTTTACAAAATTTACACTTCTTCGTTTTAATTGTCATTTTTTTTCTCCGTTTCGATTTTTGATGTTTCAGTATTACTTAAATTAATATTCTTAGCTTGGTGGAATTCAATTAATTTAGTGTTAACATTACTAAATAAGTCAATATTGTTTTTTGAGTAGCTGTAATGATTATGGATTAATTCTAACAAACTTACTTTGGGGTTATTGTTATTCGTGATCCATTTTGATTTTTTTATATAAGGAAGTTTTTTTGCCAGTTCTTTGAAATAATTTGTTTTGTATGGAACATCTGGTCTAGAAACTAATTCCATCGAACCTTTAAAAGATAGTAGCCGATCACGGGCCATCTCCTCATTATTTAATGTTAAATCGATATAAGTTTGCATACCAACAATTTTAGTCATAATTTCTATGTCGTAAAGTAAAAAATCAGCATGTTTTTGTAAAGAAGCTTGAAGGTATGTCGGTTGACTGATTTTCTTAATAATTTCATCTCTATTTGAAATTATATCAGATTTAATGGCACTTACTGATTCTTCAAATAATGTATTTGCGTCCTTTAGTAACTTGATTTTTTCTTTTAAATCTTTGCTATTGTTGGCTTCTATAACTTTTGTCCGAGCTGAAAAAAATGGAGCTAGTATACTATTGTTTCGATTCCATTTAATTTGATAATCTTGACTTTCTTTTATATCTAGTAGTAAGTTGTAGATTTGTTTAAGTTGAGCTTGAGTAATTAGATTTTCAGAAATATAGCTACTTTTTTTGTTTTCAACTTCTTTTAAAGTTAAATCTTCAATGCGCTTGTTGTTAGTTGAGTCTACAATTACAGCTCTGAGATTTCCTTCGACTTTTCTAGATTCTCCCATTTTAAAAGTGCCATCTAGAAGTTTATTTTTTGTATCAGAAGTTAGACTATCAAAATCAATTTCATACATAGTGGCGTTATTTGTATCTATTACTTTAGTATTAGGATTTAAATTCTTACTAGCAAGGGCTAATAGAGTGTTTCCGCCAGTGTCAAATAGATTCGAAATATTAAACGATAGATTATTTTCGATAATACTAGATAATGAATGCTCAAATGGATCGCTAATTTCAAAAATGTTATGCGACTTGATATCTATTTCATTTTTAAATAAATCAAAAGAGTCTAGATTCTTCTGGATTAATTTCATTTCTTGATTTTCATACTTAGTAACTTCGTTCATTTAATCACCCGAACATTTTTGTATTAATTATAACACTAAGAAATGGATTTTAGGAAAAAACGGATTAAAAATGTAAAAAAATAATATCATTAAATTTTCAATTAATGCCCTAAAACGTATGTAAATTGTTTGGCAGTTTCCGCATCAAACGTGCGATAACTAATGATCCCTAATCCTTTAACATTACATTCTGAGACGAGAATTGAACCATCAGATTTAACCTGCTCGACAAATGCAATATGTCCGTATATTGGATCGGCTCCAGCTTGTCCAGGGCTAAATGATAGAGCAGAGTGCTCAGTCGGTGTATGAGTTGTTGTGAATCCTGGTTTATTCATCCATTGACCACCATTTCCCATAAATGGATCAAAGTTGACTCCGACTTGTTTTCCACGGTTGAAGACATACCATGTACATTGTCCCCAAGGATAGGTACTAGTGATATATCCTGTGGTATCAATAGCTGTTGTCAGACTGTAACTTACTGGTATATCATTTGAAGTGACTCCTCCACCATCTCTAGTTTTTCCTGTAGTTTGTTCAGGAGCTTTTGGTGTTCCTCCATGTTCATCAATGAAGGCATCCAGTTTTTGCATGGTTTCAGCACGTCTTTTTCCTGATCCAGTAGTATCTGTGAAATAGACTCCACCATCAGTTGCTGGATTGAGTGTTCCATTCGCAAACTTTTTAGCCTTATCATCTTGGATTTTAAAAGTTTGGTTTTTATTCCCAATGATGGTTTGTTGGGTTAATCCTACAACAGCAATCTCATCATTAAAGTTATTGGCATATTCTGGATTGGAGTCATAGGCTCCAAAACCAAACATATTAGCTCCAGGATTGGTAGCCACCCCAGCAGTTCCAAGAGAACTTTCATTCAGTGCGATCGCAACAATTCCACGGACATCAAGATTTGATTTAGCTTCCCATTCGAGGAGCTTTTTTCCATTAATTCGGTTCTTATCATAGGAGATTCCTAACGTATCTAAAAAGCCGTCTAATTGCTCTGCCGTGATACCGAAGCGATGAACAAGTAAGTTATGAGTATAGGGATCTCCATCTGACCAGTGCTCCGCATAAGTCACTCCATTTTGGGATTGGGTTGAGCCATTTGTTCCTCCACCTCCGACAGCTCCCATAAGGATAATAATAATGAGGACTGGAAGAAAGAGAGGAATGAGACCAGCTAATAGAAACCATTTTAGTTTTTTCATCGAATCTCCTTTCTAGTTAATATCTTATATAAGCAGTGAACAAGACAGTCCCAAAACGCCATTTAGCATCTAAAACGACTGAATAGGACTTGGCCTGTAAGATGATTTGGTCCCGTTCTTGTTCTGAGACTGGAAATAAAAGAAGGAAATCGACTGAGCGTTTTCCTTCTTGGTAGGCCTGATAAAGAGTTTCTTCAAGAACTCTTGGAAAAGAAGTTCTTGAGCGTATTTTGGTATTCATATCATTCTCCTCTGAGTTGTTTTAAGCGTTCTGTTAATCGGTCTCTTCGTTCAATATTGGCTCTCAATTTATCATCTCGTGTCATTGTCTTTCTGTAAGCACGAGTGAAAGCATTCGATCCTTGGGCTTTGTACATGGCTTGAGGATCTTTATATTCCTCTAATTTGCGCTCAATACTATTAATGCGGAGTTGTTTAAATGGAGAAATCCATTCTTCTTTGAGAGTTTGGAATTCCTCGTTTGAACTTGGTGTTGGCTCCGCTGTAATTGGGGATTCCATTGAAGGAGTTGGTGTTTTTTCTTCAACTGGTTTAACCTTCTCAGGAATTGCCTTTGTTTTCGGAATGCTTGATTCTGGAGCATCTGGACTTTCTGGAGTCTCAAGCGTTTCTGTTGGGAGCACTTCATCAGGTTGGTGCTCTGATTCCTTATTAGTAAAGAAAGAACCAACATTTTGGAAGTGATTCTTGGCATTCATCACCATACCAGCTCCGAAACCAGCACCTGCTAGGGCAAAGTTCCCAAGGTGTTGAGCAGATGAAAGACTTCTCGATGGTACTTGTGAAGCCACTTCTCTGGTCTTTGTGACTCCTTTTTCAACTTTGTTTCCAATATCACTCGCAACCATTCGTGCTTTGGAGCCAAGAATGAATTGAATCAGCTCAGCTTTGTATTTCCATAGAAGGAAGTATACAAGTCCTTTTGATACAACTGAAATGAGTAGTTTAAAGACAAGGCCGAAGATGATCAAGGATGGAAGAGTTTTAAGGATGCCGTCAAAGCCTGTAATGACGATATTTTCGATCATTTTTTCAATGTAGAAGACCAAAAGCGTTAATAGACTTGTGATAGCTGGGAAAAGTAGTCCTCCAAACATGACTTTCAGAACTCCAAAAATCAAATCTTGCATTCTTGGTACGAAAGACATTAATAGTACAATTGGAAAAAGCAGGATCATCATCAGAACGAGTGTCTGAGCAATGACGTTTAACATCTGAATTAAGATAACGGGTATCGCTAATACAAAGGCTTCACAAATTTTAAAGATCACATAAAACATACGAGTAAAGATGAAATCAGGCATAGCTGAAACCCAACGGTTCTTTTCACCATCATCATTGGCTCCATTTCCTAGTTCATCCAGATATTTATTGCGATCTTTCGATTTAACTGCTTTAAAGTTTCCATTCTTATCGCCTGTTCCTAATACCTTACTATCATCAAAAGTTTCTTGTTTCCCATCTTGGCTATTCTTATATTTTCCATTTTCTTGACCTGTATTGACAAAGACATAGGCTTTATAAGAGGTTTCTGCAATATAGCTATCTGCCATGGAATCGCCAATTTTAATGAATTTATTATTGCCATACTCCACCTTAATATTCGTGATATTTTTAGTGACATCTTGGGAAACATGGTTGATAGTATCAAGTAGATACAGACCACCTGATGTTCCAGCGATTGTTCCAAAGTAACCAAAGCCAAGGATGAGCACCAGAAAGACATGAAGGAGAGTTCTTGAAAAAGCTCCTTTCGAAAAGAAAAACTGATAAAAGAGATAAAACGCTAGAATCAGAAGCAACATTGAAACGAGTGATTGTTTTGCGACTCCACCAGAGCTTGAACCAATGAATCCTTTCCAAATATTCATCGCTCCATTAAATACATAGTTCTTGTAGTTGGAGTAGAGATCAATCTTTTCAAGAATTCGAATCAGCAAAGAAAAGAAGCCCACCACTGCGTTTAGAATGAAAAAGAAGAAGTTGACGAAAAGCTCATTAATCAGAACCCAAGCCCCATTAAAGGAAGCGAACCCAGTCGGCTCCATGTAGGACTTAAGAGAAAATATATCGACTCCCCTTAATTTGTCAAAAGCTTCTTGCATGGATTCACCTCCTAACTAGCGTATTTATTTTCAAGGCTTGATGATACTGTAGCTTTCATTGGTTTTAGAAGCATATCAATATCTTCAAAGATATTGTGTACGGAAATCATATTGAGATTGCCATACACGTCATAGTACAGGCATTGGCCAGAGATCATATTATCAATCCATTCGAGATTGCTTTCAGTGACTTCTAGATTGACATGTTTTAGGATATCTTCTCGTTCTGACTTTTCATAAAAAGCAAAAATAGTCCCAAATCCAGTTGTATCATCGTCATTTTCTGCATCATGTACAGATTGAGTAATCAGTGCCAAGGTATTATTTTTGGAGCGTCCAATCCGACGCATATTTTTGATAACGGCTTTTCCTTCTGCGGACTTCATAAGAATCCACGCTTCGTCAAAGAATTCAATGGTATCTTCATTTTCATTTCGTTCTCCAAAGTGGGTACAGAAGGCACCAAGCGCAAACATGAGGGCAATAGAGTTGCGTTCATGATCTGAAATTTTTGTGGAATCGTCTTTTGGAAGTTTGAGGTTATTGACCTCTAGGATAGTCACTCGTGACTCGTAGTTAAGCCCTTGAGTAGTGCCATCTGAAAAGGCTAGTTCCAAGATAGAGTTTGTGACAATTGAGGTCAGATAACGACCAACCGATGCAATTTCAGAGGAAGTAGAGTCTCTCAGAACTTTTAGGACGTGTTTAAATCCGACCTTCTCACCAGCGACTCGTTTTTCTACAATCGCATTAATAGCTTCTGTGATCGCTGTTTTCTGATCCATCGTGACATCATCTACGGCTTGTAGTAGAAACTCAAGCATGTTTTTTGCGACCTCTACAGCTTGTTCTTTATCTAGAACGACAATAGGATCTAAGACTCCGTGGTTTGATGGAAGCGAGCTATCCAGCGTCACAAAGTTAAAGTTCTCAATCTGTTTCTTGCGTTCAGGATAGAGACGTGCGAATTCAGGTGAGTTGATCACTTCTTGATAGTGATTTCTCAGTTCTCGTTTAGGGTCGATATAAAGGGTTTTGACATTCTGCAAAGCTACACTTAAAAAAATGATCTGTGCAAGGAAGGATTTTCCTTGACCTGTTGCGCCCGTAATAATGATGTGTGGGTTCTTGGTAATCTTTCCAGCGATATCTTCCTTATTTCCCACTGTCGCATTGTAGAGGACGATGTTCTTTGAGGAATCAATGGCTTTAGCTATATTGTCCCAACGACCTGTCCAGTTATCTACTCGGCCAATATACCAACCGATACGGTTTCCAGAAGAAGTATTGGTGAAGGGCATGAGTTCTGAAAAGCCACGAGCTGTGACCATATGAGTCCAGGTGCGAGTTTTCTTTTGGAGATTTTCTCCATAGAGTAGAGCTTGAAAGAGATAAGGGCCGTCTTGAGAGGCTTCACTAATTTCAACTCCCATATCATCAAAGTAGTTCAAAACCACTTGCCGTCTTTGACGGAGCTGATTCACGCTTGAAGCAGAGATAATCAGATAAGCTCCATATTCGATGATATCTTCCTTGTTTCCGACTTTCTTCATCAAGTCTTTTAGGGAGATGGAACCCATGATGATCTCGTCTTGTTGGACAGTATCAGTATTTTCTGCCTCTTCCATGATGTTTCTGTAACGTGTATTCGATCGTCCCATTCGTCCCTTGATCTTGTTGGTATCAATGAATTCTGCCTTGATTCGTAGTTCAACGGGAAAGTTCAAGCGTTGGATAAATTCGCCCAGGTGAAAACCATTAAATTGAACAGGAAATTTACCTACAGGAAGAATAGTCACAAAAGAAGATCCATAAGGGCTTTCTAGCTTAAGAAAACCACCTTTTAGGACTTTGATCAAGGTGTCTGTGATATTGAATTGAGCACGATTGGCGAGCACCTCTTTCTTGTAATGAGGGATATAGCGGAGGTATTGCATCCGCTGGTAATAAAAGAGTTCTTCATTAGATAAACGCTTTGCCCGAAGGACAGAGAAGGCTTGAAAAATAGTGAATTCATCACTTTTATAGTCTTCATACCAGGTGGGACTTAATTCATATTCATAGCCCAGACCCTTGGCTATTTTTTCAGTGAACTCATTAAAGCTCTCATAGGCCAAGTCTTTGACGGTAGCTCCGTGATTTTGTTTGCGTAAGGTCACACCCACGACCCAGTCAAACTGATAAGGGATTTCCATTTCTTCTGTTAGACGATCCACCGTGTAGAGAAGAAGTTCTTCTCCTAGTTCACGACTGTCATCTGCGAGAGCATCTGAAAAGTCCCGCATTTTCTCTTCTAAGAGATAGTCTTTAGGGATCAGAGATATTTCAAAGAATTTGTTTTTCTGGAGCTTTTTCATCATTTGAGCAACAGTGATTTTATGTTTGCCCTTTTTTTCATTATCCGTAATTGTGATGGGAGTGTTTGGAATACGATAATAAGCAACGACTGTTTGATCTTTTTTGAGAGCTAGATTTTCATGTGTTTCCCTAATAGGATAGGTTAAAGTAATACTCATAGGTCCTCCTTTTCTATAGATTTGTTTTTTCAAAGACAATTTCTTCTACAGACTCTATTCGATCTTCATGGTAGATAGCTTTTTTGTTTAGCTTAAAGTCCCAGAAGTAAATCAGGTAATCTCCAATAAAGACATGCATCTTTTTACCGTGTGGTTCGTATTCAGTATAGAACTTGGCCAATTTGTAAGGGAGATACCAATAGAGCAAGAGAGAAATTGAATGAGTGATTTTTGCGAGTGGCACAAAGATAAACCCTCCAAAGAGTAACATGGCCACAAAAACGATGATAAAGACAATGAAAAAGGACAACTGCATAGGAGTCGCAAAGTACCAAAGTCGAGTGCCCTTTTTTGTCTTAATTTCTTGGATCCAATAAGGAGCGTTTAGGCCCTTACTGTAATCATAAAGTCTTTCTTCATTCATACTTAAAGTCCTGATTCAATACCGAAGAGTCGTAGGAACCAGCCGACTGCTTTAAGGATATCTTGTCCTTTCGCAATTGAAACAATAACGGCATAGAAACCAACGACAGAGAAGAGTTGAAGCCAAGAGCTGTTTCGCCAAGCCTTGATGGCTAAAAGGACCGCAATAGCTGTTAGGATCCAAATTCCGTCTCCTTGAAGGAAACTTCGTAAGTTGTCTGTATTCATATAGATTCTCCTATTCTTGATTATTTGCGTAGTTTAAGGGGATTGTGTGTTCTAGTTTTGTGACATAGTAGGTCTTTTCTTTTTCTGAGAGGGTAAAGGTGAAGTTTTCCGAGTGAGTGGTTCCTCCGACCTCAAAGGTTGCTTGGACATATGCGATGATGTTTTTTCCATCTTTTTTAAGATAGGTATAATCAATTGTTTTGAAGGTGGTATTGGCTATAATATCCACATCCTTAGCAATCAGATTGAGGTTGTCTTGGTTAGTAGTATAGTTGGTAAAGAAGACCTTGAGGAACTTTTCAACCTTCTTACGCTGACCATCTGAAAAGTGGTCATTAGCAGTTAGTTGTAGCTGATCGTCTTCGCTAAAGTGTCCAGCTTGTGAGGATTCTATAGCAGAGAACCAAGGAAGGCCCGAAACATAGTATTTCCCATCTTTTTCATTAAATGGAATATTGAAACCTGTCACAATCTCTTTTTCTTCTGTGTTATTATCCCGACGGATGATTTCCTTGTATTTGATCTTATAGGTCGCAACCTTCCCTTCTACAGTCACTAACTGAGAATAGAGGAGTTCACTAGGATTTCGAACTTGGCCCTGTGCTTTCACATCCGGAATGAAGTTGTAAAAGCTATTTAAGTATTCCACTTGAGCTTGTTGTTTATCCCCTTCTTGCGGAAGGGTGAAGTAAGCATAGACATAATCATTCAGGTAATATTGGAGTTTGTAGTCATATTTTCTACTGGACTCCATAGGCTGTGTCTGTTGCTTTTGAGTGGATTCTACTTGGGCTTGTAGTGTACTTACCTTATTTGAGAGTGTGATAGCACGGATAGATCCCAAGAAACCAACAAAAAGGAGGAAAGCAATTCCTCCTATGACGGCGATATTGACTGTCTTTTTATTGGTGACTTTTAGCTTTGGTGGGCCTCCTTTTTTCTCCACCTTTTTAAAGTGTGAGAGATATTCTTTTGCTTGAAGCAAGTAGCGTTTAGCTTTATCCATAGATCCTCCTTTTAGAGACCAGCGAGTTCAATGAGTTTTGAGCCCTTTGCATAAAGGCGCTTATTGGCTTTTTCGATCTCGCCATTAATGTAATAGTAGCCTCGTAGCTCAGTTTGGAGTTGTTCGATCAAGTCAGGC
>ERZ773234.621-NODE-621-length-10695-cov-3.294925_pt1 | contig 10695 bp, 9 predicted proteins | sample MGYA00580523_ERZ773234 | MGnify/ENA primary metagenome ERZ773234 (study PRJEB29015, sample SAMEA2738167) | human oral metagenome | biome: human oral; feature: human-associated habitat; material: saliva | place: China | collected 2262 ...
AGTATCCAACGAGCCCCCGAAACTTCCAAAAGCTCCAGAAAAACCCGATAACTCGGCAGTTACCCCTGTCACTCCCGTACAACCCACAAAATCCATAACAGACAACAGCTAGCCTGCTTGTGCGGGAATCTCCCACAACATACGGGAACAGCGTCGTTCCCACCTGACACCCCCATCCCCGGATGCCGCATTAACGCCGATGTGGCACCCGGTTCTCACCAACAGGACGCATCGCCCCCGGCGGGTGCAGACAGTAATAGCGGGGTAACGATGCTGGTGCGGCACAGCAAACACCTTTCATAGCAGCAACGAAATCCTTAAGTCAGAATATTAAGATTTAACTATCACAGCTAAAGCACAGGTTTTCTGGGAGGAAACATAGAAAACCTTGATAAGCTGGGGATATCACCACAGGATGACAACATACAATCACATCAGGTCCAGCAGATTCTTAGCATTTGGCAACAGTTCCCCACGAACCCGAACCAGCGCCGAGAATCAATTTCCCTCCCCATACGGGACTCACACACCTGATCCTATAATGTGCTGTGGTTGCGCATCCACCCGGTGGTAGCCAACCGACCACCCCCTTGAAGGGACAAGACAATGAATGCATCTGTCAAGAAAACTTCCGCATTCCTGACCATTGCGGTCGCCGGTGCGCTCGCGCTGAGCGCTTGCGGTGGTTCTAATAACGCATCATCTTCCAATAGTTCTTCGAGCTCCAGCTCATCAAGTGCTTCATCAGCAGCCAGCTCTTCTACGGCTGCGACTCAGGACGGTACCGCATCCGGTGCGGCAACTGGTAGCGCATCTGCTAGTGCCTCCGGTGGTGCCTCCGGTGCCGTAAGTAGTGGCGCGGCTAGTGCAGCTTCGGGCGCAGCATCCAGTGGAGCAAACGGCAACGTGACCATGGGTGAAGGCGGCGCTTGGACCCTCACAGAGGCTGACGGCGACACGATCACAGTCGCAGCAGATGGCTCATGGACCAAGACCGAACCTGACGGTGACACCGTATCGGTGCAGTCTGACGGCTCGTGGACTAAAACCGAACACGACGGCGACAGCGTGACGGTAAAACCTGACGGCTCGTACAATCAGGTTGAGCACGACGGTAAAGCAGATAAGCCAGACACCCCGGACGTGCCCGCAAAACCGAATGCTGAGGCCGCCAACCCTGTCAGCCCCGTCCAGCCCACTAAGAAACTAGGTTAGGGGCTCCGGCTCGTTCAATGGTTCAAAAACACGAACCTTACTGAGACTGGGTGCTGTATCCGCTGCGGGTACGGCACCCAGCTGCCGTACATATGGAGGCTCCCCACATATTATGGGGTGCTTTTCACAGTTAAAACATAGCTTTTCATAGCAGGGGCATAGAAAACGACAGTAAAATTAAAAGGTCTCAACTGATGCGGAAAACCCCGCCTACACAGGCCAAATGGAGGCACACAGGCGACTGATGGTGCCCCGAATCGTTGGGGCATAGCATAACCGCATACTAACAATCACATAAGAAAGAACTTCCGATGAATATCACCTCCAAAAAAGCTCCTGTTTTTGTGTCTTTTGCTGTGGCTGGCATGCTCGCGCTGAGTGGATGTGTCTCAGTAAATTCTTCAGGATCGTCGTCTGATTCTTCGTCCTCTTCAGCGGCTTCATCGTCGGCTAGTTCTTCGGCTTCGGCTTCTTCGTCTGCGTCGGCCTCTGCTGGTGCTAATGTGTCGGTTGGTCCTGACGGGAATGTGAAGATTTCCGGTAGTGACGGCAAGGGTAATTCGGCGGATGTGAATGTTGGTAAGGGTGGGGATGTGAACGTGTCTGCCTCGGCGTCCTCAGGAGAAACCGCATCAGCTGAAGCCTCAGAGGATTCCACCGTATCAGCTGACGACAAAGCTGGCTCTGCAGCTTCTTCTGATTCGGCAGAAGGCAAACTGACGATGAACGACAGCGGCGCATGGGTGCTAGTGAAGCCCGACGGCACCCAGATTACGGTTAATGCGGGTGGGGCGTGGGCGCTGCAGAAGTCCGACGGCACTCACATTACGGTTAACGCCAGTGGCGCGTGGTCCATGACCGATGCTGACGGTAACACCACAACTGTTAACGAGAATGGGGCATTCCACTCTGATAATGGAACTCCCACCGTTCCGCAGGTGCCTGCTAAGCCGAACGATAAAGCGGTCACCCCGACAACTCCTGTTCAGCCCAAACAATAGGCTTAAGGATCTCACCCACGCTAATAAGGTACTGAAACCTGAAGGCGTGGGTGAGCTTCTTAACGCATCTTTTAGCGGTTGTGTACACAGCCGCAGAATACACAATGGAATAGAGGAAACACTGTTCTTCGTCTACAACAGCTTCTGTTTGTGTATCTCTAAGCGCCAATAGAAAAGCTGGGGGAGTCTCTGCCGCTGCCGATAGCGACTCTTCCAAGGCAAAGCTGGATATCTTCTATGACGGGTCGTGGACCATGAAAGACTTCAGCGGCAAAGTCACCGCTGTCGAGTATGACGGCACCCCTTCACCAAAGGACGGTACAGTAGTTGCTCCTCAGGTACCTGCTAAGCCGAACACTGACGTCAAAGACACACGAACCCCCATCTCTCCGAGTAAGTAACCTGCTGCTAACTGCACATGAAGAGAACACCCCAGCGGTTACCGCATGGAGGTGACGCCGACCACTCTGAATAATAAGTTGGAGAATGATTGAGGTAAGTGTAATGTTTCATCCTCAGGATGCCTGACTGGTGACTGGGAAAAGGTATGGCAACGTTGAGATTTCGTAAAAATACAGCGACGTAAGCAGTCTGTATTTTCTCGTCGTGAGGGTGTCAGGATAGTGCTTCTAGAAAGTGTAATGTGTCGCCACGTTGTCAGCGGTTCTTTTCAGGTAGACTGAATATCAGTGCTTTAACGGCCTGCTAGGGGTGAAACCTGTTCCGCACCAGTGAAAGTAGCCACTAGTGACACGCCCTGCCTTTATGCTGGCTCAACATATGTTGGGATAAGCGTCTGGGGCGGGGACACACACCGATATACACTACCGAAAGGTCTCTCGATGAAATACAAAAAAGCACCGGCCCTACTTTCCCTCGCCTTCGCTGGTGTGCTCGCGCTGAGCGCCTGTGGTGGAGGGTCTGCCTCCGACAACTCGAGCAGCAGCAGCGCAAGCTCCTCCGCATCTTCAAGCGCGAGTTCCAGTGCTTCCGCATCGTCCTCCGCATCAAGCAGTGCCAGCTCGAGCAGCAGCGCAAGCTCCTCCGGGGCAGCTGATTCCAGTGCGTCTGCAGACAGTGACAGCACCGAATCAACCGCCGAGAGCTCCAGCGGCTCAGACTCCAGCAGCGGTGCAGCTGACTCTTCAGCTTCAGCTAAGAGCGGCTCAAGCTCGGGTTCTGAAGCTGAGGGCCTGGAAGACGCAAAAGTGAGCCCTGACGGATCTTGGACTGCGACTGTAAGCGGTAACAAAATAGCTGTTGCTGCAGACGGTTCCTGGGTTATGAATCATGCCCAAGCAACTATCAGTACTGCTGTTGACGGTTCATGGGTTGTTAAGCATAGCAACGGTAACATTTTTACTGTGAAGGCCGATGGAACTTGGGTATTTACTGATGCTGCAGGTAATACCGGAACTTCAGAAGATGGTAAAGCTAATATTCGGATTCCTGAGGTTCCAGATTTAAGCTCTGAGAAGCCGTCAAAGGATGCGGCTTCTCCAAAGACCCCTGTGCAGCCCAAGAAAGTTAACAGCTAATTCTTAGGGGAGCATCCTTCACCTAGCGCCCGTGCATAGGGCGATCTAGAGTCCCGGGCCAGTGCTGAAATTGCACCGGCCCGGGGCTACCTTTATCTACTACAAGCTATAAGGGGTGCGTGACTGATATGCGGAAAGGTTCGCCAATGACGGCTGCTCAAAACGTACCGGTTCTTCTCGTTACGGTTCTCACCGGTGTGCTGGCCCTCGCTCTAACCGGGTGCACCACCAGCGGTGCGGGCGCACCCACCGGTACTGCCTCATCTGTGGCAGCTGACACCGAGCCCGCCGAAAACCCCGGCGGTGTGCACGCCCTGACCTTCAACACCGACACCGCAGTCGTGCAAACAGACGGTTCTTGGTTTGTCACCAACCCTGACGGAACTCAGCTGCACGTTAACCCCGACGGATCATGGGCCGCAACCGGTAGCGACATCGGCACCATCACCGTAAACGCCGACGGCTCCTGGCGGTGGACCGGATCCCCCGAAGGTGGAGTTATTGACGTTAACCGTGACAGATCATGGACCTGGATCGGCGGTATTAATAAAGGCAGTATGCGTGTTAAAACCGACGGAACCTACGACAACCCCGGAAGCGGCGGCACCCCCGTGCTCCCCGCAAAACCAGGTACGCCCACGCCCGCCAGCGCACCCGGGGCGGCAACACCCAAAACCCCTATTAACCCCGCCATACCTGTAGAAAAATAGCGGCACCGCACCTTCTGTAAAACAACAGGCTGCTATCGTTACCTCTTTTCCCGGTAGTCCTCAGAACTCGCGGTGTGCAATGCGGCGGAAACTAAATGTACTCATGCGCTCCGGGATGAGCGCCATGCATGAGGAAAACAGCCGCGCATTCTCAAAAATAAGCTGTAATTTTCCGGCGTTTACTGAGGTCACCCTGCTAAGCTAATAGCACCACACCGATATATGAGCCCCGTTGCATGAAAAGGACAAGATGAATACCGTCTTCAAAAATTCAAAAATATCTGTACTGACCGCTCTTAGCATCGCGGGGCTGCTCACTCTTAGCGCCTGCGGCACCACCAACACCATCTCCGAAGACAGTGCATCCGCAACCCCCGGCGAAACCAGCAGCGCAAGCACCACACCGAAGCCCACCGCCAGCGGCAGCAAAGGAGCCGCAGCAGGCAAAACCACCGGCAGTGCAGGCGCAGAAACAAACCCGGGCACGGCAGGGTCCTCCACCCAGGCGAACCCCCACGAAAAACCTAAGACCAGCACCAGCCCCAGTGCCGCCGAAACCAGTGCAGACGGCGGCACCCAGACGGATGGCAGCGGGCAGAAACCCGCAACCTCCGCAAGCAGCCCAGCCTGGAAGAACACCGAAAACGGCGGGGCAACCGTCACAGTGGGTACCGCAGGGTCTTGGACCCGCACCAACCCCAATGGTGACACCACCACGGTCAAAGCAGACGGCTCATGGGAAACCCGTTACGCCAACGGTGACACCGCAGAAGTGAGCGTAGACGGGGAATACACCGTTGTTAAAAACGGGTCTCCCACCACTGAAAAACCCGCAACACCGCAGGTTCCTGCTGTGCCCAGCGGGCAGAACGTCACCCCCAAAGCACCAGCAGAACCCACACAGACCTCCAAATAGTTCCCTCCATTGAGCGGATAACAGCTGCTCCCCAAACGTTAGCCTCAAAAACAAGCGGGGGAGCGGCGTGTGCCCTGTGGCGGCCCCGACCCTAATAGCAGACAGAGGCACACTACCTGCGGCAGGGGCGCCACGGTATCCCCGCTACGGCAGTATCCCGCTACAGCTGAGGTGGGAGCCGCCTCGCCAAACCCCACTGATTTAGTGCTCTCGCTGTTCACAGGTGGGTATCACAGTATAAACACAGGTCAAACATAGCCACCCCTTATATAGTGGAACCTATCACTACCGCAAGCCTGCAATAATGCGGGTGCACGAACTGCGGCAGTACACCCCAAACCGTATACCAACCACCACAGAGGAAAACCCTCATGACCACCTCCACTAGAACCCCCTCCACGCTGCTGAGCTGACGGTCACGCCTTCACATAATCCCTTCGGGAAAGAAGCCGCCTACACCACCGTATGCGGCAGGCGAACAACTGACCCGATAAGGCCGCCAGCTCATAAACCTGTGCGGAAAGAGCAGCGGCGCGTCAGTGCGGAAATAAGGCGCGCCGTACGGCTCAACCACCTCGGCACAGGAAGCTGCCGTTCAGGGGGCCACAAGTAACGCTCCGCGCCCCGGGCGGTAGCCCAATAGGCGCCGCATCCAACGGAGGATGCGGCGCCCTACGGTATTACCGGTAGAATGGGTGCTGTACACGAAAACCGCACACACGGTGTACCAGCAGCGAGGAGGCATATATGCGCGACGCAGCTAACGCTTACGCTCGGCGCGCCTTCACCCCTTGCAACACCCCCTGCGCATGCACTGAAACGGATGCGCACACGCTGTGCATCCCCACCCGCACCGCCCTAATGGGGCGTGCCTGGGCTATCTCAGGTACCGCCGTGCTCCTCGGCGCAGCCGGACACACCCTTGCCGGGGCCAGCGCGCCGCACCTTATGCTCCTCATCCTGTGCACCGCGCTTGGGGCGCTCATGAGCCTGGGGCTGCTGCTGGTTATGAGCCGGATGCGCAACCGCATCCCCCAAGCCCTCACCGCAGGAACCGCCCTAGGCGCCGTTGCCGTACAAGCACTACTGCACACGCTCTTTAACCTCTCCCACGCGCCCTCCCTAGCGGGGGAGCACATCGCAGCAGCCCACGCCGGCACCGCCGCGCACGGGGCACATACCCATACGCTGGGCAACCATGTTTTACCAGGAAACACGCCCTATGACTATGCCCCATCGGGCGGCGGGGTAGACGGCACCCACACCCTCACCCACGCAGCGGCCGAACACGCGCATATGCCCATGTTCGGGGTGCACCTAGCAGCAGCTATCGCCAGCCTGGGGGTGCTCTACAGCGCCGAACGCACCCTCGCTCGCTTAATACGCCTGCTCGCCATGAAAGTGCGTGCCCTGGGGGTGGCGCTCTTCACCCCGCCAGCCGTACTGCCGCTGCTGGGGCGGCGCATCCTACTGTATATTCCGAACGCACCCGCCACCGGGCGGGTTGCCACCCTCAAATACTGCCGTATTGAGCGCGGCCCGCCCGCCTTCGTCTGAGAAAGCCAGCGTGCCAGATGGTGCACGCACCCGCACCCGGGTTACCGCAACCCGTGACTCAGACAAGGAAACACTATGCGCACTATTTTGCGTACCCTACTTGCCGCGCTCACGGCAGCGCTGCTGACGCTCACCACCGCGCCCGCTTATGCGCACGACGAGCTCGTCAGCAGCACCCCCGCCGCCGATGCGACCCTCAGCAAGGCACCCACCGAAATCACGCTCACCTACAGCGCTAACCTCATGAACGTTGAGGGCGGCAACCGGGTGCGCGTGACCGACTCGGCCGGCAATTCCCTTGTTGAAGGGAAAGGCGACGCTAAAGTCAGCGGCAACACCGTCACCCAGACCCTCAACCCCAAAGACCCCGCAGCGGATGAAACGTACACCGTCACCTGGCGCGTGGTCTCATCCGACGGGCACCCCATTCAGGGTACCTACAAGTTTACGGTAGGGGCCGGTAAAACCGCCTCGGCACCTGTAAGCAGCGCCTCCGCCGAACAGAGCAGCGAGGCGCAGAACGGGTCGGACACGGAACATAAAGAAGGACTCGCCCCCTGGCTGTGGGGCGGCGGCGGGCTGCTGATCCTGCTGGTCGGGGCGATTGCGGTGATGCTCATCCGCAAACGCAACGACGGGCCGGGAACCAGTGAGTAGCCGCACTACCTCAATAAGCGCAATAGCTGGGGTCGTCCCCTGACCTCAGCTGCGCACAGCACACACCGGGCGGTACCGCCCAGAAAGAGAAAACCAACCATGTTCAAGAATCATCAGAAGCTCGTAACCTTTACCTGCACCGCCGCAGCCGGGATGCTGCTGCTCTCCGCCTGCGGGGGCTCCACCGGCACCGGCGCATCCGGTTCCGCATCAGCCTCCTCCTCGGCAAGCTCATCAGCCTCAGCAGGGGCCAGTGCGGCAGGCGGACAGGGAGCCAGCGCCTCGTCAGGCACCCTAAAAATTGAGGGGGCCTGGGTGAAAGCCAGCAAGGGCGGCATGACCGGCGTGTTCGGCAAAATCACCAATAGCGGGGACAAGCCCGTGAAGATCACCAGCGCCTCCTCGACCGCCACCGACACCGTGCAGCTGCACACCACCACCAAAGGCTCAGATGGCGGCACCAAGATGGAGCAGGTGCACGAGTTCACCATTGAGCCCGGTGCCACCCTGGAACTCAAGCCCGGTGGTGACCACATTATGCTCATGGATATGGGCTGCTCGCTCGCCGCAGGCGGGGCGACCACTGTGACGGTCAAGACCGAAGACGGCGCTTCCCTTGAATTTAAGCCGGTGGCCCGCGACTACCAGGGCGCGAAGGAAGAGTACAAGGGTGAAGGCTCCACGTCAGCCACCGCCGATGCCTCGGCAAGCGGGCATGACCACTCGCATGAGGGACATGACCATGAACACGGCGGGTCCTCAGCATCCGGGTCGGCCTCAGCCAGTGAGCACGCTGACCATGACCACGGCGAAGGATCCCACGAGCATTCGCACGGTGCGGCAGGGGCCTCCGAATCGCCGCTGCCCGAGTGCAAGTAGCCGCAGCACCGCGCTAATACCGTAAATCGCTCTATGGGAGGCGGGTAAACCGATGGCGCCAGGTCATCACACGGTGCCTTGCGGTGCAGGACTTTTGAGCCCTGCACTGCAAGGCACCGGCCCCGCCGCGAAACCCAGAAAAAACAACGGCAAACCACTCAGAACCGAAAAACTGTTTGGTAAAATAAATGGACTTAAGCCGCACCGGATCGGGCGGTAACCGGCCCTATCGTACCTACTGTAGGAAAGCCCGTAACCGGTGCAGCAGGATGCTACCGCCGTAGCATCCAGAATGCGCACACCACCTTACAACCACCACGAGTAGCGCAGGATAAAACATGCCACCCGAAAACCCACATAAAACCACAGATACTGCGGGGCAGACACCCCTAGGCGCGATGCGCCGCCGCACCGTCATTACCGGCGCCGCCGGGGTAGGGGTCGGCGCTGTTGCCGGGGCCAGCGCCCACGCGCTGCTGTCACCGCCCCGCTCGGACATGTCGGTCCCCGGGCGGAAACCCGCCGACATTGCCCTCACCGACGCCACGGCAGGATTCTACGGTGAACATCAGCAGGGGATCGCCACAGAATCCCAAGCGCACGCCCGGTTCATCGCCATTGATCTGAACGAAAACCTCCACGCCGAGGCAATCCAGCGGCTCCTGCGTATCCTCACCAACGATGCTGCGGCATTGACGAGAGGAACCGCCCCGCTCACCGACCAAGAACCTGAACTTGCCCAGGTCAGCGCGAACCTGACCGTCACTATTGGGTTCGGCTCCCGCATCTTCGATATCGCCGCACCCGAGAAAAAACCCGGCTGGCTCGCGCCCCTGCCGGCGTTCCCCGCCATCGACAAGCTGCAGGACGCCTACACCGGCGGCGACCTGCTGCTGCAGCTGTGCTGTGACGACCTCACGGTACTCTCCCACGCCCAGCGGATGCTCACCAAAGACACCCGCTCCTTCGGGCGTATTAGGTGGGTGCAGAACGGGTTCCTGCGTGCTTTCGGGTCGGGCACCGGCACACCGCGTAACCTGTTCGGGCAGGTAGACGGCACCGTGAACCCCACCGCCGACCCCGCCGCAACCCCAGGACGCGGCGGCGCCAGCCTCGACGACATCGTGTGGGGCAAAGGCAGCGCCAACGCTGGGTACCCGCAGGCGTGGGAACCCGGCGGCACCTCCGTGGTGATTCGGCGCATCCACATGAACCTGGACACCTGGGATGAGGTAGACACCCCCGCCCGTGAGGACGCGATCGGCCGTAAACTTTCCAACGGGGCACCACTGACCGGGACAAAAGAATTCGACGACCCCGACTTCGCCAAAACCAACAACCTGGGGTTTGAAATGATCGCCCCCTACGCGCATATTCGCCGGGCCCGCGGGGAAGAACTCGATAAAAAACCGTGGGAGCGCATCCTGCGCCGCGCCTATAACTACGACGAACCCGTGGCGAACGCGGGCGGGCTGTCCCGGCACGGGGAGGTATCCGGCGGTATCTCCAACGCGGGCCTGATTTTCGTGGCATACCAGACCGACCCGGTGCAACAATTTGTGCCCATTCAGAAACGGCTCGAAAAACTCGATATGCTCAACACATGGACGATTCCTATCGGGTCGGCGGTTTTCGCTATCCCCGCGGGGGTACGTGAGGAAGGCGGGTATATCGGCGAAAGCCTCTTCACCTAGCCACCCAGAATGTACGCGCATACCTAACACGCACCATCGCACACACCACAGATAAAAAGAACTATGGCTACTATGTCTTCACAACCGCAGAAAACCGAGGCAAGCCCCAAGAGCGCCGCCGTGCGCCCCGGGCTGAGCGCCCCCTGGATTGCCGCCTACGCGGGCGTGGGACTGCTGGTGCTGATTATTTCACTGCGCATTACCGCCGCCAACGCCGCAACGGACTTAGCGGATGCTGGTGCGCTCGTGCGTTGGGGGCTGCCCATCACCGAGGTTGTGCATAACTTTGCAATGGCGACGACTATGGGCGCGCTGATCTTCGCGATGGGTATTATTCCCCGCTATGCCGCCGATGCCGCCGGAACACGCCACGGCACACGCTCCGCACACAATACCGCTGAGAAAGAGTACAAGCCGTTCGCCGATGTGCTGAACCTTGCCGCCGCCTCCGCCGTGCTGTGGACTCTAGCGGCGCTGGCTGTGCTGATTCTTTCCTACGCCGATATTTCGGGGCGGCCCATTGGCTCC
>ERZ773234.624-NODE-624-length-10648-cov-13.518928_pt1 | contig 10648 bp, 7 predicted proteins | sample MGYA00580523_ERZ773234 | MGnify/ENA primary metagenome ERZ773234 (study PRJEB29015, sample SAMEA2738167) | human oral metagenome | biome: human oral; feature: human-associated habitat; material: saliva | place: China | collected 2262 ...
TGATTATTACTCTGACCGCCAACCCCAGCCTGGACCGCACCATTGAACTCGGTGCACCCCTGGCTCACGGCGCCGTGCAGCGTGCTGTCGGTGCCGTACAGGATCCCGGTGGCAAGGGCGTAAATATTTCCCGCGCCCTGCAGGTTTCCGGCGTGCCGACCCTCGCCATTGTGCCCGGTGAAGCCACCGACCCGGTGCTGACCGCGCTGCAGGCTGTGGGCGTTGAGTTCGCTAACCTGCCCACCGGTGAGCCGATTCGCTCGAACGTCACCGTGGTTGATCCGGATGGTACCACCACCAAGCTGAACGCCCCCGGCACCGTTTTTGATGCTGAACTGCGTCAGAAGCTGGATGCGCTGGTGGTTGAGCGTTCCAAGGGTGCCGACTGGGTGGTTCTAGCTGGTTCGCTGCCTCCGGGTCTGGAGCCGACCTACTACTCCGAGCTGGTGGCGGCACTGCGTGCCTCCGGCTACGAGGGCAAGATCGCTATCGATACCTCTGAGGCGCCGCTGATTGCGACCGTCGCCGGTGATCACAAGCCCACCCTGATTAAGCCCAACTCGGAGGAGCTGGCTCAGCTGACCGGCAGCGATAACTGGGAGGAGCTGGAGTCTAGCCCCGAGCTGACCGCCCGCACCGCCCAGAAGCTGCTCGGCGACGGCATCGAGTACGTGCTTGCCACGCTCGGCGGCGGCGGCGCAGTGCTGGTCACTGAGCAGGGTATCTGGCACGCTGTGCACGAGCCGATTCAGGTCCGTAGCACTGTGGGTGCAGGTGACTCGTCGCTGTCCGGTTTCTTGATCGCTCACACTCGTGGTGAGGACGCCCCCGGTTGCTTGGTTCAGGCGGTAGCTCACGGTTCGGCTGCTGCTGCTCTGCCGGGTACCCGTATGCCTTCGCTGGAGCAGACCACTCCTGAGAAGGTCACTGTTCGTCAGCTGCAGCTCTAAAGCTCTAATTCGGGCTGTTTCCGCACCTCCAGCTTTTATTCCCAGAAGGGAATATAAGCCGGGGTGCTGTCTCAACAGCCACGCGCATACGAACGCAACACACACAGCACACACTTTGAACTCATAGGGGAGAAGCCCGGCGCCGCTGAGCGAATCCCCGCCCCAACACATACCCGAGGAGGGAATATGTCTGATCTGATTACCGCAGATCTCGTCCTTCTGGACGAGAATCTCGGCGAGACCCGATTCGACGTAATTGCCAAGCTCGCTCAGGCAGTCGTAAATGCCGGACGCGCTACCGACTTCGAGCAGCTCTACGCGGCTGCCGAGGCACGCGAATCCAAGACCGACACCGGCATCCCCGGCGGTATTGCGATTCCGCACTGCCGTAGTGCCGCCGTCACCGAGCCGACCCTGGCCATGGCACGCCCCAACCCGGCAGTTTCCTTCGGTGCAAAGGACGGCCCCGCCGACCTGATTTTCTTCATCGCTGCACCCGATGGCGCTGACCAGGCTCACCTGAAGCTACTCTCCACTCTGGCACGTTCCCTGATGAAGAAGAGCTTCACCGCGTCCCTGCGCGAAGCCTCCTCGGCTGAAGAGATCGTTGAGCTGGTCAACGGCGCGCTCGGCGTGGGCGAGAAGAAGGCAGAGGCTAAGCCCGCCGAGGCTGCACCCGCCGCTGCACCCGCCGCCTCCGCTCAGGAAACCCCCGCTGCTTCGGCTCCGGTGAAGAAGATTGTTGCTGTGACCGCATGCCCCACCGGTATCGCTCACACCTACATGGCTGCGGATGCCCTCAAGTACGCTGCTGAAGAGCTCGGCTACGACCTGAAGGTTGAGACTCAGGGCTCTTCGGGTAATGAGAAGCTGACCCAGGCTGATATTGATGCCGCAGACGCCGTAATTTTTGCGGTGTCCGTGAACGTGCGTGAGCGTAACCGCTTCGCGGGTAAGCCCTTTGTTGAGTCTCCCGTCAAGCGCGGTATTGACGAGCCTAAGGAAATGATTGCGGAAGCTCTGGCTGAGGCTGAGAACCCCAACGGTGCACGCGTTGCCGCTGCCGCATCCAGCGGTGAGGACAGCGCAGGTGCTACCGAAGGCGCTTGGGGCTCGCGTATCTACAAGGCCGTGATGACCGGTATCTCCTACATGATTCCGTTCGTTGCTGCCGGCGGTATTCTGGTGGCCCTCGGCTTCGTTTTCGAGGCAATTACGGTGCCGAACCTTGGCGATGTGAATACCAAGGCGATTCTCGATTCGGCAACCCTGTTCAACCTCGGTGATGTGCACTGGACCCTGTACCTGGGTGCTGTTCTGCAGACCATCGGTGGTTTCGGTCTGAGCCTGATGGTTCCGGCTCTTGCCGCGTACATTGCGTACGGTTTGGCTCAGCGTCCCGGTATCGCTCCGGGCTTCATCGCCGGTTCGGTGGCTCTCGCCGTGAACGCGGGCTTCCTCGGCGGTATTGTTGGCGGTATTCTCGCCGGTCTGATCGCGTACGCTCTGGGTACCCTGAAGCTACCCCGCTGGCTCGGTTCGATGATGCCCGTGGTCATCACCCCGCTGGTGACTTCTCTGGTTGCCGGCCTGGCAATGTACCTGCTGCTCGGTGCGCCCCTGGCGTGGGTTATGACCACCCTGCAGGATTGGCTGACCTCTATGTCTGGCGGTTCCGCTCTGGTGCTGGGTCTGATCCTGGGCGCCATGATGGCTTCTGACCTGGGCGGCCCCATCAACAAGGCTGCTTACCTCTTCGCAACTGCTGGCCTGTCTTCGGGTGCGACCGTGAACCAGGAAATCATGGCTGCCGTCATTATTTCCGGTATGGTTCCGCCGCTGGCTATGGCACTGGCAACCACCCTGCGTCCCAAGCTGTTCAACGAGAACGAGCGTGAGAACGGTAAGGCTGCGTGGTTGCTGGGTGCATCCTTCATCTCTGAGGGTGCTATTCCTTTCGCTTCGGCTGACCCGGCTCGCGTGATTCCTTCGACCATTGTTGGTGGCGCTATCGCCGGTGCAATCTCCATGGGTGCGCACGTGGCATCTCCGGCTCCGCACGGTGGTATTTGGATTATTGGTCTGGCGCAGAACCCGCTGATGTTCCTGGCGGCTGTTGTTGCCGGTACCGTTGTTTCGGCGCTACTGTACGTGGTGCTGAAGTCCCTGGGTGCCCGTTCCAAGGCATCCGCGTAAAGGCCGTATAACCTCACCTTCATTTGATCGTCTGTTTGCAGGCGTGAACGTGAAAAAACACGTTACACTGTAGACAAACCACAGATAGGACATGAACTCTATGACTACCTACAAGGGCGTCGGCGTATATGCCGGCCGCGTTATTGGCCCCGTTCTTCAGATGCCTAAGCCCATCGAGGAACCCAAGGATGGTCTGCGTCTGAGCGGTGAGACCGCTGAGGCTGCAGCACAGCGTATTAAGGACGCGTCGGTCCGCGTCAAGGAAGACCTGCTGGCTCGCGCAGAGAACGCAAGCCGTGACGGTAAGGCTGTTCTGAAGTCCACCTCTCAGATGGCTACCGACCGTGCACTCATCAAGAGCGCTATTAAGCTGGTTGAGACTCAGGAGATGGCTCCCGAGCGTGCAATCTGGGAGGCTGCAACCTCCTTCGCAGACCAGATGGCTGCTCTGGGCGGCTACATGGCTGAGCGCGTCACCGATATCCACGACGTGCGTGCCCGCATCGTTGCTGAGCTGACTGGCCAGCAGGCTCCCGGCATCCCCGTTTCTGACGAGCCGTTCATCCTGGCTGCTATTGACCTGGCACCGGCTGATACCGCAACCCTGGACCCCGAGAAGGTTATCGCGCTGATTACCTCTGATGGTGGCCCCCAGGCGCACACCGCTATTCTGGCCCGCGGTCTGGGCCTGCCCGCTATTGTGGCGGCTAAGGGTGTGACCGAGATTGCTGACGGCACCATCGTCTACGTGGACTCTAACGAAGGCATCGTTGACACCGAGCCCACCGACGCTGACCGCGAAGCAGCAATCAAGTACGCAAACCGCAAGCCCGTCGCTGACTTCGACGGTCAGGGTGTGCTGGCTGACGGCACCCGCGTTCCGCTGTACGCAAACGTTGGTGACGGCAAGTCCGCTGAGAAGGCTGCAAGCCTGAAGGCTGAGGGTGTTGGCCTGCTCCGCACCGAGTTCGGCTTCCTGGGCCACGACGCTGAGCCTTCCATTGAGACTCAGGCTAAGACCTACAAGTCCGTGTTCGACGCATTCCCCGGCAAGCACATTGTGGTCCGTACCCTGGACGCTGGCGCTGACAAGCCCCTGCCGTTCCTGAACGTGAACCCCGAAGAGAACCCCGCACTGGGTGTTCGCGGTTTCCGTACCGACTGGACCGTTCCGGGCGTTCTGACCCGCCAGCTGGAGGCTATTAAGGCTGCTTCGGAGAACTCCGATGCTGACATCTGGGTTATGGCTCCGATGATTTCGACCACCTCCGAGGCTCGCAACTTCGCGAACATGCTCAAGGAGATTGGCCTGCCCGTTCACGGTGTGATGGTTGAGACCCCCGCAGCTGTGATGAACGCTGAGGCTATCCTGGGCGAGGTCGACTTCGTGTCTATCGGCACCAACGACCTGACCCAGTACACCATGGCGGCTGACCGTCTGCTGGGCGACCTGGCGCACCTGAACAACCCCTGGCAGCCCGCAGTGCTGAAGATGATTAAGATGACCGTTGAGGGTGCTCAGCGTGCATCGGTCACCGCGGGTAAGAAGAAGTACGTGAGCGTCTGTGGTGAGGCTGCGGCTGACCCGGCTCTGGCTGTTGTTCTGGTTGGTCTGGGTGTTGACACCCTGTCCATGAACGCTGGCGCTATCCCCGCTGTGGCTGCGGTTCTGAAGTCCGTGACCAAGGAGAAGGCACAGCAGATTGCGGCTATCGCTCTGCAGCAGATTTCTTCTGCTGAGGCGAAGGAAAGCGCACGCAAGGCTCTGCCGATTCTGGACGAGCTGGGCCTCTAAGCCTTAAAACAATTCCGGGGCTGCCCGCCGCCCCTTGGTGGGGTGTGCTGGGCGGTGCCTGAGTCCATGAAAATGCCGGGTGTAGAGTTTTATTTCTGCATCCGGCATTTTTGTACTTGTTAGCGTATGGCTGAACGGTACAATTTATAGAGTAAGGGCGGGTCCTGAAGCGCCCCGTTCATTTAGAATAGGTACTGATATATTTTCGGTTCCTTAATCAAAGGAGAAACATAATGGCAGAGCGCGAAGCCACTATTGCAAGCCGTGTTGGCCTGCACGCACGTCCGGCAGCTATCTTCGCTGAGGCAGCTGGCGACCTCCCCGTTGAGGTAACCATCGCTGCTAAGGGTGAGCCCGCAGATGAGGCTATGGACGCTGCATCGATTCTGTCCCTGATGTCCCTGGGTGCAAAGCACGGCGACGTTGTTGTCCTGCGCGCTGAGGGTGAAGGTGCTGAAGAGGCTCTGGACTCGCTGGTTAAGATCCTCGAGACCGACCACGACGCTGAGTAATTGACTCTCGCCTCTGAGGTGGGCCCCTAAGCGGTGCGCTTCGGATGCTGTGAAGGCTACCGCCTTAAAGCGTGAATATCCCGTCACTTCGGTGGCGGGATATTTTTTATTATGAATAATTCATATTTCATTGCGTGGAGGCATAAGGAGGTTATTTTCCCGCTAAATCTTAATGTATAAATAACCTTTATTTTTTCCTCGAAATACCCGCAAAAATATTCCCCACAATATTTTCTGTACAGTAGCGACCCCGCTTTCTCATCATTTCAATGAAGCTATCCAACGCAGGTCACACATGGTGCCGTTAGTGCAGAAAACAACACCTAGAAAAACAGTATTTTTGCTCCCCGGTGCTACCGCAGAATCGCGCCCTTGTTAGACTAAAAAGGCACTGTCTATCTGGGAGGGACATTGGCAGAATCGAGGAACACCCCCGCGACCCCCACCTCGCGGGAAGCTTCGCATGCAGGCGAAGCAAACACTGCCGCAACGGAAGGAAGCGAGCAGAACACTACCGCGGGCTACATTGCCGGTAAACGCGGTTTTCCCCTGGTTTCACTAGACCAGGTCACCGACGAGAAATTGCGCCGTGTGTTGGCTCAGCAGGCCCCTGCCGCGAAGGCTCAGGAGGGTACCGTCGCAGCGGAAGCTGTCAGTGAGGTACTGCAGGAAGCCGCAGCGGACATGGGTATCCCCGCGCAGGAGGTAGAGCCCGCCGGCGACCCCGAGCTGCGCCCTAACGGTCACGGTGCGCGCACCGTCATTGACCCATCCCTCGTACCTGACGATGACCTAGACGCATACCGCGAGGACCCGCACCCCACCACCTCCAGCAATATGGTGACCGAGGAGGCGCTGACCCGCCCCTCCCAGCCGGTGCCCATGACCGGCATGATTCCGCAGGTGCCGAACTCGCACGCAGCCCGACGCTACGGCGCGGATCCTGCCGCAATGCCGAAGACCGGGCCCGTCTCGATGCCCACCACCTCCGTACCGCTGGTTGATAGGGGCGCTCAGGGCCTTCTGGGGCGTGGCAGCGGCGGCCGTTGGGGTTCGCGTCGCCTCCGCTCTTTCGTGCGCACTGAGGAGGCGGCACCCGCCGCCCCGCGCGGTGCCCAGCGTATTGCTCAGCGTCAGTTTGTGCCGACTATCCGCTCCGATGAGCATGAGCGTCGTGAGGCATTCCGCCGTGAGAAGGAATACGCCCGCGATACCCTGAACTTCACCCTGCGCCTGGCTGAGGCGATGTTCCACTACGGTGCGGACGCCATGGACGTGGACTCGGCGATTATTGCGGTCTCTTCGGCGTACGGGCTGGACTCGGTGGAAGTAGATATTACGAACCAGTCGGTGACCATCAACTACACGTCGGACCCCGATATTTACATGGAGTCCCGCATCGCCAAGCGCAATGCGAACGCAGACGAGCGTTTTACCCACACCCTGGTGCGTGTGGTACGTTCCTCCACTGAGAACTATGAGGCGCTTTCTGAGGTGTACGGCCTGATCTATAAGATCACTCGTGGCGGCATGACCCTGGAAATCGCCGATTTGAAGCTGAGCCAGATTACGCACCGACCCAAGCCGTTTCCACCTCTGGTGGTGTGGGCGGCGAATCTGGCGTGTGCTGGAACCCTGACGGCGGCACTGGGGGCGAGTTTTGCGACGGCGTTGAGTGCGGTGATTATTTTTATCCCCGTGTACTTGCTGATTCAGTGGTTGAGTTCGATTGGTATTCCGGCGTTCTTCCGCATGGCTGCTAGCGCGGGTCTGATGACCTTCTTGGCGATTTGGCTGGGCGGTGAAGGGTCCATTCTTTCGGTGCTGCAGCGTCAGGGTGAGCCGATTTCGGCGCCTCTGGTGGTTGCTGCGGGCATGATTATGTTCTTGCCGACTCCGCGTCTGGTGGGTGCCGTGCAGGATGCGATTAACGGCTTCCCTGTGACGGCTGCGGGTCGTTTCGTGTCGACGGGTATGAGCTTCTTGGGTCTGGTGGTCGGCATTGCGACCGCGGTGAGTGCGATCAATATTTTCAACGGCCCGACCCTGGATATTGAGCAGCTACGTTTTGAACCGACAACCCCGCTGGTGGCGTCTTTCTTCTTCCTTGTGGCGATTGCAACCTTTGCAATTACCTTGCAGACGAAGCTGGTGAAGGTCGGTTGGCTGATGGTCATTACGGGCTGCGGTTTGGCGGCGTATTACGGCTATGAGTTGCTTGCCGGTCCGAGTGCTGGTCGCGGTCCGACGGCGTGTGCGGCGGTTGTGATTGGTGCGTTGAGCACGTATTTTGCGTACCGTCTGCATGTGCCTCAGGCAATTTTCTCGATTCCTGCGATTACGTTCTTGCTGCCGGGTCTGTCGTTCTTCCGCGGTATGTATCTGCTGACGGTTGAGACGGATGTGATTCTGGGTATGCAGAATATGATTACGGCGGTTTCGATTGTGGTGGCGATGGCTTCGGGTGTTGCTCTGGGTAATTACACGATGCAGTATGCGCTGCAGCATTTTACGACTCCGCGGAATGTGGAACCGGCAGATTCTTAGCCCTCCTTCAAGGGTATATAGCCAATATTGCATATATTGGATGTAGGGAAGGGGCGGTAGCTTGCGAGTTCACCTCACAAGCTACCGCCCCTTCGCTACGCCCATTGAGCCAGCTCCCACACCGGCTCTTGTACTGCGCCTAGCGAGCCGTTCTAGCGAACCGTCCAATCCACCGGCTCCGCACCCTGCTGCACCAGCAAAGAATTCACGGTCGAAAACGGGCGCGAACCAAAGAAACCACGACGAGCAGACAGTGGCGAAGGATGCGCCGACTCCACGCTCGGGTACGGCTGCAGCATGGGTGCGCACTTGCGTGCATCCGCACCCCACAGCAGACCCACCAGCGGCTGGTTACGCGCCACCAGCGCACGGATAGCGCACTCGGTAATCTCCTCCCAACCCTTGCCGCGGTGCGAACCCGCATCAGACTCACGCACCGTCAAAACCCTGTTGAGCAGCATGACGCCCTCATCAGCCCAACAGGACAGATCGCCATGATCAGCCGGGGCGATACCCAGATCGTCCTCAAGTTCCTTGTAAATATTGTTCAGCGAACGAGGCAGCGGCATACCACGGTGCACCGAGAACGACAGACCCATCGCATTACCCGGAGTGGGGTAGGGGTCCTGACCAATAATGAGGACCTTCACCCGGCTCATCGGGCGGCGGAACGCGTTGAAAATATCGGCGGCAGGCGGGAACGTGCGGTACCCCGCCGCGTGCTCCTCACGCAGAAAAGCGCCCATGGCGTGAATCTGCTCTTCGACGGGGGCGAGTGCTGCCGCCCAATCCTCGCTCATAATGCTGCTGAGGGGCTGGTTCATGAATCTCCTCGGGGAACCTCCTGGTGCTGATGCGACCCGGACGGTGACGAGTGCGGGACGAATGCTTCTCCTCTAGACTGAGGCTCTCCTCAAGGGTGAGGTTCTCTTCTAGTCTGAGTTTCTCTTCTAGACTAGGGGATGACGAATACACACGCTAGGAGACGCCAGCTGCGGCAGGCGAGCTACAGACAGGAGGGAACGTGTCAGAACAGGAACGCGCTGAAACCGCACAGAGCCAGCCAGAAGCACAGAGCCAATTGGAAGCGCAGAGCCAGGCGGAAATAGAAAACCAGTCGGAAACACAGAGCCAGTCCGGCGGCCTGACCCCGCTGGAGCGCCGCATCCTTGAGGTGGAGCGCCGCCGCTTCAAGCACCAGGGTTCCAAGGAGAAGGCGATTATCGCCGCCGGTTTCACCCCGATTGCCTACTATCAGCGTCTGAACGTGATGCTCGATGATGAGCGGGTACGCGCCGCAGCGCCGCAGATGATCGACGTTCTGCGTGCCCGTCGAGACGCTGACTAAGGGCTCGAATTGCGGGAGCCGCGCGAGCTCTCCAACTCATGCATCCAACCCCGCACACCTTAGGTTCAACCAGAGATTGAACACTGTGCGGTGTCCGTCTCTTTCACAGCCGGTGGCCGGGCGTTCACGTTGGTTCTCGCTAATTGAGCCGGTACTCTAGGTACTAGAACACCAAGACCGTACCTTCCGCAGCCGCGCCCGCGCGCCAGGTAGGGAGGCACGGTACCAGCCGGTAAACAGAGACCCGTGAAATGAGGATAAATGAGCTACCCCCGCGATGAATTTGACGAGGTAGACGAAAATACCGCCCGCCGCGGAACCTACCGCGCGGTCAATGCTGACCCGGCAAAGAGCCCCAAGGGCGCTATCCCCCTGGTAGCCGCAGGCGTAGTCGGTCTGCTCATCGGCGGCGCAATGTACGTGTACGCGCCGCGCACCGCCTCCCCGCAGTACTCGGCGTCCACCGCGAAGAGCAGCTCCGCCCCCGCAAGCGCATCGGCGTCCTCTGCGCCGGCTAAGGCTTCCGCATCGGCAAACGCTACGAAGACCGGTCTGGCTGAGTCCATCTCCGTGGCGGTCTACAACGCGGCGGCTCCGGCGGGTAGCGCATCCGGTGCGGCGGCACAGCTGACCGGTTACACCATCAGCGAGACGGCAAACTACACGGGTGCGGCGCCGGCAACCAGCGTGGTCTACTACGCTGAGGGCTACCAGTCGCAGGCGCAGAGTATCGCCTCGAAGCTGGGTATTACTCAGGTGCGTCAGGCAACCTCCGATGTGCAGATGGGCAACCACGAGGTCATCGTGGTTCTGTCCTCGGATTACACAGGCTCCGCTACTGCAGCAGAATAGACTCAGGCGGTTGCTCGGGTGAACCTACGCCCGCGCCCGCTGTTTCTGCCATAACGACTTCTGCTCAACCCAATCTCAACCCCATCCGCGCAATTCCACTGATGCGCCGGTGGGGTTGATGCTTTTAACGCCCCTCACGCACCCCCGGCGGGCACACCGGTAACGCCCCTTTTGGCGGGCTTAATGAGCGTAGATTAAGCACTGGGCGATTAACCCTTCAACCTTGGGCTTAAACGTTTGCTCCATGCCGGTGCGGGTGCCACAATTGATGTAGCATTCGGGTGCTTTATGCCCTGCTCTGCCTGCGCCTCCGTAACGGGGGTGTTGTGGAGGGGCAGCCACCCGATTTTAGATGTACCGCACCCGCAAGGGTGGAGGAAAAATCCGATCGTCCAGGAGGACACTTATGGCAAAGCTCATTGCTTTTGACGAAGAGGCACGCCGCGGC
>ERZ773234.630-NODE-630-length-10610-cov-2.817811_pt1 | contig 10610 bp, 10 predicted proteins | sample MGYA00580523_ERZ773234 | MGnify/ENA primary metagenome ERZ773234 (study PRJEB29015, sample SAMEA2738167) | human oral metagenome | biome: human oral; feature: human-associated habitat; material: saliva | place: China | collected 2262 ...
ATCGGCACTGATTGCTGGAATCGCCCTAGCCGGTTGTTCCTCTGGTGGCTCCTCTTCGAACGGAGGAGACAACAACACGGACCACGGCCCCATCACGTTTGCGATGGGCAAAAACGACACCGACAAGATCAAACCGGTGATCGAAAAGTGGAACCAGGAACACCCCGATGAGAAGGTGACTCTGAAGGAACTGGCCGGTGAAGCCGACGCACAGCGCGAGACCCTGGTGCAGGCACTGCAGGCGAAAAGCAGTGACTACGACGTGATGGCACTGGACGTCATTTGGACCGCAGACTTCGCCGCCAATCAGTGGCTCACCCCGCTGACTGGTGACCTGAAGGTGGACACTGACAAACTGCTGCCCGCAACAGTTAAGTCCGCCACCTACAAAGACACCCTCTACGCAGTTCCCCAGAACACCAATGGCCAGCTGCTGTTCCGCAACACGGAACTTGCTCCCAATGCTCCGAAAAACTGGGGTGAACTGACTGAAAGCTGCCACCAGGTCCAGGGCAAAGACTGCCTCACCCTGCAGCTGAAGCAGTACGAGGGTCTGACGGTGAACACCGCTGGCTTCATGTCAGGCTGGGGCGGCGGCGTCCTCGAATCCGACGGCACCACTCCCGCAGTGGACTCCGCTGCATCCAAGGAAGGTTTGCAGGAACTGGTCAAAGGTTACAAGGACGGTGTGATTGCTAAGAGCTCCACCTCCGCCACCGAAGAGGAAACCAACCTCGCTTTCGTTGAAGGCAAGACCGCCTACGCTGTGAACTGGCCGTACATGTATGCCAACGCCATTAAAGAAGGATCTGCCGTGGCCGGCAAGGTTGAGGTGCAGCCACTGGTGGGCAAGGACGGCGTGGGTGTATCCACTCTTGGTGGGTACAACAACGGCATCAGCGCATTCTCCAAGCACAAGGGCACCGCTCACGACTTCGTGGAGTTCGTGATCAACGAGGAAAACCAGACGTCCTTCGCTGATAACTCCTTCCCGCCCGTGCTGGCATCCATCTACGATAACCCAGAGTTAGTGGCAAAGTACCCGTACCTGCCCGCTCTGAAGGAATCCCTGGAAAACGCCTCACCGCGCCCGGTCAGCCCGTTCTACCCGGCCATTTCCAAGGCCATCCAGGACAACGCCTACGCAGCGCTCACCACGGACAAGAGCGTTGACGCTGCCACAGCCGACATGAAGGCCGCCATCGAAAACGCATCGAAGTAGTTCCTTTATGTCACTGAAAGGGGAGCCGCTTACCCTTGGTGAGCACTCCCCTTTTTGTTCTTTCCGCTTTACCCCTACGTGTGTTACCGTTTGAGGAGGTGATGGGCCGAGTGTCCACACCCAAACAATCCCGCGCGGCGGCGCTGCTTATAGCGCCGACGATGATTGTGCTGGCCATTGTCATCGGCTACCCCATTGTTCGTGCGATCTGGTTATCCTTCCAGGCCGATAAAGGGCTCGACCCCACCACCGGAGTATTTACTGACGGCGGTTTTGCGGGCCTTGAACACTACCTGTACTGGACCACGCAACGATGCATGTCCCCCAGTGGCGCTGTCTCAACATGTCCGCCGGGAGTACTGGCCACAGACTTCTGGCCCGCGTTACGCATCACGCTGTTTTTCACCGTGGTCACTGTTGCATTGGAAACGCTCCTAGGCATGTGGATGGCCACAGTGATGAACCGCGACTTTAAGGGCAGGGGCATGCTCCGCGCGGCAGTGCTCATCCCCTGGGCGATTCCCACGGCCGTGACCGCCAAACTGTGGCAGTTCATTTTCGCCGACCATGGCATTATTAACTCCCTCCTGGGCACTCATGTGCACTGGACAACAGACCCCTGGGCCGCCCGCATTGCCGTGATCATTGCCGATGTCTGGAAAACCACCCCGTTCATGGCGTTGCTCATTCTTGCCGGGCTGCAGATGATCCCCAAGGACCTGTATGAGGCCGCGCGCGTGGACGGGGCTTCCCGCTGGCAAATGTTCACACAGATCACGATGCCGCTGGTCAAACCAGCATTAATGGTGGCAGTCCTGTTCCGAACCTTGGACGCGCTGCGCATGTACGACCTGCCGGTGATCTTAATTTCCTCCTCCTCGAACTCCCCCACCGCCACCATCTCGCAGCTTGTGGTTGAAGACATGCGTCAGAACCACTTCAACTCCGCGTCCGCTCTGTCCACGCTGGTGTTCCTGTTGATCTTCTTCGTGGCTTTCGTGATGATCCGCTTCCTCGGCGCTGACGTGAGCGGCAGCGGCGACCAACGAATCATGAAACGCGCACAAAGACGGGCGCAGAAACAGGCACGGAAACAACAAGCACAAACGCGCCCAGCACACGCGAAACAACGCAAGGAGGCCACCCGATGATGCAGGCAGTACGCAACTATTTCGGTGTTGTTGTAATCCTGGTGTGGGGTTTGGCCCCCTTCTACTGGATGGTGGTCACCGCCCTGCGCGACAAGGACCACACCTTTGACACCACACCGTGGCCCACGCACGTCACGCTCGATAATTTCGGCGACGCCCTAGCCACGGACAAAGGCAATGACTTTCTCGGTGCCATCGGAAACTCGCTGCTGGTGGGTGCGGTCACCACGTTCCTCGCGGTGCTGGTTGGTGTGTTCACCGCCTACGCCATCGCACGCCTGGACTTCCGCGCCAAAGGCATCGTCACCGGCATCGTCCTCGCCGCCTCCATGTTCCCCGGAATCGCCCTGGTCACGCCATTGTTCCAGCTGTTTGGCGACCTCGGCTGGATCGGCACCTACCGCGCCCTGATCATCCCCAACATCTCCTTCGCGCTCCCCCTCACCATTTACACGCTGGTCTCCTTCTTCCGGCAACTGCCCTGGGAGCTAGAAGAAGCCGCGCGTGTCGACGGCGCGACCCGAGGCCAAGCATTCCGCCTTGTGCTCCTGCCACTCGCCGCGCCGGCGCTGTTCACTACGGCGATCCTGGCGTTCATTGCCACCTGGAACGAATTCATGCTGGCCAAGCAGCTATCCAGCAATGCCACCGAACCCGTCACCGTGGCCATCGCGCGTTTCTCAGGCCCCAGCGCTTTCGAGTATCCCTACGCCGCCATCATGGCCGCTGGCACGCTGGTGACCATCCCATTGGTGATCATGGTGCTAGTGTTCCAGCGTCGCATCGTCGCCGGACTTACCGCAGGCGGCGTGAAAGCCTAGAAATGGCCGACCACAACAATCACCAACCCGGCGAGCAACAACGCAGAAAACTCATGTGGGATACGCTCGTCGGGTTCGTTGGGTTCTTCGCCTTCCTCTCCGTCATCCAGGCAGTACTGAACCTCCTCTCCCCCGAACCCGCCGTATGGCCAGCAGTACTAGCGTTAGTTCTGGTCATCGTGGCGGTAACTGTATGGCGGATTGGGAGGTCGCGGTAATAGGGTTTTGCCCATGTGCGCCTACGCCGCGTGAGAACTGCTTGATGGGGTCACCACATGGCCATCTGAATCAACCCGTACCCCAGCGTTTCGGCATGAAATGAATGTTTAACGTCTCCGCTCAGTCGTAATTAATCAACTTGTATTCCTCAATGGTCCGCAGGGATTCCTCCGCCTCCTGCTCGTCCACAATGCTCATGGCAAAGCCGTTCTGGATCAGCACATAATCCCCCACCTGCGCCTCCGGCAGATAAGCCAGGCAGCAGGTGCGTTGTTGCCCGGCGACATCAATCACCGCGTTCGGCAGCACATCCCCCTCAATGGAGATGATGCGCGCTGGAATGCCGATGCACATCGCTACAGCCTTTCTTCCTTGATCGTCACGTTCATCTGCCCGGGCGGTGCTGAGCTGCACGGCAGGCACGGGTCGGCGGTACGTATCGAGGACTCCACATCAACCATCTCCCGCAGCATCCCAGCCAGCCACCATTCGTTTTGCGCCGTCGGGGTGAGGATCTGGCAGTCCACCAGCACGCCCGCATCATCCACCGTATACACGTGCACCAGCAGCCCCCGCGGACCATCCACCACACCCACCCCGACACCTGCACGTAGCTGCCCTTCCGCCACCACCGCGCCGTCGATAAGCGGGGGGGGGGATGTCCGGGGTATTAGAAGGAACCGTCGATGTCGGTGACCACCACGACCTTCTCGTTGACGAATTCTTTGATGCCCAGGTCAATCAGCTCGTGACCATAACCGGAGCGCTTGACGCCGCCGAAGGGAATGTCTGCCTTCACGCCGGTCGGCTGGTTGATGAAGACCATGCCGGTGTCAATCCGGCGGGCGATCTTGCGGGCACGCTCAATGTCCGTAGAGAACACCGAACCACCCAGGCCAAACGGCGTGTCGTTGGCGATGCGCACCGCATCATCTTCATCCTTTGCCCGGTAAACCTGGGAGATGGGGCCGAAGAACTCGGCTTGGGAGGTTTCGGACCCCTCTGGGATGTTGGTGATGAGCATCGGACGAACGAACGCGCCCTGTTCCGGAACCTCAGCACCGATGGCCTCGACGGTAGCGCCTTCAGCGCGCGCAGCCTCGACCTGCTTGAGAACGTCATCGGCAGCGGTCTGGCTTGACAGTGGGGCGAGAGTGGTTGCAGGATCCATCGGATCACCGGCTACGAATTCTGCGACGTGCTTCTTATACTCGGCGAGGAAGCGATCGTACACGGCATCAACGACGATGATGCGCTTCGACGACACGCACACCTGCCCTGCGTTCCAGTGGCGACCGAACGCAGCCCACTTTGCAGCCTTCTCGACCTCAGCATCTTCCAGAACGACGAAAGCGTCAGCACCACCAAGCTCCAGGGTGGACTTCTTCAGGTTCTTTCCTGCGATGGACGCGATAGCGCCGCCTGCTCCTTCTGAACCGGTGAGAGCCACACCGCGGACGCGTGGGTCGGCGAGGATCTGCTCACTGGCCTCATGGGAAGCGAAGATGTTGGTCAGCACGCCGTCCGGGAATCCGGCCTGGCGGAATAGCTCGACCATCCGCAATGCGGACTGGGGCACGTTCGATGCGTGCTTCAACAGGATGGTGTTACCCGCCAAGGTCTGCGGTGCGGAGATGCGGATCACCTGGTAGTAGGGGAAATTCCATGGCTCGACGGCGTAAAGCACGCCCAGCGGGTCGTTGACTAGGGCGACGTCCTGATCGCCGAAACCTTCGGCACGCAGGTAGCGCGGTGCCAGGTGCTGAGCGCCGAACTTGGCGTAGTAGTCGAGGATAGCTGCGGAGAGTTCGACTTCTGCTTCTGCCTCTGCGATGAGTTTGCCCATCTCCAGGGTCAGCGTCTCTGCGTAGTCGCGCTTGTTGGCGCGCAGGATTTCTGCGGCCCGGGAAAGGAGAGCTGCGCGATCTTCGATGGGGGTCTGCGACCACTCGCGGAAGGCTGCGTCGGTGGAGTTGATCGCCTGGTTGATTTCCTCAGGGGTGGCGGTGTCAAAGGTCTTGACGGTTTCACCGGTGTAGGGGTTTGTTGTTGCGTACGCCATGTTGGCTACCTCATTTCACAAAGTTTGAGCCACGGTGGGTTATGGCTCCCCATCGTAACATCACAGCGCGTCCTGCGAGTGGTGTTTCATCATCAGTGATACCCGTTTGCTTTGGCCTGGTTTTTTATTCTCCACCTGCGGATTCCAAGCCCTACGCTAAGTAAAATGACTGCAGGAAGTAACCCCGTATTGGTGGAGAAAACAAGTGCCCAGCGTGGATCGAGTGTGATTGTGCCGTCGATAAGTAGGGGGAGGGTGACGGCATCCTCCAATGCGTGTGCCAAAACTAATGGCCATATTGAGCGAGTTACGCGGAAGATTTCGGTGAACATGACATTCCAACAGAAGAAGACGAGGATTGCGGCAACGACGAGCACTATTCTGCCCGCAGGTACGATACTTTCGACCTCTTTGGTACTGAGCATGATGAGCCAGTAGGGAAGATGCCATGCCCACCACACCAACCCGGCGATGAGGTAGAGCTTCCAATCGGACATGGTGAGTTTGAGTAGCTGGTTGGTGAGATAACCCCGCCAGAGTGATTCTTCAAAGAAGTTTTTCGCGCACTGTATCGCGAACTGGGAGGCGATGAGCATCAGGACGGCAGACATATTTAGCGCTGCCACGTGCATGGCTCCCACCTGCGTGCCCACCAGGATAACCACAAAGGTCGTCGCAGGGTAGACCGCAATAGAGAGCGCGTAGAGCCACGCGTTTCCCCTGATGTTCAGTGCGTATCCTGCATTTTTCCAACCGTCACCGCAGAAAGTTCTTAATGCGATGACAACTAGCAACGGGGCAACCGTCCACACTCCCATGCCGAGGGTACCGCCACCGTTCAGCGTTGCGACGTCCTGATAATCAGGTTGTCCTGTCAGTTTATCGATCGCAATCCCCACCCATCCGCTGGCCACAATGCTGATGGTGAAGATGATCAGGTTTCTTCGAAGGGTGTGCGGGGTGCGTGTGGTAGACATGACTAGTCTTACCTTTGGGAGGGTACGTTGGGGTGGCATGCCCTAACACACAAGACGTGCATTGATAAGGAATACTTGAATGCCAACATTTGATCTTGGTGGTCGCACTGCTGTGATCACTGGAGCCACAGGTGCCATCGGCTCGGCGGTGGCACGTACTCTTGTCGAATCGGGTGCGAAGGTTGCGCTCATTGCCCGTAACCGGCGTAGATTGGAGCGCCTGTGTGCTCGTTTTCCTGAGGAGGCGGAAACCCTTGTGTGTTCTGCTGACGTGAGCAGCGCCTACGACTTGGTGGAGGCACGCGACAAGGTGCTAGAGGAATTGGGGGCACCTGACTTGGTGATCACTGCTGCCGGTGTGCGCCGCGCTGCGAATTTTGATGAGGCAATTCCTGCTGACTGGCGGCGGATGCTGGCTACGAATCTTCGTGGAACATTACAAACTGTGCAGACTTTTTCCCCAGATGTCTTGGCCGCGGGGGAGCGTGGCGACCGCGCCGATATTGTGATGCTGAGTTCCGCGCCGGCACGTGAACGCCAGCACGCCTATTCAGTGTTTTCGTCGCTGGGTGCGTCCTTGGGGCAATTTTCCAAGCACCTGCGTGCCGAATATGGCTTGCGTGGTGTTCGGGTGCATTACTTCGATTCCATCTACACGGGCGGGAGTTTCTTTACGCAGGGCAATTTGGGATCCAATCGCGCTACGAGTGACCATCACGACGTTATTCAGGGGCCTTTGCCTGAGCTTGAAAGCATTGCGATTGACACTGCGCACGTCGCTGAGGAGGTTGGTTTTGCGGCGTCGCTGCCTGCGCATGTCAACATGGCCAGTGCCACGATCTTGCCACTGGAAGGGAACTGATAGTCGTGCTGACAAAGTTTAAGAGTTCTTTCTCAGCGTTCGTGCGTAATGAAACCTCGGGCGCTACGTTGCTCCTCGCGGCCACTATTGTGGCATTGCTATGGGCCAACCTGGGCGGCCATTCCTACGAGCATTTCTGGCACACGCATTTCTCCATTCACCTGGGCGACATTTTCTCAGTTGATATGTCGCTGCAGCACTGGATCAATGACGGCCTGATGATGATGTTCTTCTTCCTAGTCAGCCTTGAAGTCAAGCACGACTTTGTGATGGGAGAACTGCGTGAATGGCGGCGCGCCAGCGTGCCGGTGGTAGCCGCTGTTGCTGGTTTGATTGTTCCCGCGTTGATTTTCTACGCCTTCAACGCGGGCACCGATGACGCCGATGCGTGGGGAGTGGTGATTTCCACGGACACCGCCTTTGTGATGGGCATTCTCGCAGTGTTCGGCAACAGGCTTCCCGTGCAGCTGCGTGCGTTTTTGGTCACCCTCGCCGTGGTGGACGACGTCGGATCGCTGCTGGTCATCGCCACTGTGTACACGGAGCGCATCAGCTTTGTCCCGCTGATCGGTGTGGTTGTTATTGCCGCCCTGTTGTTCCTGGTTCAGCGCGCTCGTGTATACCGTTCGTCCGTCTACATTGCAGCTGGTGCGACTCTGTGGCTGCTGTTCTTAGCATCCGGCGTGCACGCCACCATTGCAGGTGTGGTCCTTGGTCTTCTGCTTCCGGTCTTTCCGCCGGAGCGTAGCGAGGTGCTCCGCGCGGAGGAGCTAACACATCACTTCCGCCGCACCCCAGTCGCATCCACTGGTAGCGCCGCTGTGATCGGTATTCTGCGTTCGGTTTCCATCAACGAGCGTATGCAACTGGCCCTCGCGCCGATCGTGAATCTGATTGTTGTGCCCGTGTTCGCCCTGTCCAACGCCGGTGTGATCATCTCCGGCGAGACGCTGCAGCACGCCTTTAAGTCGCCGCTGACCTGGGGTATTATCGCCGGTCTCGTCGGTGGTAAGTATCTGGGTGTGTTCGGCGCAAGCATTATTGCCACCAAGCTGCGTATTGGCGAACTCGCGCAGTGCTTGGCTTACCGCCACATCAATGCTGGCTCGATGCTCACCGGCATTGGCTTTACCATTTCCCTGTTTATCATTGACCTGGCCATTAAGGATGAAACTGCGCAGTCGGATGCACGTATCGGTGTGTTGACGGCGTCGATACTCGCCGCAATTATCGGCATGGTGGCGTTGGTACTGACTGCGGCTTACGACGCCCGTCATGCCCCTGAACGCACGCGCCTTAACCGTTCCATTGACCCCAAGCGTGACCATATTCTGGGTGACCCGAATGCTCCGCTGACCCTCGTGGAATACGCGCAGTTGGGTGGCGTGGATGACACCACAGTGGAAGAAGTGGTGCGCGAGGTGCGCGACTACTTTGGCGATGACCTGCGTTTTGTCTTCCGCCACAACCCGATGGGGGATGAGGCGGCAGAGCGTGCAGCGGAGGCATTGGAAGCGGTGCATGCGCAGAGTCCGGAACTGTTTAATTACGCCCGCACTGAGTTGTCACGTCTGTGCGAAGAGGAGGAGCTGGATTCGCGTGTTATTCGTCGCGCCGCCGTCGATGTTGGCTCCAACCTGCCTCGACTAGAGAAGGATATGCGGCAACGCACCTACCTGTCGCGCGTCCACGACGATGCCGACGATGCACTGGGCATGGGCCTGACCAGCACCCCGACGTTCTTCATAGGCGATGAAATCTACGAAGGCCCCATCGAATCCAATGCGATTATTGCGGCGTTGGAAGCTACCCGTACTGCAGAAATCACGACCGTAGGAGTCTAGGATGACTACTCGAACCATTGTTGTTGCTGGCGGTTCCTCCGGTATCGGTTTGGCGGTGGCGCAAAAAGCTGTGGCTGACGGTTGGCGTACCATCATCGTTGATCGCCAGGAACCCATCGAACCGGTGGATGCCACATTTTTTCATTGTGACTTGCTAGATAATGACTCCGCCCACCAGGTCTTGGACGGTATTGTTCGTGACCAAGAGCGTATCGACGCCCTGGTCATCAGCGCCGGTGGTGCCATGAACGGCAGGCTGGAGTCCAAGACAATGGAGGAGTGGGACAACTACTACTCCAATGACACATTGCTTGTGTTACGCACCACCCGCATGCTGTTGCCACGTTTGAGGGAAGCCGCCGAACACCATGGCATTGCCGATATCGTGGTCATGGGTTCCATTGCCGGTACCACAGCGTTTGAAGATGCGGCGGTGTACGGTTCGATCTCTGCAGCACGCAACGCTTTAGGGGAGCAGCTGCGCCTTGAACTGCGCGGTGAGCGCATCCGTGCCCGGACTATTGCCACAGGTTATGTGGAGACACCGTTGACAAAGCGCATGAGTATGAACGCAGTGACCGAACAAATGGGGCAAGATCCGTTGCGACCCAGGGATATTGCGGAGATTGTGCATCATGGGATCAACCTGCCGCCTGAGGTGACAGTGCACAACATTGTTGTGGTGCCCACCAAGCAAGGCTGGGCATAAAGCCGCATTTCGTGCGCATTGTTGTTGCGTCAACAAGGCGCGTAGCATGAATGCCATGCAGATGCGGTTAATAGTCACGCTTGACGATGAACTAGTGGCCAAGGCCAGCAAACTCACCTCCATCACCGACCATTCTGCCCTCGTTCACGCGGCGCTGGAAGCGTTAATCCAGGACCAAACAGAGCGCCAACTCGGCGAGCCGACAACCTCTGAGGCTATGCCGCAGCGCACACACCTCATTGTGAAAAAGCAATAATGGGGGCCTGTCGACCTCCTGGATGGAACGCTGGCACGCACCGCTCTATGTGCTGCCGCTGGACATTGCAAAATCTGCTTATGCTCAAGCACGAAAACGGGGTGTTTTTCGACTTGGAGATAAGCACACTTTCACGCTTGTCATATAGGTCTTTACCCTTTGCCAGTGCGATTTCAAGTTTGGCTCTACCATCCTTCAAGTACATACGTACTGGAATCAATGTATAGCCTTTTAACTTAACTTTTTGATGTAAACGGAATATTTCAAGTTTATGTAATAGTAATTTTCGATCACGTGTTTCATCTACATTAAAGATATTTCCGTACTTATATGGAGAGATATGCATTCCTTTAATCCAAGCTTCTCCATGATAAATGGAGATATATGAATCTTGGAATTGAATCTTTCCCTGTCTAACTGATTTAATTTCAGTCCCTGTCAAAACAATACCACACTCGAACTTCTCTTCAAGAAAGTAGTCATGTGA
>ERZ773234.635-NODE-635-length-10586-cov-3.330833_pt1 | contig 10586 bp, 7 predicted proteins | sample MGYA00580523_ERZ773234 | MGnify/ENA primary metagenome ERZ773234 (study PRJEB29015, sample SAMEA2738167) | human oral metagenome | biome: human oral; feature: human-associated habitat; material: saliva | place: China | collected 2262 ...
CGCGCAGGTTTTTACGCGGTATGCCTTTGGATCCGCCGCGCACGGGAATAACGCACAGAATACGCATTACGCCTCCAGACTGTGTTCAATAATGAGCTCGGCAATGCGGCGAGCTGGCTCAATATCGGGTTGCGGCGGTGCGGGGGTGCGGTCTTCACCCCAGCGGCCCATGCCGTAGCGGTTCCAGAATTCTTCAAGCCAGCCGGGCGGGTTCGGGTGGTACACCCAGGCAGGAATACCGCGGATTGCGGCCTCAAGCACGCCGGTTGAGAAGATCGAGACCACCGGATTGGGCAGCTCGTTCAGGGGCACCCCGGAACGGTCAATGGGGATGCCCTGGCGCTCCCACAGCGCATGGGTGAGGGTTGAGAGCTTATCGGTTTCGCTGGGGTGCGGCCGGTAGATGGCGTTGTGTTTTTTAATGAATCTGTAGGAGACGTTAACGTATGATGAGCGCGGTAACTCTGCGCCGTGCATCTGTCCTAAGAAAATGGGGGCGCCAGAGGATTCGATGGGTACGCCAAGGCTTTTCTGGTTTGCGTTATAGAGCAGCTGGGAGCCGACGGTGAAGGCCCGCACATCGCGACGTCCGGACATCCAAAATTCGGCGTCTGCGTCGCTAAAAGCGAGCAGGGTGCACCCCACGGGTAGAGGTGGCGCAGCAGGCACGAGCAGCCCGTGCTGAACTACCCAGTATTCTGCACCAACAGTATGCGCATACTGGTAGGCGGCACGCCCCAGCTGAAGGTAGTGTCCCAAAGACAGCACAATGCGCACCCCAGGCAGGGTTTTGGTTAGCTCGGTGGCGGATAGGCTGCGCTCTTCCCACTCATCCGTTAAGTATTCGGCGAGTGCGGCAGGTGTGCCGTTAGCATTCGGGCACCAGATGGCCAGCCCGATAATGCTCAGGTATTTGAGGGGTTCCAGCAGGGCGCTGCAGCTGGTGGGTGAGAACGAGTCGAGCACAATCAATACGCGCGGCACGGAGCCTCGAACGTATAGGCGCCCGCTGGCTGGGCCCTGCTGAGTATTACCGCGGTTTCTGCGGAAAAACCCTGCAGCCTCGGTTTTAGCCCAGCGCAGGGCGTTCTGTTTCTTTTGCCACGCCGCCCAGGCATCAATGTCTAGCGGATAGTTTAGGCCCATAGCTGCTCCAGAATTTTTACGCGCTGATCGAAGGTGTGCTCGGCGAGGGTGCGCCGGTGTCCGGCTTCGCGGATAGCGTGCGCCCACCGCGGGTCGCGGAAAACGCGGGTGCAAATATCGATAAGCTCTTCAACACTCTCGTATACGAGAACTTCTTTACCGACTTCATAGTAGCGTGACACGTCGGGACGGTCGATAATCTGTAATGCTCCCACACCGGGGGCTTCAAAAGTACGCATGGTGAAACCGTCCTGATCCCCATGAATATTCAGGGTGGCTGGTGAGGATGCCATTACCCCGTAGGCGACAGACCGTTCAATATCGCCGGCTGAAGGCACACCGGGGTCTTTGAACTGGTAGGTACGGGCCATGTCCCACGGATGGCGGGACCAGGCCCGCCCGTATGCGCGCACGGGAAGACCAGCAGCATACAGTTCCCGCAGGGTTTGTTCTCGCCCAGGGTAGCGGGCCCCCACAAAACTGATAGCGTCTTCTGGGGTGGGAGTCACCTGGCAGTGAGAGTCGTAAGCGTTAGGCATATCTAGCACTTCAAACCCTTTAGACCGCAGATGTTCAGCATCTAACGGGCTGTAGCTTGCCAAGGCCCCTAGCCGGTGCAGATCGTCGTCGGTATATTCCATACGGCGTAACTCGTCGTAAAGCCATGTGCCGTAGCGTACCCCGGATTCTTCCAGAACCTGCCACCAGCGGCTGCCCAGTTTGTCACCTTTGATCACAAGCACAATGTCAGGTTGGTAATCGTTAAACACAGCGATCGCTTTATCTGTAGCCTGTGCGGCTAGAGATTCAGGGCGGAACCGCTCAGGCAGCTCATGAGCAAGCTTATTGAGGATACGTGCGCCCACACCGCCAGGGGCGTCATAGATGTGGGTGCGCACCTGGTAACCGCTGATTTCCAAGGAGGATTCAATAGCCTTCCAGTACCCGTGGAAAGCTGGTGATAGGAGCAGAAGCTTAGGGTTAGTCATATAGTTTATTCGTGTTCTATCCAGCGTGTGGCCACACAGCATGTCTGTGACCGTACGCCGGTTCTTTGGCGTGGCTTGAGCAGAGATAACGGCTCCGGGGAGTCGTAAGAATGTGTGAATGCTAGGTCATCGCAGTATGCCCTATGCACTTACAGTGTACTAGAGAGCTCAGAACAACACACCTTATGGTTGATGTGTCGCTACATACTTTCTTTCATGAAACGTACCGCAAAAGCTCTAATTCTCGCCGTTTTCGCCGCGTTTGACGTATGCAAGCTCTTCACGCAGTGTGCGTTGCGCATTCACCTCTTTATTCCGGGCAGCCCGCACAGTGTTAACCAGAAAGTTAGCGTAGCTGGTGGCTTTAAGAGTGCGTCCGAGCGTGGCTTTATCCCCCCACTTATCGGCGTAGGTGAACCGTGCTGTGGTGAGCCACTGGCGGCGGCGTGCCGAGGGCGATGAGCCTCCGCCTTCATGCTCTACCCGAACCTGGGGTACGAGGAGGCGAGGCACACCGGCCTCAGCTAGCCGGCGTTGGAAATCCACCTCTTCGCTGTTCATATAGAAGCGTTCATCCATGCCGCCAACCCGGTTGTAGATGTCGCGGGGAACCACCATGGCGGCACCTATCACCCAGTCGGTTTCCACAGTGTTTCGAGACGTGCAGGCGGCAACATCATGCCCCACTCCCCTGTGCCACCAGCCGGAGGGTTTAAACCGGGCCAGCGGCGTGAACCATTCCCAAGCAATATGGGCGGTGGTGGGGAATTTGCGGGCAACCCACTGTTGCTTACCGTCATGCCCCACCACCTGAGGGCTGGCCAGGGCCGGGGTGCGGTGCTCAATATGTGAGAGCATATCGGCCACGAACGTGTCCGTAATAGACAGGTCGCTGTTGAGAATAAACAACCATTTCCCGGTAGCCACGGCAACACCGGAATTTACGGCGCTGCCGAACCCTCCGTTAGTTTCACGGCGCACCACACGCACACCCTTGGTATCGGGGAAAGGCACAGGAGACTGATCATCTGAGACGATAATCTCCAATTCATCTGGGGCAATACCCTGCTGGGCGCGCAGAGCCTCAATGAGGGTGAGCGTGGGCGCAGGGTCGCCGTAGTGGGGAATAACAGCTGATACTTTCATCGTGCGAGACACGAAAACCCGCTTTCTGCTGGGGCGTACACCGCCCCGGTTGGAGTGCTGAGAGGTAGATACTGATATGTATGTGTGTAGTAATTTAAACTAATCCTGTGGTGCTCCCTGGGATTATTCAGGCAGTTGCCCCAGCCGCACCAGGTTCGCGAATTCTTCGTTCTGCTGCTGCACCTCGGTAAAGGTGCCGCAGCTTACAATCTCACCGTGCGACAGGTACACCAGCTGATCCACGTGGCGTACAGTTGAGAGGCGATGCGCCACAATAATCACCGTAATATCTTTCGAGATCTTCTCAATCGCCTTGGTGATCTTGTGCTCGGTCTCATTATCAAGGGCGCTGGTTGCCTCGTCCATAATGAGCACACTGGGGTTGCGGTAAAGGGCGCGGGCAATACCTAAACGCTGGCGCTGCCCTCCTGAAAGCCGCACCGCGTTGTGCCCGATCATGGCCATAATCCCCTCATCTAGGGATTCCACCACTTCGGTGAGCTCTGCGACCTCTAGGCAGTAACGCACCCGTTCCTCATCAATCTCGTGCGGTTCAAGACCAAATGCGACCGCCTCAAGAACCGTTGAGTCCGCAATAAAAACATCCTGCGGCACATATCCGATACTCTGAAACCACCCCGGCAGATCGTCCTGCACCGGCTTACCGTTGCGCAGAACCCGCCCGCTTGACGGGGCGAAGAGGCCCAGGATTAAGTCTATGAGAGTTGTTTTCCCAGAGCCGGAGCCACCCACAAATGCCACGGAGGTGCCCATGGGGATATCCAGGTTAATATTTTTTAGCACCGGCGAATCACTGTCTGGGTAGCTGAACGTGAGGTTCTCCAGCTGGATGCGCACAGGCGCAATAGTCTTATTAATGTACTCGGGGTTCTTAGGGGCCACAGGAGCAGGTGGCATCTGCAGTTTACGTCCTTGCTCATCCATCTCAGAGATCTCCCGCAGAAGCTCATTGCTGGATTTTTCACCGGACCGAATGTTCCCCAGGGAAGCAACCATACGGGTATAACTAGGCAGAATACGGATACACGCTCCACAGAAAAGAAGAAGGTACGGGGCGCTCTGGGTACCCGAAGTAATACTCATAAAAGCGAGTAGTCCAGCAATGCCAATAATGAAAATAATCTCAAGGGTGTACTTGGGGAAGTCCTGCAAAAAGGTACTACGCATGCTAGCGTTCACCGCATCCATGCGTTTGGTCTGGTACCGATACAGATACCGGTCGGTGACGTTGTGCATGCGAATTTCCCGAAACCCGTCGACAGCGTCAATGGTAGCGTTGGCTGCGCCTCGGGTTGCTTCCACCACAATCACGCCTTGTTCTCGGTTTTTCTTGCGAAGTACATGCTGCAGACCGTACGAGACCAGCCCAAAGTACGAAAAAGCGAGTAGCGCAGGAATGGGCATAATGGCGATAAGCATCACCATAAGCACCGCTATAGAGAGCAGTTCACCAATAAAGTTAATGACCCCATTAACAAAAGCAGCATAAGCCTGATGCGCATAATCATTCACAGAAACTAATATATTTGCAGTTCCTCGTTTGCGGTGGGCAAGATAAGGTTCACGCATATACCGGTTCAGCAGATTAACCGAAGTGGTACTCTGCTGTGTTGCAACAAACCCCAGGCTCCAGCGTTTAATAATGAGCGAGAACGCTCCTTTAAGGATGAATGCCAGCACAAGTACCACACCGAAGATAATAATGAGGGCGGTGCGGTCGGGATTACCAAAAAGCTCTGCAACTTGCTTCAGGTAACCCTCAATGGGGGCGCCCATAGCGAGGTTCACAATCGGCAGCACTGCAGCTACCCCCAGCATCTCGAAAAGAGACACTGTAAAAAGGCCCACCACGTTAAGGATCAGTAGGTTAAATTTCTTGCCGGGGAAGAAGACTCTCAGTTTATGGTAGGCCTCTTTCATGACGACGCTCCCCTCGGGTAGTTCTGGGGTCGGTCAAGGCTTCTGAGGGATGCTCCTGCAGCGAACATTCCGCAGAATTCTGCCGAGATGCGGGCCTTAAACGAGTAACTGAGTTGCCCAAGTTCAGTTCGTAGAGCTGAGAGGATTTTCATGAATGTGCTTTCAAAATACGGCGCAACAGATACTGCGCCGGGTAACTACAGATAGTAGACAGTGTAAGATTCTACCACGCAGGCCCCCGTAACAGGCGGAGGCTGGTATCTGAGTCTTGTGCCTTCCCTTCGACGGTAAACGTAAGGTTGCTCTTCATCAAAGGTGTACGCGAAACTATCACGGTTTACCCTGTAAAGTGGGTAGAATAAAGGATGGACACATCAGCTTAAAGGTCACTACTTCCGGCGCGGGAAGGTCAGGAAGGCTCAAACATGGGAATTTTTAACATTAAATCGCTCAAAGACAGGTATCTGTCTAATGGGCCGACTGAGTCTACCCAGAAGCGGCAGGGGCAAGAGTCCTCGGCGAACGAACAGGACCCAACCATTAAAGGCGGCGTGTCGCGCCTGGCAGCGATCCGTGATTCAAGTTTCCACCAGGAGACGTCGCCTGATCGTCCTCCGCAGGATCCGAAGAACCCGAAGAAAAGGGTCGGGGAAGATGTGCAGACCCTGCTGGAGCAAAGCACCGCCGCTGGTACCGACCTCATTGAGGTGGTGACCGTTAAACCTACGGGTGATACCGCCCCTGTACCCACTGCAGCTGACCATAATACCGCCGCCGACCAAGAGCCCGCCCCGCAGGATGAGCCTGCAGATGCCCCAGCCCATGCTGTGTCCAAGAATCAACACCATAGCTCAAACGAACCCCAGCCACCGCGCAAGACTTCTTCGAAGGATAATGCTCAGAAAGCTCAGGGTGATTCCCAGCATCAGGCACCGGCTACTGGTGGCGATGTTCCCGTACTGGGCGCCATAGTATCCTCCGAACCATCCACCGAAGACGGTGAACCCGATAAGCGGGTGGTTCTGGTGCCTAGCGCGTACGGGTTGGATGTTCCCCCAACAGATACCGATTCTGCTGATCTTCCCGACGATACAGCGTCTAAAGCCAAAGCCGCTGGTCAGGAGGCTGCACCTCATCAGGCCCCGCACGTGATGACTTCTGAGATGGCGACTAATCATTACACCTCACAGATACCCTCCAAAGCGCCTGAGACTTCCGCAGCAGCCTCAGACGGGGAGACCCCGGAAAAAGTCACCCTGGTGCAGGGAGTATACGGGATGGACGTTCCTCAGGAAGCCGGGGAGAACCTGGACACTCCCACCCGTGGCGTCCCCTCCCCCACCGCATCTGCGGCATCCAATCCCAATAATCGACACGCAGGTCAGAAGGACGATACCGATACACCCGATCCGGCGCTGGTGCGTGGCGTCTACGGTTTAGATGTGCCCGAAACCCCCGCAGAAACCGCTGACAGTTCCGCTGCCCGGCAGGATTTCCCAGGCCCGCATGCTCAGCCTGCGGCAGCCCATCAGCAGACCGGAGTGCCTCAGCACTCATCACAAGAGCGTGAGTACGACATGCTCGCGGGAGAAGAAACCGTTGAGCTGGCCCCCATCCACGTTCGGGAGGCTCTGGAAGCTCAACGAGCGGCGCAGAAAACAGCAGCCGAAAAAACCAAAACCACCGCTGAGTCTGAGTCTGCTGATGCTGCCCCGGTGCCCCCCGTTCAGGAGAAGGACACCGACCAGCAGGAGCCCCGTAAGGTGACCACCGCGTCGTTCAGCTTATCTCCCGAGTCCGTGGGTGAGGCGAAGAACCGGGTCTCGGCACCGGCGCAGGGCGCTGGCCCTCTTGAGGCCGTGTTCGTGTGCACCGGCAATGTGGCACGCAGCGCCAGCGCCGAAGTGATCGCGCAGTCTCTGGCTTCACAGTACGGGCTGGAGGATAACTGGGTGTTTACCAGTGCAGGGACAGCAGCTCTGGCTGGCTCCCCTATTTATAAGTACATTGGCAACGAACTTGAAGGGCGCGGGTATGACCCTTCACAGTTCCGGGCCAAGCAGCTTACCGCTGACATGATTGAGCGGGCCACCTTGCTGCTGGTGGCTGAGCAGGATCACGCGGACTGGATTCTGCGGGAATGGCCGCAGTACCACACGAAGGTGCACCTGATGAAGCAGGTGGCGCGTATCCGGGAGAAAGCCAGCCGCCGTGCCGAGCCGATCTCGTTTATTTACGGCTATACTGAGGCGGCGCACGATACCGACAGCATCGCTGACCCGTACCGGCGGGGACGCACAGCCTGCCGCGTTGCGGTGGATGAGGTGGAGCAGTCGCTTCAGGTGATTCTGCCCTGGCTGGTACGGGCCCGCGTGTAACCCAAGGCTTTTAATACAGCAATAAGGACGTCCCGTGTACCCCTATTCCGGTGGTGCACGGGACGTCCCTTGTGGATAAAGCCGCTAGCCCCGATCTTTCAGGGCCAGCGGCTTTTCACAGTCTGGATCTTAGGCGTGGTCGTTGAAAATATTGGTCACTGACCCTTCGTCGAAGACCTCCCGGATGGCTCGCGCCACAAGCGGGGCGATAGACAGCACGGTGAGGTTCTCAAACCGTTTATCGTCCGGCACGGGCAGGGTGTTCGTGACCACCACTTCGGAGGCGCCGCACCCAGATAGCCGTTCAACGGCGGGTCCGGAGAATACCGGGTGGGTCGCGGCGATAATGACCTCTTTAGCGCCTTTTTCTTTAAGCACGTTGACCGCCCCGGCGATGGTTCCGCCGGTGTCGATCATGTCGTCAATCAGTACGCAGGAGCGCCCCTCAATCTCACCCACCACGGTCTTTGAGACCGCCTGGTTAGGCACGTTAATGTCGCGGGTTTTGTGCACGAATGCCAGCGGCGCGCCACCGAGCAGGGTGGCCCAGTGTTCGGCTACCCGAACACGCCCGGTGTCGGGGGAAACAACGGTCACGTTCTCGGGGTTTTCCACGCGGCTCTTAATGTACTCAGCGAGCACAGGAATGGCGAATAGGTGATCCAGCGGCCCGTCGAAGAACCCCTGAATCTGGGAGGTATGCAGGTCCACACACATGAGGCGGTCAGCACCAGCGGTCTTGTACAGGTCAGCGATCAGGCGGGCCGAGATCGGCTCACGCCCCCGGTGCTTCTTGTCCTGGCGCGCATACGGGTAGAAGGGTGACACCGCAGTAATGGAGCGGGCTGAGGCGCGTTTGAGGGCATCAATCATAATGATCTGCTCCATGAGCCACTCGTTAATGGGGGCCGGGTGGGATTGGATGACGAAGGCATCGGCACCACGCACCGACTCTTCAAACCGCACGTACGTCTCGCCGTTAGCAAATGTGTACGCGGAGATTGGTAGCAGCGGGTGTCCTAGCTCTGCGGCGATTTCTTCCGCGAGTTTGGGATGCGCACGCCCGGAAACCACCGCAAGTTTACGCACACCCGGATTGGTAATCTCGTGACTCATGGTTTTTCGCTTTCTTGTCAGTGATCCCCTGCCCCGTTGGCGGCTTGCGCGGCCGCTGCCGGTTCGGTTCCCTCACGGTTTTTAAGCACCCAGCCCTCGATATTGCGCTGGGAAAATTCAGAGATTGCGAGCGCACCTGCTGGAACGTCCTTGCGGATAAGCGCGCCTGCACCGGAGTAGGCTCCATCGCCTACGGTCACGGGGGCAACGTAGATACCGCCGGACCCCATACGGGCGTGCGCACCAATAACGGTGCGGTTCTTGGTGACCCCGTTGTAGTTTGCAAAAACAGACCCGGCGCCGATGTTCGCTCCGTCGCCGATTTCTGCATCCCCCACATAGGTTAGGTGCGGTACTTTCGCCCCGTCACCAATCTGGGAGTTTTTCGCTTCACAGAACGTGCCAAGTTTCGAGTCCTCGCCGAGTACGGTGCCGGGGCGTAGGTATGCGAACGGGCCTACCGTGGCTCCTGTACCAATTATGGCTCCCTGCCCGTGCGCACGAATGACGGTGGCGTTTTCTTTCACGGTGACGTCGGTGAGGGTGGTGTCGGGGCCGATAACCGCACCGGTGGCTACGTTAGTGGCGCCGTGCAGCTGGGTTCCGGGTAGGATGGTCACGTCGTTCTCAAGGGTGACGGTCACATCTATCCAGGTGCTCTGCGGGTCTATGATGCTCACCCCGTTACGCATATGTGCTTCAAGGATGCGCGTATTGAGTTTCCGGCCCAGCTGAGCGAGCTGTACCCGGTCGTTAGCGCCTTCAACTTCCCAGCGGTCCTCAATAGCGAGCGCCGAGGTGCGGTACCCTTTGGAACGGGCAATAGCGAGCACATCGGTAATGTACTTCTCACCTTGGGCGTTATTGGTGGTTACTTCCGCGAGGGCTTGACGCAGCACGGTGGCGTCAAAAGCGTAAATACCGGAGTTAATTTCGTCGATGGCGAGCTCTTCGTCAGTGGCGTCTTTCGCTTCGACGATGGAGGTTACCTCACCAGCTTGGTTGCGCACAATACGGCCATAGGCACCGGGGTCATCCACGTGGGTGGTGAGTACGGTGACGGCATTGGAGTCGGTTTCGTGGAATGTGATGAGTTCGCGAAGGGTTTCGGGCCGCAGCAGGGGCACGTCCCCGTAGGTGACGAGCACGGTGCCTTCCACAAGGCTCTGCTGATCGAGTGCGAGCAGCCCCACTTCAACAGCCCGCCCGGTTCCGGGGATGTCGTCTTGGTCTACGATGGTGACGTGCTCGTCGAAGGCGAGTACATGCTCAGCGACTTTATCGCGCTGGTGGCGTACCACAACAGCGAGACGTTCGGGGGTGAGGTCTCGGGCGGCAGCAACGGCGTGCTCCACCATGGAGCGCCCACCAATGCTGTGCATCACCTTGGGAGTTGCGGATTTCATGCGGGTACCAGCACCCGCTGCTAGGACGATCACCGCGGACGGTACCTTATGTTCGGAACCCTCAAGCTCTGCGTTCACCTAATTTAACTCCTTTACGGGGTGTTTGCCGCCCACGCGCCGCTGCTGAATTGGCGTGTTAGCTTTGCGCTCCGCCACTAGGATTCGAACCTAGACAAACGGCTCCAAAGGCCGGTGTGCTGCCATTACACCATGGCGGAATCTTCCCCCGCTGTTACCGTGTTTACGGCCTGGGACAGGGGCACTCATAAGTGTAGCAAAAATACCTTTACTCGTCGCATCCCAACACGGGGCGTATTAGCCCCCACCGGTCCTAGAGACAGCAGGCTGGGGTGTGCTCTTATGTGCAGGGGTGGATACGTTCAGCCGCTGGTGGCGGTACCCTGGATACGTGGCACATTTACTTGGCGGCGAAGCGCTGCACCTTCAGTTCCCTACCCGCACTA
>ERZ773234.637-NODE-637-length-10569-cov-3.858284_pt1 | contig 10569 bp, 9 predicted proteins | sample MGYA00580523_ERZ773234 | MGnify/ENA primary metagenome ERZ773234 (study PRJEB29015, sample SAMEA2738167) | human oral metagenome | biome: human oral; feature: human-associated habitat; material: saliva | place: China | collected 2262 ...
CAAATGCTGAAACTCCTATAGTCTTAACACTATTTCCGATATTTACTTTTTGTAGGTTGGTGCATTTTCTGAAAGCATACCATCCAATTGTCGTAACACTATTCGGAATGGTTACAGAAGTTAGCGTGCTACAATTTTCGAAAGCATTGTTTCCAATTGTCGTAACACTATTTAGAATGGTTACAGAAGTTAGCGCTCTACAATTGTAGTATTTACAACCGATTATTACTCAATATTTTATAGATAATAAGTCAGAAATATGGTTGTTATTTTTAATTGCACATTCTAAAAGGTGAAGATTTAACGCTTTTATTGATTATTAACTCAAAAAGGACATCAACTTGGGTCGTTTCTTCTCTTTTCCTTGCTATTCGTTTCCGATATTCCACTTTTGTTTTGGTCTATCTCATATGTACTGCAAAGGTATTGATTCTTGTTTGATATTGCTCCTTGCTTGCTCCTTGTCGTAGATTAATTTTCACACAGGAATTTTTGTTCTCTTTCTATAGGGGCTTGAAACAATCCATTTATTGGAAACAATTAAAGACGGAGCTGGTTTGCCCCAGTGCTTTTTAAGAAACAGGGCAATTATTTTATCTCCACAAAGGCTCTTGTTCCCAATTATGAGGAAAGCCTAATAAACGAGTTCTTACTGATGGGTATTTCGATAAAAGCTGCTTGAAATCTGCAACAAAAGTGTTGCCCATAGAAATGGAGTTAAGCCAATACACCACATAGCAGAGTTGCGGATAAAGTGTTTGTTCACGGAACGAGAAATCCGTAATCCATGTGTTTGGCATACGCATAGGCATCATTGGCTTGACAGGAAAGACCCGATTTGACAGTCTTGAATGATGGGCGCAGCAATTACGAAGTACGGGTCTGGGTACGGATTAAAAGGCTAAGTGATTATTTTCAGTCATTTAGCCTTTTTAATTATCTAATTTTTCCCCACATTTTCCCCACAGCTGTCTATTTATATATTTTAGAAACATATTTTTCCGTAAAGTTATGTACCTTTGTCGGCAAATAAAGATATTCTCGTCAAACAAATATAAATAATATAAACATGGAAAAAAACAGAAAAAAACAAATCGTAGTTTTGAGTATAGCTTTAGTTTGCATTTTCATCTTGGTATTTTCATTGTTCCATAAATCAGCGACAAAAGATAGCGCAAATCCTCCTTTAACAAATGTTTTGACTGATAGCATTTCTCAAATTGTCTCAGCTTGTCCTGGCGAAATTGGTGTGGCGGTTATTGTTAATAACAGAGATACGGTTAAGGTCAATAATAAGAGTGTTTATCCTATGATGAGTGTGTTTAAGGTTCATCAGGCATTAGCTCTTTGTAATGACTTTGACAATAAAGGAATTTCACTTGATACCTTAGTAAATATAAATAGGGATAAACTTGACCCAAAGACTTGGAGTCCTATGCTGAAAGATTATTCAGGGCCAGTCATATCATTGACAGTGAGAGATTTGCTGCGTTATACTCTTACTCAGAGTGACAACAATGCAAGCAACCTTATGTTTAAGGATATGGTTAATGTCGCTCAAACAGATAGTTTTATAGCCACACTCATTCCTCGTTCAAGTTTTCAGATAGCTTATACGGAAGAGGAAATGTCGGCTGACCATAACAAGGCTTACTCTAACTATACATCTCCTCTTGGTGCTGCAATGTTGATGAATCGTTTGTTTACTGAAGGTCTTATCGATGATGAGAAACAAAGTTTCATTAAGAATACGTTAAAAGAATGCAAAACAGGTGTAGATAGGATAGCAGCTCCACTTCTTGATAAAGAAGGGGTTGTTATAGCGCATAAGACAGGTTCAGGTTATGTTAATGAAAATGGTGTTCTTGCAGCTCACAATGATGTTGCCTATATATGTCTGCCTAATAATATCAGTTATACCTTAGCGGTATTTGTTAAGGATTTCAAGGGAAATGAATCACAAGCGTCACAATATGTTGCGCATATATCAGCTGTAGTATATTCTTTATTAATGCAAACTTCAGTAAAATCTTAAACTGCACTTGCTTTGATAATTAATGATAAACAATCTAAAAGCACTCTAATCGTTATCGGAGTGCTTTTAGATTACTAATCAAATTGCTTCTATTATAATTTGAATCCTCTACTTTTTCTTTCTTCCTGTTGCGGCACTCTTGCTCCATATCTAAGCCTGTGCCATTGCTCCCTGAACCAGTCGGCAATCGGCTTCCTGTTTATTGTCAGGTTCAGCCTGCTTTCATCGTCAGGGTCATTTTCCACCCTTAAAATATCATCCTTTATATCAAAGTTCCGCCTGTGTTGCTCGGAATAGATTTTACCGCTACATTTCAGGGCTTCTTTTTTGACTATAAGACTTTCAGTCATTTCTTTAGAGAATCCCAGCATGGCACAAAACTTTTCCATGCGCAGCATTTCCCTGAACATCGGAAACCACCTGAAAGCCTTGTCTATGATTCTGGCGAGCCGTGACAGTTCTTTTTCTTTCATGTCAAGTTCCTGCCTGTGCATTTCTCTGAGATTGTGGATTTGCGTATCATGCTGTTTCTGCATCTGCTGTACTTGGCTCTGCAATTTTTCAATATTGGTGTTCCGTTTTGAAACCTCGTCTTGCAGTTTTTCGTTGGCACGTTCCAGTTCTTTCAGTTTTCCACTCCCGAAAAGAGAAGCAACTCCACTAGTTATGGCTGTCGCTGCCGTGGTGGCTGTCTTCTTTAACTTGTCAGTGCGTATTTCTGATTTCACCTGTTTCAGTTCCTGCTCGGCAAGATTTATCTGTTCTTCTTTGTGCCGTTTGGCTGCATCCATGCGTTGCAGTTCAGCTTTCTGCTTCTCAATGATAAAGTCGTTCCGTTCCAGATGCTCCTTACCAGTGACAGCCTTTGACTGCCCGCGTTCCATCAGCAGGATGTCGGATGCAAGGGTCTGCATCTGCATCATGTCATCGTCATTGAGCTTTCGGCTCTTTCCTGTTTCGTGGTTCATCCAGTCGAAAACGATATGGGCATGATAGTTCGGCTTGAACCATCTGTCCCCGACTTTGAAGCTTTCCCTGTCTTCCGCTTCCGGCTGACCGTTCAGCCAATGCCCTTCATCCTTGTGCAGGAAGATTTGCAGCGGTGTGATTCCCCAGCGTCTTTGACACTCCTCACCGAATTTACGCACGTCTGCCAGTGTGGTGTCCGACCTGACAAGCAGCACTCCTTCACGTATGGGGGAGCATCCCGCAATCTTGACTATTTTACCGTTCTTGCCTTTGCGTTCACGCTCCTTTTCCTGCATGGCACGTCCGGTCTTTTCCTTTACCATCTGTCTGATATTGTCATAATGCATCCGCAAATCCGGACTGCCGAAGTCGGGATTTATCCACTGTTCGTTATCGGTGGATAGTTCAGGAACGACATAGATTCTGGACTCTCCGATGTGGCGCATGTATTCGGCAGTCCTCCTGTTGTGAGCCTCACTCGATGCGATATTGCAGGGCTTGATATGTATGCTTGATTTTGTTGCCATAGATACTTGTTTTTTGGGTTTGTACTTTATTGTTTGCTTTTCCGCTGTCCGTAAACGCATGGGGTTCTTAGGGGTGCAACCCATAAGCGGAGATTGCAAAGAGAGGGTCACTCTTTGCTCTGGGTTCTCAGGGGAGAAACGCCCTGAGTGGGTCATTAGGGTAAAACCCTAATCCCCTCGGGAGAGCCCACAACTACGTAAGCGGAGCGTGTAGTTATAGTGGGCTATATCAATGGCAAGCCATTGTCTGCAAACTCCAGCCTACGGCTTCCGCTCTCCTCCGTCAGGGAGGTTTTTCATCATCGTTGCCGATTGGAGATGCACCGACCAGCACAAGGTCTAAATCGTCTATCAGTTTTTGCAGGACGGGATTCTTCTCTATCATCCGCTGGAGGATTCTCTCAGCCTCGACCAAGTGGTTGGCTGTACTCATCACCTTGCCCTCCCGTATCTGAAAGATAATCCAATCGGCTATGTCGATATGGGCTTCTTTTTGTTTCGGGGTGGCATTCCTTTCGATGATGTCCGAAACCACCACCTTACAAAAGTACATGCTCTCGGCTCGCTGTTTCCACTCGGCATAAGCATCGGCATCGGGAAAGAGAAGCACGGTTCGCCCTGACAGTACACGGAGTTTCTCTTCTCTCATCTGACTCTTACCACCCGTAGCCAGCCATACATAATCGGGGAAGATAGCAGAACCGATAACGGCACTCTTCTCGGATTCCACCAAGACCACCACCTTGTCGGGATGCGTTTTCAACAAGTGTTCCCCGAAAAGGCATTGGGATAGTTGCCAATCCTCTGCCAACACACGCTGCTTTTTCAATATGCTGTGTATCCAGTTCACTGCCGATGTCTGTCCTCCCTTGATACGGTGTCCGTCTTCGGGATTGTACTGCATCACCTTTCCCGTGCGTACCTTGCCCGTCCTGTCTATCTGCCAAAAGATAACAGAGCCGTCACGGGTAGCCCCCAAACGGTATTCCTCCAACAACCGCTTCAACACCTCTTTCGCCTTGTCGCCATAGTAGGAAGTAAGGAGTGTGAAGAGGAAACGGAAGAAATTGCTACGCTCGCTTTGCGACTTCTCCACATAGTGAGGGGGAATATAGCCGATGGCTGTCGGCTTACTTTGCTGCTTCACTTTCTTCTGCTCTGCTCTTTGCCTGTCAAAAGAGAAATCATTGGTAGTTCTGTGTTCAGGATGCTCTTGAAAATACTCTTTCGGAGTGTAGTGATACCCACAACCGCTTTCGTGGTTACATCTGCCGACCGATGGATGCAACGGCACATTATTTTCGTCCACGTAATAGACGAAAGAATGCCTGTCTCCGCATTTGGGGCAGGTATGCCGTGTTGCCGTTCCTTTATACTTCTGTAATGAATAATTGCCCATAGCTTAGTCCGTTTTTGATGGTTGATTGTCGGCTGTCCCATCCTGTCCCATTGTCCCACACTCTAAGGGTTGGGACAGTGGGACACTTGGGACACCTGCGTTTTTACTCTCTTTGCTGCGCTGGATGATACGGTTTACGGTGGACTTGCCACAATTCACCTGTGAGGCTATCTCCCTGACGGACTTGCCCGATTGGGAGAGTTGCAGAATTTGGCAATCCCTTTGGCTTGATTCATTGTCGCCCAATTTTTTCAAGTGTTCCTTTTCCGTGGAATAGCCCCTGAACACGAACTGCAAGAAAGCATCCACCTTGTCAATCTCGTAAACGATTACATTATCCGCATCATGAGAGAACGTGCCATAGCGCACTTTAAGCTGCTTCACATAGCGAAGCCCTCCGTCTTGGGCACTTTTTCCAATGGTGAACACGCTGTCAAAGAAATTGTAGAGCCGTTTGCTTCCGGCAAGGTCGTTGGATGTGATGGGACAATCCAAAGAGCGTTTGGGCGTATGTGCCAGGACAAGGATAGAGAGCGCATATCTCTTTTTGAGATTGTTCAGCTGAATCATCAGCCGTCCTGCGGCATCGCCTTTCTCCATGGCGCAACACAGGTAGGTAAGATTGTCAATGATGAAAATCTTGCAGTCGGTCTGCACAGCCATCTGTTCAATGCCGCCTATGATAGCTTCCTCAAAGTTGGCATCCAAAAGCTGGTTGCAGTCAATAGACACCCGATAGATTTTGTCGGGAAAGGTGTAGAGCTCTCCATGCTCGTTGGTATAGCGGAGCTGGAACTGCTTTTCGGACAGTTCAAAGTCCAGATACAGCACATTGTCGGTTCGGGCGATGCGGTCGGCTATCTGCACGGCAAGGATGGACTTGCCCACGTTGGAATCGGCAAACAAGCAGGAGAGTTCCCCCTCGTACCAAAAGCTGTCCCACAGCGCACGGGGCGTAGGCAATAACGATGCTTCAAGAATGGTTTGGTTTGCCGTCTTGATATTCATCATGCCTACACTGTCGGGCATACCGTTATGCGCTTGGGATGCTTTTGTGAGGTCGCCACGTATCAGGTTGATATAGTTCTTATCCTCTTCCATATCATTCACCAGTTACGTGGGTTGGGCTTGCGACGGTGGGAAGAGGATAAGGACTTGTTCAGTTCCTCGTCTGACAACGGTATGGGATTCTTTCGGGCGGTTTCCAGCCACTTGTCCAGTTCGTCACGGTAAAGGCAATAGCGTTTGCCGGGCTTGGTGGCAGGGATTGTCCCTTCTGACAGTTTCATGTAGAGCGTACCCTTAGGGATACCTAAATACTCTGCTGCCTCGTCCACAGACATGGGCACGTGGGTGTCCACCGTTTTGGCATTGTTCACACTGCGCTGCTCGGCGAGCAGGCTTTTCAGGCTCATCACTTCGTCTCGAAGCTGAGCGACAACCTCGGGGAGGTCGTTGAAGGTAAGAATTGATTTTTCCATTCGCGTACTCGTCTCTTTTGTAAGACTTGGCGCAAAGGACTGAAATGATATATCCGTGAATATCTCCACGACACGTCATTGCAAAATAATTCCCGAATAATTAAGCCCAGCCATAAATGACGGGTAAAATTACTCGGGAAACGATGTAAAACAGGCGGTTATGAGTTACCGGATGGTTGTCGTTGGTGTCGTGATTATCCTAATTCCGCACATAATCCTCGGGATAGTGGAAATCAAGTTTGCCGTTTTCGGGTTCATCAATGGGAATTTCCGTCTTTAACGGCTCTACCTTGAAATTCTTGATGGTTGATAAGTCTGTATCAGCAAACGATTTCGGGAAAAGGGCTTTGATGAACTTGGCACGGTTATCCCCATTGTAGTATCTCTTGTACAGGAAACGCTCAGAGATATTCCATACGAAGTGACGGAGTGGAATGTTGTTGATGTCTTTGGTAAACGGTCTTTGTATGGGCTTCGGGGTATAAGTGTTAAGATTCATCCATTTGTCCACCTCAGTACAGATGTGGTTCACGGTTTCTTGGTCGGCAATGCGAGGCAGGTAATAATGGCAATACTCCATGACCATGCGGATGCGCTCTTCCTTTTCCCGTTGCTCTCTGCTTGCGTAATTGGCACGGTTCTTTTCGTGAAGATCCGGGGCGATAGTAAGCTCTATCGGTTGTGTTTGGATAAGTGTCTCTTCTTTTGTCGGGGATGATTCGGGTACAGGCTCAGGGACTGATGTAGGTCCAGGCACAGATGTGGCTTCTTCAAGTGTATTTTGTGACAGTTCTTCCTGCACCTCTATGGCTTCGGCAATCGTTTCTTTCTTGCCGAACTTGATTTTGTAGATTTCGTATGTATCAAAGATAAGTGTCTGAAAGGAGAGATAGAGCAACCATCCCAACAGGTTACAGCATACGAATACTATCCACCTGACAAAGTTGTCTTGGTTGAAGCTGTCCGCTATTACCAGCGTGGCAATGGAAGATATTAGGACGATGGCGAAGCCGACAAAGCCCAAGATGATGTATTTGTCCTTGATTGATGATTCCATATTTCGTTGAGAGATTGAATGTTCCTGTATTATTTTGTGCAAAGTTAATGCTATTTTTCCCAATTACTGCCCGTTATTTGCGGTTAGAACGGTCTTTTTCAATGTATTTCACGAAATGTCATCATATCATACTCTGTTTCATACTCTGAGGGGCTTATAAATGGTGGCATCAAGCCAAAAACATAGAGGGGCGATTATAGCCTTGTAGCCATAACCGCCCCTCTGAATACCTGTCAATGTGAGACATTTATGCCTCCTTGCGCTTCAAGGTTATCTTGTCCACCACCTGACACATCTGCTGCGCTGCTATCTTGGAATAGATTTGTGTGGTGGTAATGTTCTTATGTCCGAGATAGGCTTGGATGACAGCCATGTCCGTTCCCATTTCCACGTGCAGGCTTCCGAAGCTGTGGCGGGTACAGTGAAAGGTGATTTTCTTGGTTATCCCTGCTGCCGTGAGCCACCGTTGGAGTGGTCCTTGCAGCATCTTGTCCTTGAAATCCTCAAAGATAAGTCCCTCGCCCCGTTCTCCCAGCAGTCCATAGGCTTCATCACTGATGGGGTTATGCACTATTTCTTTGGTTTTCTGCATACGGGTGGTAACGAACATCCTGCCGTTGGTGTATGGTTGTATCTGCTGCCACGTGAGCTGTCTGATGTCGCTCTTTCTCAGTCCCGTAAGACAGGCGAAAAGAAAAGCTTTTTTCAAGACCTCCTCCTCACAGGGTGTTTCGGCAAGCCGTATCAGTTCCTCTTGGCTCAAATGCTCCCTGATGGTGGGAATGCACTCGATGCGGTCTAAGAAGCCGTTTGGGTTCTCCTTTATCTTCCTGTCACGGTAAGCGGTGTGCAGCACGGCACGGAAAGTTGACCAATAGCCTGCTGCGGAGTTGATGTGCAGCTTTTGGTTGGTGTGGATGGATTGGGGTGCATCAAGCAGGTATTCCATGAACTTGCGGCACAAATCCACATCCACCTCCTCAAAGGTGCATTTGCCGTTCACGAACCGCTGGAAATGCTTGTATACGTGCTGCCACTTGATATTCTTGCGGTCAGCCAGTCCTTTGAAATAGGCAAGGAAATCGCCCTTCATCTTGGTCTTGTCAAAAAAGCCGTTGTTTTCATTGAAAATGGCTTCGTAGCGCTGGTTGCGCAGGATGACCGCTTTCTTCATCATGCGTGCGTTGAAGTCCCGTTCCTGCTGGTTTGCAGGTTTGGCGAAGATGTAAATTCCTAAGGCTTCACGTGTAATCACTCTCATGGTGACATTGTCACGGTAGCCGGGATAGTAGTCAAGGCATAGTGAATACTGTGTCCCGTTCTTAATCTTGCGCTTACGCAAGGTAACTGTTTTGCATTTACTCATAATAATTATGTTTTAATTGGTTGTATACATTTTGGAGTTGTATCCATGTTTCCGATGGCAAAGGAACAACGTGAAATATCCGTGAATACCTCCACGATACATCATTTTGAAATAATTTTCGATAATCCCGATTTTTCACGGTTATTTGTTCCTTTCAGCCATGACACGCTCCACATCTGAGCGCAAAAGCAGGTTTTTCACACCCACCTTTATCTTTTCGATGTGCTTCACCTTGACGATATGGCAGATGTTGGCTGACGAAAGACCATAGATTTGCTGCACCTGCTCAACGGTATAGTAGCGTTCATCGTTCACAAGGTCAGTTCTGCGGAGTTCGTTCAAATGTGATTTGGAGTAATAGGTACGCCCGTACTCTCTTTTAGTGGGTATCTTATGGCGATAGGTGTAGGCACGGAGTGCGGTCGGCTTCATGCCGAACAGTTCCTCCACCTCCTCGGTCAGTAGCCAGTCGGTAATTTCGCTAATATCAACTGCCACACCGAAAAACTCGTCAATATGCTTCTTGCTGTAATAGTTCTTTCCTGCGATACGGCAGATGGGGATATGGTTACGCTTGGCGGAAGTGTAAAGCCATGACTGCTTTACCTTAAAAAGGGACATCACCTCCTCGCCCGAATAGAAGTCCAACACTTCTTCGCTTTCCTTTTCCCTTTTTTCTCTTTTGGCAGGTAAGGAAGATGAAGATGATTTCCTTGGTGTGGAGGTGTTGCCGGGCAGGATGCGGTGATAGGGATTGCCCTCCAACATCTGCTCGATGTCGGCTCTGCGGATGAATGCCATGCGGTTGCTGATGCGTGAGGCTTTCAGCTTGCCGATGGCTACAAGTTTGTAAATGTACTGTCGGGAACAGCCCATGAGGATGGCTGCTTTGGAAAAGGTGAGATACTCCTGATGCTGTATCTCCATCAAGGGTTGGGCGACTTTGAAGAGGTTGTTCTTCTGCATCACTCTGGCTCGTTTGGCTTCTGCCTGACAAGCCTCACTGCAATATCTTTGCATACCGCTTCGGGTTACAAAGGACTTGCCGCAAAAACTGCATTTTCTGGTTGCTTTCATACCGTTTTATCGTTTAATGGTTCATTTCTTCAATCCTATATCTCTGAAATGGTAAACGGATGTGAACGGAAGTCAACCATTGTCGCTTTTCTACACAGTGTGACTGTTTCCGCATATCGGGGCGGTTATTGTCGCTTGTCGTAAACGGTTGTAAACCCTTGTCAACTGTCTGCACGGTGTGACAAAAAACAAGCCCCGCAAATTCTCCACGTCAGAAATACGTCTCAAAAATATGTGGAAATTTGGGAAGCGACAAATGGCAACCGAAAAGTGTTAAATTTTAGAATATGCTGGTAATTAAAGATTTACACTCGGATATTTCTGATTAGTTTTGGTTGTTCTATGGTTATAAATACAACCATAGAAAGCACGGCCGCCAATTTCTGTAACACTATTTGGAATGGTTACAGAGGTTAGCGCTCTACAATATTGGAAAGCAAGCCTTCCAATTGTCGTAATACCATCACCTATTATAATTCGTTTAATATAATTACCGTACCATGGTGCTCTGTTATTGTCGTATGAATAATCATACATTTTCCCTTTTCCTGAAATGGTCAAAACACCATAATCAGTAAGGTGCCATTTTAGATTAGGTCCACAAGTACCAGACTCCTCGGCATTAGCTGATAAGCCCATGAGTAGGGCTATTAATAAG
>ERZ773234.643-NODE-643-length-10545-cov-6.574833_pt1 | contig 10545 bp, 4 predicted proteins | sample MGYA00580523_ERZ773234 | MGnify/ENA primary metagenome ERZ773234 (study PRJEB29015, sample SAMEA2738167) | human oral metagenome | biome: human oral; feature: human-associated habitat; material: saliva | place: China | collected 2262 ...
TCACATGCTTCGGCATTGGATTCTGGGAGACAATCAGCCCATCCCGTGTATGCTCGGTTTCCGCCGAGTTCGCCTCGCAGATACGCGAGGATTGTGTGTGCGGCGCTAGGAGTCGTGTTATCTCTGTCGCCCCGTCTGCCGGGCCATAGCTGTTCTTCAGTCGGAGCCGTGATGATCGTGCCGTCGGCGTCAGACATGCTGATACCGGTGACCTTAACTTGGCCGAGGCCTCGGGTTGTTTTCCCTCCGAGCGGAAGGGTGCCCGCGCTGAGTTCCGCTAGGGCAATACATAGGAGACACCAGGACGCTCGGGCGAAGGGTACACAGTCATCGAGTGATAGGTCCGCGATACTCGACTCGGTCTTCACATTCTGAAGAAGACGTGCGGTGTCAACCTCGATGACGATGTCGTTCCACGAGGCATGTGGGTAAACAACTTCAAAAAACAGTGCTCCTTTGACTGCTCCACCAGTCCAGCGATCAATCGCGTTGTGGGGAATCGTCAGGGACTCATTGAGTCTTTGCGTTGTGCAGTCTCGGATTCTGATTGCACCACGGTACTCGGTAGTGCCGAACATGTAACGCACCAGATTCGGATCACGCGCAAGCTGCTCGTGGATGTCGATGGGACGGTGATTTCCTTTTTCGTCGGCCGCAACGAAACTCTTTTCCTCAGGCGGTCCACTCTCGGCATACAGCACCGTTCGAGCGATCCGCGAACACCGGGATCTCAGTGCACCACGAATAGAGGTGCCTGGGAGCAACAGTGGATCTGTACAAGTCTTACTGTTATCGGTTGAGTTCTTGACACGGAGAGGGAGGAGGACATTACTATCGTCCCCGTTCTCTCTCTTGGTTTGCTCTTTGTTTGCAGGAGTCTTCTGTCCAGGGTCGTGTACGAACACACCGGTTGGTGAATTCCACCCGATCCGCACCTGCGTCGGTCGAATACGTTGAGCTGCAGAGCTCTCTTGATCGCCATCGGATTCTGAGCCCACCCACTTCCGAATCAGATTGATTGCAGTGTGCTCTGCCGATGTCACCTCCGGGCATTTCTCGCCGAAGGCAGAGATTACACTCGTCAGAATATTTCGTGCAAAGTCCGTACGAGCCTCGTGCACCTCGTGAGAATCTTCGGGGTGATCGGGCACCTCGAAGGGAATCTCAACTGGTGACGTAGCGTCTGGCAATCCGATGAAAGACACACGCGAGACCTCGATGAAGCCGAGACCCCCGCCTGTCCCTCCTCCAAGAGGCAGGATTCCCTCGCAGAGGTCGGTGACGGCCATGGTCAGAAGCAGGATAGCTGCTCGCAGGCGGCTTTTGATGGCCGGTTGCTCGCATTCCTGGTCTGACGCGGACACGGTTGAAAGTGCGTAATCGCCGAGGTCCTGACAGATATTCCGACATAGCTGCGCATGGTCGATCTCGATCTCGATTGCATCCCATGTAGCATGCGGATATAGCAGCTTCGAATACAACGCTCCGTGGGCAGCGCTTCCGGTGACTCGATCGATTGCGTTGCGTGTGAGCTTGAGAGACTCTTCTTCTGATATCCGCCCTTCGCAGTCGTGGACGCGGACCGCTCCCCGGTACTCGGTTGTCCCGAACAAGTAGCGCACGAGGAGCGGATCGGTGGCGAGCTGCTTGTGTACATCACCCGGTATCCCGAGTTCGTCACAACCTTCACTGTCACTGACAATGCTGCGAGCGATGTGAGAACAGTGGGACCGCAACGCCCCGCGGATCGACGTGCCCGGAAGTAGCAGCGAGGCCTTGTCCTCATGTGCGACTTTCGGATAAGTAGCATCCCCGTGATCGGCGCGATGCGTGTCATTGAGGTGCCAGTTGCGCAGTGGCGCTGCGGGTACCGTGTCTTCTTCCGAGGATTTGATGCCGTCGGGTTTGTTCATTCCGACAAATAATCCCGCCGGAGCCTGCCACTCAATCTTGATGTTGGTTGATGCAGATTGACGGTCCAGGTTCTTGTCAGGCTCGATGTCTACAGGCGAGCGCTGGTCAAGTATGTTAGCAAGAACGCTAGTTGGATCCCCCTTTTCGCTCTTTGAACCGGGGACGACTACCAGCTTGCAGTCATACCTAGCATTCTCGTTGAGTGGTTCGATGCGACCCCAACCGGACCCTGTCCTGCCTCCGAGGCTGATGCACTTGCCGTGGAGGAGTGCCACGACCGCTTGCAGGGCTTTCTTAACGAGAGCAGGGAGTGCAGGCGGTGTCCCCTTTGTTGCCTCACTCTGTGTTGTGGACTGTGCATCCTCGTTTTTTGTGGGGTCTGGGGCCGGGTCCTGGGCTTCGGCACTGATTCGGATCTCGAAAGTCGTGTCCACGGGCAGGTACTCGTACGCGAAAAGTGCACCGTCTGCGGCCCCGCCTGTGGCGCGGTCAATGGCTGTGCTCATACGGTGGGGGAGATCGCCTTGATTGCGGTCCCACACCACTGCGTGGTGGAAGGTGAGGGCGCTGGCCCGCAGTGGGAGGGATTTGTCGGTGCCGATGCCGCGGGCCGGTTTGCTAGTGCCGACATCCCGACGCATCTCACCGCCCCACAGGCTCTTGAGTTCCTCTTCGCTGAAGCCAAGCTCATCCATGTGTTCTTCGAATGCGGCACGAATGGCTCCCTTGATGGAGCGACCCGGTAGGATCGCCTCGCCCAGCCCATTGCGCACGAAAGCGTTCGGCTGCACAGTCCGGCCGTCCTCGTCGGTTATGGGGCGCACAGGTACCTCATCGACGCCACCGGAGTGCAGCGCGGAGACGACGCGCACGGGGATCGTCATGTCGTAGCGGTAGATGGTCATGAGACAGCCTCCGTTGGTGCTGTGAAGCTCTTACTCTCGGTCTTGAATAAGGGCAGCGTCGCTTCCGCCAGCATGGGGGAGTCCACGAGGAAGCGACCGTATCCCTGGGGCGTGAGCTCACCGACGCCGATATGCCCGAGTGCCTCGAGTGCCCCTAGATCGTCCGGGGAGAGACGCACTTGGACTACTGAACCCGCTTGGATCGCCAGCCGTGTGGCGCGAGGCGCGTTATCCCTCGGCGACCACGAGTCCACACGCCGGTGTCGGATCGCAGTCAGAATCCGTTTACGATTCTTGTCGCCCGAGTCCTGATCGGGGCTCTCCTGAACGACCGTGACCGGAACGTTGGCCCGCCTGAAGGCAAACTCCAGATCCTCAACGCTCCCGCCCGGTCCCAGAGCGCTCGACCGTGCGAGCACGTCGGACGTGAACCATAGAGACACAATCTTGGTGGGTTCGCAGGACGAGGCCTGGGTTCCGCCATCGGTGACAGGACCTTCTACCGGGGGCGGGGTGCTTCCCACCTCGGTGAAGGTACTACCCACAGTGCAGCGGGCGCGTCCGAATGTGCCTGTGAGCTTGCGGGATCCGAGGAAGGCTGGCTGCTCAGCAATGCCGAGGTCGAGCGTCAGAGGTGAATCAGTGGATGTAGCAGCGGTGCCGCGAAGCTCGCTCAGTAGCTGTTTCGACACGACAACCGAGGCGTGCAGCGTCAACCCGGCAGGCAGAGCACGCACCAGGAACAGCTGTCCATCTTTCGCTGCGCCCGTCTCCGAATTGATCGCCGTCGACTGTCGACCAATCAGCGAGGGCTTCCCGATCCACCCCGTGACGGGAGCGCCGTTCGATTTGACAAACAGATAGCGGCCACGACTGGGAATCGTGTGGTCTCCACATACCTGATCGTCGATTGGGATATGCCTGTTGAAGAGCGTGCAGGGTTGTATATCGCCTTGTTTGTCCTTGAGTTTGTCCTCGGGAACCTTCTCATTCTCCACAACAAAAGGAACGGGCAACCCAGCCACACCCTTGTAAACCGCAAGTGCATCGCTGATGCGCAGGTCGCCGCTGACGATAGCGGAGTCCATGCCCCGGTACTTCTTGCGCAGGAGGTTGTGCAGCCACGGGACCAACACGGTTCCGCGCAGGAAGTCCAACGACCGTACCTCGTTCGAGAAGGGGACCTCGTAGGAAACAACCGGAGTATCAAGAACGATGTCGAGGGACGTTTCGTACCAGGTCGTGTCGCCGGACTCCGAAGGCTGAGAGCTGGGTAATGCTATGTCTTGGGGGCTGTTCTCCAGAAGATCCTTTGACAGGTCTGGGACCTCCTGCAAGCTTTCCCGAGCGCGGCTCCGCAGGTGACCTGCGACGGTCTTCACGTCTTCTGACGAGTATGTGGGGCTGTCGTTATCTCGGTTCGCCAGGATTCGTTTAAGCGCGTCGGCGGCTTCCTCATCCTGCAGGTCGGGCTTCGCGTAGTCCTCGTGGCTGGTCACGAGGACCGTGCACTCGCCGTCGCCTCCGCTGCGGCCCGAGCCGATGCCTCGGACCATGAGGCCCGCGACCCCCAGGAGGAAGTGCGCGGCCTCAATCGTCGCCTGAACGGAGAGAGGCCCCCCGGCCTCGTCGATGAGGGTGAACGTGCCCGTGAGGACGCCGGCCGCTGCGCGCTCCGTGAAGCGCAGGAACTGGTCGCGCGCCGTCCCCGTGGTCGGGTCGATGGAGAGGGATACCGTGTCGTGGATTGGGATCGACGAGGCCGGGGTCGCGTCCGAGAAGAGAACGTGACGCGGGTGGGGGGTTGAGCCCGGCTTGCTGTCGGGGTCCTGGCCGAAGAGCCACAGGGCAAAACTGGTCCACGTTCCCTCCTTTGGTCCGTCGAGGGCCTTCGCCGCGACCATGGCCTGCTCGCGCAGGACTCCTGTGATGACCGTGCCGCGCACGACTGGGTCGTCGCCGCAACGCTCAATTGTTGAGTGTGTGCGCCCTGCCTGGCCGACGCCCGTGGACACGCCCCAGTCGGACGTGAACACGATGGTCACGTGGCCGCTCGAGGTAGGTGAATCGGTGGTCACTTGGCACCTCCTTCGGTGGAATGGTCTGTCGCTTCCTGGGGGCCAGCGTCGTCGGTGTTCTTGCCAATCCGTGAAACGAGGTAGCCGTCAGGCAAGTTCTCAGACAGGTCGATGAGGTCCAGGAGCCATCGCACCTGTTCGATGCAATCCTCAGTGTGCTCGTCGGGATCGTTGAGGCGAGTCTTCGAGGGCAGCGGCCCCAACGCCTTCACGAGCGCCTTCGTACCCTGCGCGTTCTCCAGCGCGTTCATCCACTCGAGGCGGATCGCGCAGATGGGGTGCTTGCAGCGCTTCGTTATCCTCTCCTCGTCGTCTGACTTTTGCTTGTCGTTGTCGATCTGCTCCTGCGTTGCGAACGCCTGTTCGTTGTCCTTCAGGACGTAGCCGAGGCACTCGAATCGAGCCTTATCGTCCTTGGGAATATTGACATAGTCGGCGAGGAGTTTGACGATGCGGTTCGCGCGGGCACGCGGGAACGGATCGCCGGTGGTCTGCGTGGGGTCGTCCGGTTTATTGCCGTCGAAGGCTGCGACCGCCTGAAGGATGCGCGTCCAGGAGGACAACGGCTGCGACGTTGTGGTGGGTGTTTCCTCGGCCGAGGTCGTGGTTGCGTCCCCGATCCGATCCGGCGCGTAGCATCCGATCAGGAAGGGGCGCTGCGAGCGGCCCTTGTACTCGTCCAGCGTGTCGTCCGGGTCGAGGACCGTCGCGTCGCGCAGAACGTGGAAGTTGATCGTCGAACAGGGGACCGTCCCCGGCTTCTTGCCAAGCTTCTTTCCTCGCGACACCAGCTCTTCCGCCAGGTCGTAGGCGATGTGGAAGGGGAAGTTACGGCCCACGATGGCCACGCCCGCCGAGGCCGTGAGCGGGCCGGGGTTTTGAATGATGTAGTCGTCGATTTCGAATTGGTCCCGCTCTGGTGCGTCGGTCTTTTTCCCTCCAGCAACAATGGCAAGAACTGACAAAAGATCGTCGTCCTTCGTTAGCTTCTCATAATGGTGGATGTAGGCTTCCGCGAAGGGGATCGCGTAGCGCCCATCCGTGTAGACCGTGACATCGTCGCCGCCCACGAGAACGGGCACGATGGGAACGACTGTATCTGGAGTCAGTTCCTGAACGTAGTACCACGAAAGTGCGATGGTGTCCTTCACGACATCGTCGAGTCTGCGGTTCACCTCCATGATGAACGATTGCAAGCCTTTGCTTTCCTCATCAGATGTCGTACTGACTCCAACCTTCTGGACCGCACGATGGGCGCAACCTAGATCACGCATGATCGCGCCAACGCCGTTACCGTCAATATGGACGACTCCGACCGACGACAACATGTTCTTGACATTCTCGAACTCCTCGCCGTCTTGGAACGCAGCCGCAAGCTTGGTTGGATCGAGCTGGGGTTCTTGTTTGAGCTCCTTTCCTTGCTTCGCGAGCCGCTCCTTCACGTCGTCGACTTGCCGCTTACGCGACGTCGATGCGAACGCTCGCTTCACGCGCGACGGGAGGGATAAGGGGGAGGACTCGTCGAAGTTATTCCGCTGCAGGGACTCCTGAGAGAACTCCAGAGCGCCTAGCGATGCAGATGCGGGAAGAGCGGACTCTGAGCCGCGTTCCAGGAATGGGAACTGCGGGAAGCGCGCCGCCGCCGGGCGACGGTTCAGCGAGTACTCCAAAAAGACACGATCAAGCTCTTGCAGGTCGTCCGCATCTACCGTGTTGGATGACGCCTCGATGAAGACACCCGTGACGTCGAGGCCCGGGGTGCCAGTCAGCGCACGTAGCGTCACCTCTCGGATCAGTTGCTTCGCCAAGTTCTTTGGGGCGCCTTCATCGTCAGTGAATCGGACGATCACTTTGCCGGATGAGTTGGAGACCCAGAAAGAGGTTGGAAGATGCTTTGGGTCGAGGAGCTTTTCAGCTTCCTCCTTCACCCAGCGGGACAGCAGCGTGATCTCGAAGGACGCACCGATCTGCTCGCGCAGGCGAGGAGACGAGAATATGAACGACTGATTGCTGTTCGTCTGCAGCATGACGAGAACGTTGGACATTACTATCACCTGGGAGAACTATCGTCACGCTAAGCTAGGAACGTCAGGAGGGATAGAACGTCGTTTGCTAGACGTCCCGATGCGCGTGTGACAGTAGTGAGGCTTCGTGCATTGATATCTTCGAACTCTTTTTTCTCTAGATCCAATGATTCCTCGCCATGGGGAGCAAAGAAAATTAATGCCTTATTAGAAGTCTTTTTTGTCATGATTTCTGTGAATGTTCTGTCACGATTTGAAGCCGCTTGTAAGACCCGGGTAGATATGATAGTTAGATCGTGTGATGAGATTCGCTCAATGTTGTGGTGATTTCCTGCGGTAATTTGCAGACTTTGAAAAAGTGGTATCTCTTTGAGTGTATTAATAAGGTTGTTGTCATCAGGTTCCTGAAGGACGAGTATTTTCTTATCTCTCAGACCTGCTGAGAGGTTGCGAAGGTAATTCTGGACATTTTCGTCCTCTCTTATCAGATTGATGATGTTCCTTTTAGTCCACTTTCTATTTAGTGCCCAGTTAATTCCTATTGATGCAAATAGAACGATGAGCCCGGCGACTACCTGCTCGCCTATGGAAATTGCATTCATTGTGTTCGTCTTTCTTGTGTGGGACTTATGCGGCCACAGCGTCTATGACGCCCATGCCGAAGCTCGTGTGTGAGCCGACGTTCGTGTATGCGGACAGCGCCATGAGGCGCGAGAAAATGCGGGTCGCTTCGGTGCCCTCGACGCCGCTGATGCGCAGGTAGCCCTCGTGGGCCGGGATGCGCTGGGAGCTCAGGCGGCCCTGGCCGGCGCGGCGCGGCATCGCTAGCGACACCACGGAGGAGCGCGTGAAATCCTGCGTCGCTAACACGCTCGCCATCGCGTCCCGGTCGATGCGTGGGGGAGCGAGCCTCCTGTTCCATGCCCACCAGCGCTGCTGCAAGCTCGTCGCAATCGTCGCTGGGGAGAGGCTCGGCACGTGATTCCCCTTTGACGAGAACGTCGTTGGCGTGACAAGGCGTATCTCCCACGCAGTGTCCTGGTCTCGCTCCGCCAGCTCTTCCCATGAGGCCTGACTGATGATCTGGCCCTCGGATGCGATCAGAACTGCGTCGTCGTCGGTGCCAGCCCCGAGGCGCATCACTCCACCCCACGACAGCCACGCATCCAGCGTGTCAATCAGTCGATCGTCCAGGAATCGAACCTCGACGCCGAATGTCGACTCCGAATGGCTCAGCTCGCCGAGCGAATAGGGCTTCACCCCACCCGACCCGTGAACCGGTCGGTGTGCGAGTGTTGGGAACTGTGCGGCCCTCTCCGGGCTAATGCCTGGCGGTAAGTCCAGAACCGCCGACAGGGCTGCGTGGAGCCTTCTTGGTGTCGCTGGCGCCCCCTTGGGGGCGTCAAAGCTGACGTAGACGGATGCTGGCATCGGTGCCTCCCATCACTCGCGTGTGACTGTCGTCTCTGACGCTACCACTTTTGATCTCCGGAAACATGGCCAGCTGTCAAGTTGTCTGTTGAATTGCCAAAGTTTGAAATAATGTATGCCAGGCAGCGCTGACACGACGCAAAGCCTGCGTGAAATTTCGAATTCTGAAAGAGTGTCAAGTTAGCTGTTGGACTTGGTGTGGCAATTTGGCTGGGTCTGTCTCTTGGCCTGGTCTGGTTTTGTGGACCGGGTGTTTTGAGGGTTGTTGGTTGTTATTGGTGGTGTTGTGCCCATTGGTACGCGTACTGGTTGGGTGAGAGCCAGCCTAGCGCGCTGTGGGGGTGCTCTTCATTGTAGCGCTGGGACCAGGCGCTGCAGGCGTGGCGCGGTGCGGGGCTTGGGGGCTTTGCGCGGGCGCACGCGCAGTCCTTCGGTGCGCCACAATCGCCGGAACGTATCACGGCCCATGACAATGCCCTCGCTCGTGGCCCGCGCCCAGGCACGTTTATAGCCCCAGCGTCGATGCGTGGCGGCAAAATCGTTCGTCCACTGGCGTACAGGCGCATAATCACGCAGCGTTTTCGCCCCGCCCGCCGCGCGGGTGCGGCAATACGTGGACCGGGACAGCCCAGAAACGCGCCCGCGCAAGACGCTGAGAAAACCCCTGACCAACCAGATAGCTCACAGCCTCGTGCCGGCGCGCCAGGCCTAGAAGTTTCCCTCCGCGAGCTCACGCAACGCTGCCTTCTCCAGCTTCACGACAATCTGCTCAGGCGTGTGCTTCGAGAACTTCCTCATGGTCATCCATTCTGCCCGGCCACAAGCAGCCAGGACTACTCAGAACAACCCTCTCAAAACAAACGGTCCGAAAAACCCAGACCCCTCCACGGCGGATTGTCGAGGTGGTGTTCAACGCGCAGGACGCCGTGGTGGCAGATGTCGGCGTGTCGTTGCAATTGCCCGGCTGGTGGCTGCACAGCCTGCGTGATAGTGGGGCGGTACGATAGTCTGTGACTGACCGGCTCGACCTCAACGTATGGCAGGTGCTCCATGTTCTTCTGTAATGATGCGCTGAACCCCTCGGGCAACGGCCTCAGCCCCGACGAGTGGTGGAAGGGCGCGGTCGTCTACCAGATCTATCCGCGCTCCTTCAAGGATTCCAACGGGGACGGCTTCGGGGACCTCGAAGGAATCCGACAGAAGCTGGACTACCTGAAGAACCTGGGCGTGGACGTCCTGTGGCTCTCGCCGATCTACACCTCCCCGCAGGCCGACAACGGCTACGACATCGCCGACTACTACGACATCGACCCCATGTTTGGGACGCTCGCGGACTTCGACCGCCTGCTCGCGGACGTCCACGAGCGCGGCATGCGCCTCGTCATGGACCTGGTCGTCAACCACTCCTCCGATGAACACCCGTGGTTCGTCGAGTCGCGCTCCTCGCGGGATAATCCCAAGCGCGACTGGTACATCTGGCGTGACCCCCGCCCCGGGCACGTTGGCGGCGAGGCCGGGGCTGAGCCCAACAACTGGGGGTCCTTCTTCTCTGGCTCGGCTTGGGTCTGGGACGAGGCTACGGGCCAGTACTACCTGCACTTGTTCCACAAGAAGCAGCCCGACCTGAACTGGGACAACCCCGAGGTCCGCGCCGCCGTCTATCGCATGATGAACTGGTGGCTCGACCGCGGCGTCGACGGCTTCCGCATGGACGTCATCAACCTGATCTCGAAGGACCCGGCCCTGCCCGACGGCGTCGTTTACCCCGGGCGCGCGTGGGGCGAGGGCTTCCCGCACTTCTCCGAAGGGCCCCACCTGCATGAATACCTCGCCGAGATGCGCCGCGAGGTCTTCGCGGGGCGCGCCGGAACCATGACGGTCGGCGAAACTCCGGGCGTGCGCCGCGACAATGTCCTGCTTTTTACGGACCCGGCCCGGCGTGAGCTCGACATGGTGTTCCAATTCGACCACGTAGACCTCGGCCTCGAAGCGGGAAAGTTCCACCCCCGCCCGCTGCGTCCCGGCGAGCTCGCCGACTGCCTGAGCGCCTGGCAGGAGGCCCAGGGCGAGGTCGGGTGGAACAGCCTCTACCTGGATAATCATGACCAGCCGCGCGCCGTCAGCCGTTTCGGCGACGAATCGCACCGCTACGAGTCGGCGACCGCCTTGGCCACCGCCCTGCACATGCTGCGC
>ERZ773234.648-NODE-648-length-10508-cov-8.337128_pt1 | contig 10508 bp, 9 predicted proteins | sample MGYA00580523_ERZ773234 | MGnify/ENA primary metagenome ERZ773234 (study PRJEB29015, sample SAMEA2738167) | human oral metagenome | biome: human oral; feature: human-associated habitat; material: saliva | place: China | collected 2262 ...
CTACATTTATTTTGACATTGGCAAAGACATTATCTGCCTCCTGCCCTGCCACTTCCAGCGCTTCTTTGAGAATGCGCATAAGCTCATCAAACTCCCCTTCCAAGACCGTTTCAAATGGTGTCACTACCATGGTCACTTCTTGAGCTTGCAGATAAGCAATAACCTGATCGATAACAGCTATCCGATCAATCCCCTGTGATAGGGGTAAAACTTGCAAGGCAATGCTTGCTTTCATAACAACCTCCTCTTCTCGTTTTCCTTTGACAAAAAGAAAAACCTTTACCATATATGGAAAAGGTGTAGAATAGACTAAGTATCGTTCCCTACGCTGGCATTACCCAGATCAGGTGCGGTCGAAGTTTAACACTTCCTCTCAGACTGTACACAGACTCCCATATATTATATGGACATATGATAGCGCAAAACAAAAAAAATGTCAAGGAAACTGCTTACAGAAAAGAGCAGGAAAAATTTCCTACTCCCATTTTCTATACTCGTTCTCCATTACTATTTACTCTGTAACCATCCACCGTCGTATTAACAGCTAAGGCGCCTGATGAGTAAGAATAATACCACTTACCAGAAACTTGATACCAGCCTGTTTTCATTGCCCCTGAACTATCTAGATAATACCACACTCCATTTTCCTTTAACCATCCTGTCTGCATTTCACCAGATGATTTCAAATAATACCAGCTAGAACCGTCTTTCAGCCAACCCGTTGATTTAGAGCCATTTGATTTGAAATGATACCAACTACCATTTATTTTCTTCCAACCAACAGTTGAACTGTTATTGGATCCATAGTTAGAGCTATTTCCTGATTGATTCTGATAATTCTGTGACGAAGCCACTCCCTCTAGCTGAATATAGCGACGACTTCCGTTATAAGCCGTATAACTCAACCACTTGTATCCATCTTTTTCGAGAATTTGATCATAATGAACATTCTCCCCAGGATAATAGTAATCAATCGCAGTTGCGCTAGCTAGAGGCTGATTTTTGATAGCAGCCTTAGCCTTAAAATAATGTGTTCCCCCTGTTGAAGTTGAGGATTGACTATTTCCAACACTGCCACCAGCCAAATCTTTAAAATGAATAAAACCAGTCATAGTATTGGCCTTCACGACGCGCTTGTTATAAGATTCTCTTATTCCATAGTTGTATTCTTCAATTTCAATCTCATCTCCTATTACATTTGATACCCAGGCAACATGACCATAAGTTCCTGCAGTAGACCAAGCAATAGAACCAATTGCTGGTCTATTATCTACGCGATAGCCTTCACGACGAGCACGATAGCCCCATTCATTCGCATTTCCATAAGCAGCCGGAATCTCAAAACCATTGACATTACTCAAACGAAAGGCTGCAAAAGAAGTACACTGACGAGAATACATCCGCCACTTGTCAATCTCCTGACTCCCATTTTTATAATGAGCAGGATAATCATCCCCACGCGCAATCGATCCATTCCCTCCAGAATAGGCATAGACACTATCACCCGCTGCTAGCATCAATCCTACTACTAAAAAAGGAACAACCTTTTTAACTGATTTTCTAAAAGAAAACCCTGTCTCTGTTACTGTAAATGGTGAAATTTTCATTCTTCCTCCTTGAAAATAATATAGTACTCAATGAAAATTAAAGATCAAACTAGGAAGCTAGACGCAGGCTATACTTGAGTATGGCAAGGCGAAGCTGACGTGGTTTGAATTTGATTTTCGAAGAGTATAAATCGAAGATTGCCTTCACTTAAATTATTCGGAGAAAAAAGAAAAAGTGAGAAAATTTCTCACTTTAATCAAGATAATGAATCAAATTCTTTTCTGTAAGAATGTCTGAGTAAGTAAAGGACTCAACATAAACATTAGCTTGTTTATCTCCTTCAACGTTCCCAAATTCCACGATAAATAGGGATGGATAAACTTCAATTAGCTTACCCAATCTATTTTTTTGGCGCTTACGCCCATTTTCCAAGGTCATTTCGATTACATGACCCTCATGCGCCTTGATTTCCTCTTTAATTTTTTTCATCTTAGCTACATCTGTAAATGCATCTGTCATCTTATTTCCTCCCTTTTTGATATACTTGAAAATTTATTGTATTCTTTTTGGAAAATTAATTCCACCGTTCCACGAGCTCCACTACGGTTTTTCTCGATAATAACTTCTACCTTATTATTTGGTATGCCTTCCTCTTCTTCACCACCACGCTCATAGTAGTCGTCGCGATAAAGAAAGGCTACGATATCAGCGTCCTGCTCAATAGACCCAGATTCACGAATATCAGACAAGACTGGCCTCTTGTCCTGACGTTGTTCTACACCACGAGAAAGCTGACTTAGAGCGATTACTGGAACTTTCAGTTCCTTAGCTAAAATTTTCAACTGACGTGAAATTTCTGAAACCTCTTGTTGACGATTTTCTCGACCAGTTCCCGTGATAAGCTGCAAGTAGTCTATCAAAATCAAACCTAGATTACCCGTTTCTTGAGCCAGTTTGCGTGAACGCGAACGAATTTCCGTGATTCGAATCCCTGGTGTATCATCGATATAGATACTTGCATTCGCTAGATTCCCTTGGGCAATGGTATATTTTTGCCATTCCTCATCGGTCAGTTGACCCGTACGGATAGAATGAGACTCTACCAACCCTTCTGCCGCAAGCATACGGTCCACTAGACTTTCCGCACCCATTTCGAGCGAAAAGATAGCAACCGTTTTATCCAACTTGGTCCCAATATTCTGAGCAATATTCAAGGCAAAGGCTGTCTTACCAACTGCCGGACGAGCTGCTAGAATAATCAACTCCTCCTCGTGCAGACCAGTTGTCATATGATCCAAATCACGATAACCTGTCGCAATCCCTGTAATATCGGTCGTTTGTTGCGAGCGAGCTTCCAGATTTCCAAAGTTGACGTTCAACACATCTCGAATATTCTTAAACCCGCTTCGATTGGCATTTTCACTGACATCAATCAGCCCTTTTTCGGCCTGAGCAATAATTTCATCAACTGGTTGTGAAGCCTCGTAAGCTTGATTGACAGACTCTGTCAACTTGGCGATTAATCGCCGTAGCATGGCTTTTTCAGCAACAATCTTAGCATAATACTCCGCATTAGCAGAAGTTGGCACAGAATTGACAATCTCAACCAGGTAAGACAAGCCACCAATATTCTGTAAGTCACCTTGATTATCAAGAATAGTACGAACCGTTGTTGCATCTATAGCATCGCCACGATCCGATAAATCAACCATGGCTTGGAAAATCAAACGATGGGCATACTTAAAAAAGTCTCGAGACTCAATGTATTCTCGCACAAAAACAAGCTTACTCTCATCAATAAAGATAGCTCCTAAAACAGATTGCTCAGCTAAGATATCTTGAGGTTGTACTCGTAACTCTTCTACTTCTGCCATCAGACTTCCCTTCCTTTTACAATCTTGTCAAGAAGGTGTAAATTTATCCTTCTTTCACACGAAGATTGATTACACTTGTGATATCTTGATAGATTTTCACTGGTACATCAATCAAACCAACTGCTCGAATCGGAGCTTGTACTTGGATATGACGTTTATCAATCTTAATTCCAAATTGCTTTTGCAATTCTTCTGCGATTTTCTTATTGGTAATAGAACCAAAAGTACGGCCATCTGGACCAACTTTTTCAACAAATTCTACAACAGTTTCTTCTGCTTCAAGTTGGGCTTTAATTGCTTTTGCTTCTGCAATCATCTCAGCGTGAGCTTTTTCTTCAGATTTTTGTTTACCACGTAGTTCACCTACCGCTTGAGCAGTCGCTTCTTTGGCTAGATTCTTTTTGATAAGAAAGTTTTGCGCATACCCTGTTGGTACTTCCTTAATTTCGCCTTTTTTACCTTTCCCTTTAACATCTGCTAAAAAGATTACTTTCATTCTTCTTTCTCCTTTTCCTTTATTTCATTTAATACAATTTCTGTCAGTTTTTCACCTGCTTCTGACAAGGTTAAATCTTTAATTTGAGCTGCAGCTAAATTAAAGTGGCCTCCACCGCCTAACTCTTCCATAATCCGTTGTACATTCAGTTTACTACGACTCCGAGCTGAGATAGAGATAAATCCTTGTGTATTCTTCGCAAGAACAAAACTCGCTTCAATACCTGACATAGCTAACATGGCATCTGCTGCCTTACTAATAACAACTGTATCATAACATTTCGATTCCTGAGCCTCTGCTATCAATACATCTGAACCTAATTTACGCCCTTGTAAAATCAGTTCATTGACCTCACGATATTCTTCAAAATCTGTCGCAGCAATTTCCTGGATAGCAATACTATCGCTTCCGCGCGTTCTGAGATAGCTAGCAACATCAAATGTCCGACTGGTAACTCGTGAGGTGAAATTTTTAGTATCCAACATCATACCAGCCATCAAGACGCTTGCTTGCATACGACTCAAACGATTTTTCTTAGAATTTTGGAACTGTAGCAATTCCGTTACCAACTCACTAGCACTACTTGCACCACTTTCGATATAAGTGATAACTGCATTATCTGGAAAATCCTGATCCCGTCTGTGGTGGTCAATAACGATGGTCTGTGTAAACAAATCATAAAAATCTTTTGATAAAGTTAAAGCTGTCTTTGAATGGTCTACAAGAATCAACAAAGAACGGTTGGTCACCATCCCCATTGCATCCTTAACAGACAACAACTTCGTAACTCCTTCTTTTTCTAAGAATGAAACAGCTCGTTCAATATCCGGCGACATTTGTTCCTCATCATAAAGAGCATAGCTATTTTCAGTCACATTGCCGGCAAATAACTGCATACCTACAGCAGAACCCAAAGCATCCATATCTAGATTTTTGTGGCCAACTACAAAAACCTGATCTACACTCCGAATCTTATCTGAAATAGCCGTCATCATAGCACGCGTACGAGTCCGTGTACGTTTGATTGAGGCAGCAGATCCACCACCAAAATAAACTGGATTTTTCGTTTCCTCATTCTCCTTGACAACCACCTGGTCGCCACCACGCACTTCAGCCAAGTTCAAGTTGAGCAATGCAACTTTCCCTATTTCATCATGATTTCCATCACCATAAGAAAACCCCATACTTAAGGTCAAAGGCAGCTGTCTCTGTTTCGACTCTTCTCTGAAAGCGTCGATAACAGAAAATTTATCACTCATCAATTCCTCAAGTACCGTATAGTCCGTAAATAGATAAAAACGGTCCATACTCACTCGACGGGAGAACATGGCATGCTTCCCAGCAAATTCTGAAACAAAATTGGCTACAAAACTATTGATATGACTGATATCAGACTCTGATGTTTCATCTTCTAAATCATCGTAGTTGTCAACAGAAACGACACCAATCACAGGTCGACTCGTTACTAACTCAACAGTCGCTTCGTATTCTCCAGACACATCAAAGAAGTAAAGAACTCCTGATACCTTATCCATATGAACCGAATAACGGGTCTCACCCAAGGTGGCATAAGAACCTGGATTTCCTACCGATGCCTTGATAATTGTTTGAATTAATGCCACATCAATTTCGCCCACTTCATTAGTCAAGATTAATTCAGCATAAGGATTAAACCATTCAATTTCACCTGACGACAAGTCTAACTTAATAACTCCAACAGGCATCTGTTCTAACAAGGTTGTCAAACTTTCTTCAGCTTGGTGATTTACATACTGGATTTGTTCTACTTCACTCCTTGAGTAGTAGTCTCTCTGATGGATGAACAATAAAATATATGAACCCAAAATAAGTAGCAAAAGAAATAGCGTTACCAGTGTATTCGTTACAAAAACAAGTTGCACAGATAGCACTCCGAACGCCACTATTCCTAATATTAAGGGGAAAATAGGACTTACATAAAATTTTTTCATTCCAAACCTCTTGGCACCCATTATACCATAATAACCACCAAAAAGCGACTTTTTAAAAGTGTAATCAACAATTCTATCCATTGTAAGAAAAAGGAGGTTTACAACTCAGTAAACCTACCTTTACATATATTAAAATTAAGATTCTTTAACTTCTAACAGACCAATTTCGCCATCTTCACGACGATAAATCACATTAGTTGTTTGATCTTCAACATCCACATAAATAAAGAAATCATGTCCCAATAAATCCATCTGTAGAATAGCTTCTTCCAAATCCATTGGTTTTAAATCAATTTGTTTTGAACGAACAACTCTAGACTGGACAACATTTGGATCTTCCACCAAAGCATCTGTAAATAATTGACTAGTTGCTACCTTGTTTTTATTTTTACGCTCGATTTTTGTTTTATTTTTACGAATCTGACGTTCAATTTTATCGGTTACAAGGTCAATTGAACCATACATATCTTGAGACACATCTTCTGCACGAAGAGTAATAGAGCCAAGCGGAATCGTCACTTCCACTTTAGCAGTTTTTTCACGATACACCTTCAAGTTAACTCGAGCATCCAACTCTTGTTCAGCTTGAAAATACTTTTCGATCTTTTCGAGTTTAGAAACTACATAATCACGAATTGCTTCTGTTACTTCTAGGTTTTCACCACGGATACTATATTTAATCATATGAGTACCTTCTTTCTAAACATTTTTGTTTTTCTGATTTCATTATAACGCTTTCATTTTGTTTTTGCAAATTTTTTCCTCATCTTACAAGGGAAAATGTTTTTACATCCTCTGCACCTGCCTCTTCCAGCAGTTTCTTCACACGATTTATAGTTGTTCCCGTAGTGTAAATATCATCTATAAGTAGTATTTTTTTAGGAATAGTAACTCCACTTTTAATAAAGAAAGGAAGTTCTGTTGCCAAGCGTTCTGAACGACTTTTAGAAGAACTAGCACTCTCTTCTCTTTTATCTAATAAATCCAGATACTTGAAACCTGCTGCTTCAACTAAACCTTCAACCTGATTAAATCCTCTGTCAGCATATCTCTCCTTACTTAATGGAATGACTACAAATTGATACTCTTTGTACTTTTTCAACTCCTCACTTAAAAATGAAGAAAAAACTTTTCTTAAAAGGAAGTCCCCATCAAACTTATATCGACTGAAAAAATCTTTCATAGCTTGATTGTAAGTGAAAATCGCTCTATGGTAGACCTTAACTCCTTCTTTACACCAAAATTGACAATCTTGACACTTTGTTGACAGTCCTATTTTCATACAGTTTGGACAGTGCTCTTCTCCAATTCTCTCAAAAGTAGAATCACAGTCTGAACAAAGACAAGAGTCATCATTCCTCAAAAGCAAGAGACTACTAAAAGTTAAAACAGTCTTCATAGTCTGCCCACATAACAAACACTTCATAAGCCTGCCTCCTTGTTCATCTGCTGAATTTCCTTAATTGCCTTCTTGATTGAAGCATTTAACCCGTCATGAAAGAAAATCAAATCTCCTGTCGGTCTATCCATGCTTCGTCCAACTCGTCCACCAATCTGAATCAAACTAGACTTGGTAAACAGACGATGGTTGGCCTCTACTACAAAAACATCCACACAAGGGAAGGTAACTCCTCGTTCCAAGATTGTCGTACTGATAAGTATTGTCAGTTCTCCATCTCGAAAAGCTTGCACTTGCTCTAATCGATTTTCTGTTACAGAAGACACAAATCCGATTTTCTCATTTGGAAATTGCTCCTGTAAGATTTCTTTTAGCTGCTCCCCTTTCTTAATTTCTGATGCAAAAATGAGTAACGGATAAGCTGTCTTTCTCTGTTTCTCAATATAAGACTTTAACTTTGGTGACAAACGATTCTTATCCAAATAGCGATTAAAATCCGATAACCAAACTGGTTTAGGAATAATCAAAGGATTCCCATGAAATCGTCTAGGCAAGCTCAATCGTTTTAATTCTCCTATGCGAACCTTCTTATCTAACTCATCTGTCGAAGTCGCCGTTAAAAAGATTCTCAACCCATTCTCCTTTACACTATTCTTGACAGCATGGTAAAGCGTAGGATTGTCAACATAAGGAAAGGCATCTACTTCATCCACTATCAGCAAATCAAAAGCTTGATAAAATTTCAATAACTGATGAGTTGTCGCAACAACTAATGGTGTTCGGAAGTACGGTTCTGATTCTCCGTGTAGCAGGGATATCTTACAAGCAAAATCATCTTGCAGGCGCTTGTATAGCTCCAAACAAACATCTATGCGAGGACTGGCTAAACATACTGCACCTCCCGCATTGATCACCTTAGCTACAACTTGATAAATCATTTCTGTCTTTCCTGCTCCTGTTACCGCATGAACCAAGGTTGGTTCTTGCTTATCTACTGCTTGAATCAGTCCCTCTGACACCTTCTCTTGAAAAGGAGTTAATTGACCACGCCATTTAAGAACATCTTGCTTCGGAAAATCCTCCTGCGGAAAATAGTATAAAGCTTGATCACTCCTAACTCTCTTCATCAGCAAGCACTCTCGACAATAGTAAGCACCGATGGGCAAATACCATTCATCTAAAATAGCACTATCACAACGTTGACAGAAAAGTTTCCCTTTCTCCTTTCTCATTGCTGGAAGTTTCTCCGCCAACTGACGTTCCTCTTCTGTTAATTCATTCTCCGTAAACAAACGACCGAGATAATTTGGATTTACTTTCATACTTCTTTATTCGTAAAAATCTAGCACTTTAGATGATTTTTTAGTACAATTAAATCATGGAATTTAGAACAATTAAAGAGGACGGACAAGTCCAAGAAGAAATCAAAAAATCCCGCTTTATCTGTCATGCCAAGCGTGTTTATAGCGAAGAAGAGGCTCGTGACTTCATTACTGCCATCAAAAAAGAACACTACAAAGCTACGCATAACTGCTCTGCTTTTATTATTGGAGAACGTAGTGAGATTAAACGTACAAGTGATGATGGTGAGCCCAGTGGTACTGCTGGCGTTCCCATGCTTGGGGTACTAGAAAATCACAATCTCACTAATGTCTGTGTAGTCGTGACACGCTACTTTGGTGGCATTAAGCTAGGCGCTGGAGGACTGATTCGTGCATACGCAGGCAGTGTGGCCTTAGCTGTCAAAGAAATTGGCATCATTGAAATAAAGGAACAGGCTGGCATTGCTATTCAAATGTCTTACGCTCAGTATCAAGAGTACAGTAACTTCCTTAAAGAACATAATCTCATGGAGCTGGATACAAACTTTACAGATCAAGTCGATACGGTGATTTATGTTGATAAGGAAGAAAAAGAAACTATTAAAGCTGCACTTGTGGAGTTTTTTAATGGAAAAGTTACTTTAACTGATCAAGGTTTACGAGAAGTTGAAGTTCCTGTAAACTTAGTGTAAATAATAGATAATACAGTGTTTGACTGACATTTTTACCGCTACTTTAATTAGTAACATAAAAAGTGCTTGCCAAGACCTACTAGAAAATGAAGCAATTCAAAAAGAGAACGGATAGCGTTATCCTTTACACCTATTTACTAGAATTAGCTTATCACAATCACTTAAAAATTAATAGCTTAGACCTATGATATAAAAAAATCCTATCGCTCCGATAGGATTTCTATATTTTACAAATGGTATAGATAGCGTTATACTAGAGATATCTTATACAAAGAGGTATTCATATGTCTATTTATAACAACATTACTGAATTAATCGGTCAAACTCCGATTGTTAAACTAAACAACATCGTGCCAGAAGGTGCCGCGGATGTCTATGTAAAGCTTGAAGCATTTAACCCTGGTTCATCTGTAAAAGACCGTATTGCTCTTAGCATGATTGAAAAAGCTGAACAAGACGGTATTCTAAAACCGGGTGCTACTATTGTTGAAGCAACGAGTGGAAACACTGGTATCGGTCTTTCATGGGTTGGTGCCGCTAAAGGATATAAAGTTGTTATCGTCATGCCTGAAACGATGAGTGTGGAACGACGTAAGATTATCCAAGCCTATGGTGCTGAACTCGTCCTCACTCCTGGTAGCGAAGGAATGAAAGGTGCTATCGCAAAAGCCCAAGAAATCGCTGCTGAACGCGATGGTTTCCTTCCTCTTCAATTTGACAATCCAGCTAATCCAGAAGTACACGAAAGAACAACAGGAGCTGAAATACTAGCTGCTTTCGGTAAAGATGGATTAGACGCCTTTGTTGCTGGAGTTGGTACTGGTGGAACAATTTCTGGTGTTTCTCATGCACTCAAAACAGCAAATTCTAACATTCAAGTTTATGCAGTAGAAGCTGATGAATCTGCTATTCTATCTGGTGAAAAACCTGGACCACACAAAATTCAAGGTATCTCAGCTGGATTTATTCCTGATACACTGGATACAAAGGCTTATGATGGTATCGTTCGTGTAACGTCAGACGATGCTCTAGCACTCGGCCGTGAAATTGGTGGAAAGGAAGGTTTCCTTGTAGGGATTTCTTCAGCTGCAGCTATCTACGGAGCCATCGAGGTTGCCAAAAAATTAGGTACAGGTAAGAAAGTCCTTGCTCTAGCACCAGATAACGGCGAACGTTATTTGTCTACAGCACTCTATGAATTTGAAGT
>ERZ773234.655-NODE-655-length-10415-cov-3.159749_pt1 | contig 10415 bp, 7 predicted proteins | sample MGYA00580523_ERZ773234 | MGnify/ENA primary metagenome ERZ773234 (study PRJEB29015, sample SAMEA2738167) | human oral metagenome | biome: human oral; feature: human-associated habitat; material: saliva | place: China | collected 2262 ...
GCTGATACTTTATTTACGCTCCCGTCCGCCACGATGCTTCACGTACCGCGGCGGACGGGCTTTTATAAGCGGTTAAAACACTTTGTGCCTGACCACGAAAAGTCAGGCACAAACTGTTGAATCTCCAAAAGGCTACATGCCGGAGGGGTTATTCAGCACAGGGTTATTCGGCATGGTAGGAAGCGGGATGGTGCGGTCGTCCTCGCCGCTACCCCCGGTACCGTTTTCAGCCGCATCCTGAGGTCGAGTAGCGGCCGCTCCAGTAGAGGCGGCGGGCTGACGATTCGGCATATCCCTCGCCACAATTACACGAGCGGGGCGCAAAGTCCGGTCACCCAGAATATAGCCTTCGCGCTCCACCGACACCACAGTACCTGCGGGGTAATCGGGTGCGGAAGGAACCACGCCCGAAACCTCGTGGATCGCCGGGTTGAACTTGCCTACCGCATCGATGCGCTGCAGTCCGCGGATCTCAAAAATACTGACGATTTCGTCGGCAACAGACTCGCTCAGTGATGCGTTCGCATCCTGATTCAGCAGACGGTCCAGGGCGTTGAGCACATCGCGGAAGAGGGAACGGTACGCCTCTCCGGATGCTCGTTCATCACGCTCCTGCAGGCTAGCCTGCACGGAACGAATGAGCTGGTTCTTAGCACCGTCCTCGGCGATACGCTGCGCAAAACGCTGGTTCAGCTCAGCAAGCTGCTCCAGGACGCGTGCCTCAAAATCTTCAGTCACAAAAGGTGAGGTAGGTCGAGGCGCTTCCTCCTTCGCGGTGTCTGTCACCCCCTCATGCGTTTCCTCGTGCGGGGGCTGTTCTTTTGCCTCGCCGCTAACCGGCCACAGTTCAGGCTCAGGGACGACAGCGTCCTGAGGGTCATACGTTGACACGGTCACATCTCCTTTCACAGTTATCAATGATTCGGGGGCGCTCCCGCCATGAAGCCGCTACGGCTGACAGAGCGGGAGCATGAGGAAGATAGGCGCTCTCCCCTGCGTTCTTTGACGGCTTTCCTTAACGGCCCAGCCTACTCAAGCTTCGGATGAAGATACCGAAAATCATCAGGATGACGCCCAGAATTCCCGTTGCAGTTCGAGTGGGGTCATACCCCTGCCCCGTTAAAGCCCTCTGGTTGGTCTTCCAATAGGGTGGGAACGAAGTGTAGAAAGCAAAGACTGGAAGAACGATGAAGGTCACCAGCGTCATGTATCCGTTGATCGTGTCGTAAGCAGCCTGGTTTGAAGAGCGGATCGCCCCCTGCAGGAGCGCCCAGATGACGCTCAGGACCAGAGACCCTGCAAAGAACGTCACCACAAAGCGCACCAGCCTTCCGAAGGTAAAAGGGCGGCGGCGGGCAAAGCGCATGTTCTCTTCAATGTTCCGGTACTTCTGCATCAAATCGTAGGGAAGTAGGTACGCGTCCCGAACCTTTGAAAGGCTCGAACGAATCGCCTTCACCTGCTCTTTCGAGTTGATGATGGTTACCCCGTTGTAGATAACGCCGTGGGAGTCTGCCTCCTCCATGTGGATGAGGGCGTGCAGACGTAACATCTGCGGGTTATCGGGGTATGCCGCAAGTGCGTTGTCCGCATCCTGCAAAGCTTCAGCGTGCTGCCCCGCATTCCAACGACTTATGATGAAGTCGCAGATGTAGTCGGTGTCTTCCGGTTTCAGAGCCATCAGCTGACGGTTGATAGCCATGACACGCTCGTAGTCTCCGTCGCGTTGAGCCAGGCTACGCTCCATCATGAGGAGGAATTCCTCGTGCTCCGAACCGTAACGGCGCGCCTGCCAAATAGCGTGCGTGACATCTCGGCGACGGTTATAGTCCCAATCGCCCCACAGGTACGCCGCCGCCAGTTTCTCCCACGCTTCAACGTCATCGGGACGAATCCGGTGCATTGCCTGCGCGAACTTTGCCAGAGAGTTCCAGTTCTCGTTTTCCCAGGCATAGCGCATGTCAGCACGCAGGCGTTCCTCTGTAGAATCCCTGCCCGTAGAACGATGCTCCGCAGAAGGACGGGGTGCGGGTCCTCGACGCTTCAGCGACTCATCATAAGAGGCACGGGCAGAAGGATTCAGCAGAGTCTGCTCAACCCGGTCAAGCAACTCCAGGCGGTCCTCACCCTCACGTGCTTTTGCGCGTTCAGGGTGACTGGTCAGCAGGCGGTACCGTTTGCGTTGCTCACGCAACGCTTTCTCCACGTCCTCAGCCGTCGCGTTGTGTGGAAGGCCGAGAACCTCGTAAAAATTCTCAGTAGTCATAGATACTCACATCTCACCGGTGTTTCATCACCGGTGGTCATGGGTAGCGGGAGGCTAGTTCACCTCCATGCCGCCAATCTTGCGCTGCGCCTCCTGCACTTCTTCAGGTCGCAGATTAGCCACACGCTCAATGTTGAAAGAGCCGAGGGACGCATTAGCGGTCAGGTCAATCACCTCAACACGAACCGTCTGGTCCACGTCGTAGGCGTAGATGACCTTCAGCGGCGCGCCCTTCGGGTAGGCGGGCAGGGAAAGCTCGCCGGTACCGACAATGGTCACCAGCTCGGGGTCGCGTTCCTCGCCCTGAGTGACCTTAATGTCCAGGGCGTTCTGGCCGTCCAGCAGGGTTCGGGTGTTCTGTTCGTGGGTGCAGGGAACCTTAGTGTTACGCGGAATCACCACATGGTTAAACGTTGAACCGTCGGCGTTGTAGAGGATAATGCCCAGCGCCTGGCTGGTCACGTCGCTAATCTTGACGCTACCGCCCAGGAAGCCCTCCACGGTAGCCTTGGAACCAACCTGCTCCGTGCTGACCTCCACGTCGCCAGACAGGGTTGCCTGAACTGCAGCGCCGAGAGCGACCGCCTCATCAGGGTTAATATCGAGCTCAGGGGTCTTACCGGAGATACGCTCAACCAGGGTTCGAACCGCAGGCATGCGAGTCGAACCGCCCACCAGCAGCACCTTATCAATATCAGCCCAGGTCAGCTTTGCCGCGCTCAGAACGTCCTCGAGAACCTCCTGGGTACGGTTCAGAAGGCTGACCGTGCACTCCTCAAACTCCTCACGGGTCAGCGGCACACGGTAGTGCTGGCCCTCTGCAGAGAACTGTACGTTCGTCTTCGGAACAGTCGACAGCGCCTTCTTCGCAAACTCTGCCTTCTCACGCAACGCAGCGGTGAGGGAGGGATCTTCCAGCGCATCCGGAGCGCCCTGCTCCATCAGACGCTTATTCAGGTATTCCATCAGGGCGTTATCGAAATCGAAACCACCCAGGTTACGGTCACCATCGGTAGCCAGAACCTCAAATTCGGTGCCGCTAATCTTCAAAATAGTGACGTCAAAAGTGCCACCACCCAGGTCGTACACCAGCACGGTGCCGTTGGCGTCAGCTTCCACACCGTACGACAGGGCTGCTGCGGTCGGCTCGTTCAGCACACGCAAAACGTTCAGGCCAGCAATCTGACCTGCGTGGGCGGTGGCGGTACGACGTGCATCATCAAAATAGGCGGGCACGGTGATGACGGCGTCGGTGACCTCTTCGCCCAGGGCAAGCTCAGCGTCTTCCTTCAGACGCTTCAGGATAATTGCAGAAACTTCCTCAGCGGTGTACTGGGTACCCGAAGAAGCATCAAAACGCCAGGTCGGGTCGCCAATAAAACGCTTGACGTACTGGACGATGTCCTCGGGGAACGCGGCTGCCTGGCGCTTCGCCTGCTCGCCAACCAGAGGCTCATCCGCGCCGCCGAAGGACTGGAAAAGCACCACGGAGGGGGTCACGGTGTCGCCTTCCTTGTTGCGAAGCACCTCAGGCACACCCGTAGGACGAACCACCGAAACTGCAGAGTTCGTGGTTCCCAAGTCAATACCAATTGCAATACCCATAAGTCATTCTCTTTCTACTCGTATGCTTGCCGCGGCAAATACCGCGGATGTATATGTAAGTTAGCGTCTCTTGTTATGTCTTCGATAGCCGGCGTCCGCGCTACAGCGTCGCAATACCGTGTCAGGGCTACGTCAGCGGTTCAGCTCGTTTCACCCCGTACCACCACGGCACGGGAGGCGCCGACGGAGAGTTCTTCTTCGCACGCTTCACGAAGGCTCGGTCATCGGACCATCGGGCGGGGAAAGCCGCCGCCATGAATACGTACGGGAACAGGATGACCTGTATAAGATCCTTGATCCACACAGATACCGCGATATCAGCCGGAATTGCGCTCAAACCAAGTAGCTCCACAAGCTGCGGAAGGAAAAGGTAATTCGCGAGGAAAAGCGTGACCATAGTCCCCATGAGGGTCAGGCGGCTTCTGCGTCGTCGGGCGGCAGATACAGCTCCACGAACCTCCTGCACAGCCTGCTCAAGTTCAGCAAAACCGTTCAGAGGCAACCTCTTCAGCTGGAACAAACGCAACTGGGCTAAACGAACCTGGGCGGAACTCACCATCAGGCCCAGCGGCGAGCGCGATACAGCGTAAGGGTTGGGCCCGGCAAAACCGCCGTACGTGCAACGATAGATGTCGTACAGCAGAGCCCATGCGTAAGCCTGAACAATCGCCGCGTCACGGCGACCGGACTTGTACTCTTCACGCGCTTCACGTATCGCCTCACGGGTATGCCCTGCCCCTGCCTGCTGCACTATCGCCTGTGCTGCTTCCAGCTGCTGGGGGTCCGAGTCCCGCCTCTCGAGCTGAGGAAGAATGCGGTACGGAGTCCTCCAGGGCTCGTTCGGAGCGGGGGTACGTTGAGCCGGAGCCTCTTTCTTCGGCTTCTCCTTCTTCCGAGATGCCTTGCGCTTCTTCGGCTTTTCTGGCTTCTGACTCTTCTGAGAAGGCTCAGGTGCAGTAGGCTCAGGTGCAGTAGGTGCGACCGGAGGCTGGGTGGGAAAAGCTTGAGTCGGAGGTGTCGTCGCAGAAGGCTGCGGCGCCTCCGGCGTATTCGGCGTGTCAGGTACACGCTGACGCAAACGCTCTAGCTCCCGCTCGTGCTCTTGCTCCTTGCGGCGCATCTCCTGCCGCAAACGTTCCATCTCACGCTGCATCTGCTCGGCCTGCTGCTGAGCGTCAAGGGTCTGCCGCTGCAGGTCCTCATTCGGTTGAGCAGGTACGGTCTGTTCAGCCCCTGCATTTTCACCGCCCGGGGCTGTCGGGGAGCTCTGAAGATTCGCGTCGTAGGCCGCACGAGACTGCTGATCCAGCAGATGCTTCTCTGCCTCAGCAATCAGCTGCATCAGTCGTTCGCTCTCGTGACGCTTTTCTGCGTTCGGGTGATTCGCGCGTGCCCGGGCAGAACGACGCTTCTGAACGATTGCCTCACGCACCTGTGCTTCGGTTGCGTTCGGTTCAATCTCCAGGATTTCGTAGTAATTCTGCATGACGATAGCTAGTCCTCATCGCTTTCTCGTCGGTCTTCGTAGACGTTTTACGGACGGTTTGTGTAGGGGTGCTTGAGGCCCGGTACCGAGCCTCAAGCTATAGGGTTGTTCTTCCTCCCCCGACAGGTATATAGCTACCCGTCACCTACATGATGGTCATGCCACCAATTCGCTTCTTCGATTCCTCCACCTGAGCCTCCTTCAAATTGGATACTCGCTCGATGCTGAACGTGCCCAGAAGGATGCCGGAGGTCAGGTCCTTCACCTCCGCGTGAATAATCTGATTGCGATCGTAGCTGTAGGTGATGGATAGCGGTGCACCCTTGGGGTAAGGCGGCATGCGAAGGGTCGCTTCACCCACTAGGGTGACAAAATCTGGATCCCTGTCATCTCCCTGAGTTACACGGAATTTGACTTCGCTCTGGTAGTCGCAGACGGTCTTGACGGTCGTCGTCTCGTTCGCAGGCAAGGGAGTATTACGGGGAATGATGATGCTGTTGATCTCGTCCTTCTCATTCTCGTCCAGCACCAGCACGCCCAGTCCCTGACTTGTCACGTCCTGCACACGCACCGGAGCACCGATGTAGCCTTCAACTGCTGAGCGTCCACCAAGGTACCCGACGGTCTCCTGGCTTTCCGGCGCCAGAAGTGCCGCCTGTACCGCAGCTCCGAGAGCCACAGCTTCATCGGGATTGATGCTCGTGTCAGGTTCTTTTCCGCTCAGGGCCTTGAGCATTGCGCGCACGGCAGGAACACGGGTAGACCCACCAACCAGAAGCACACGGGAGATATCCGACCAGTTCAGACGCGCTGATTCCAGGGTGTCGATGACCAGGTCACGGGTACGGCGCAGAAGACGCTCAATGCGTCGTTCAAACTCGGCACGCTCAATAGTGACTCGGTACGAGGCGTTCCCGGCAGCGATCTGTACGGTGGCAGTCGGTGCCGAAGACAGGGTCTTCTTCACCTGTTCCGCCTGTTCACGCACCACGTTAAGAGTGTTCAGGTCGTCGAGGCAGCTGGGGCCTCCCTGCGAACGGACCTGCTCATCGATCATGAGCTGCAATTCGCTATCGAAGTCGTAACCGCCCAGTCGGCGGTCGCCGTCCGTTGCCAGAACCGTGAAATCGCCACCTGAAACGTTCAGGATGGTCACGTCAAAGGTGCCGCCGCCCAGATCGTATACGAGGACGGTCTCATGGGTATTTCCCCTGGTGGAGACGCCATAGGCGAGCGCCGCAGCCGTGGGCTCGTTCAGCACACCCAGCACGTTGAGCCCAGCAATTTCACCGGCGTGGCGGGTCGCTAGGCGGCGTGCATCATCGAAGTATGCGGGCACGGTAATGACCGCGTCCGTGACGGGGACGTTCATCTGCATCTCAACGTCTTCTTTCAAACGACGCAGAATCATTGCGGAGATTTCCTCCGAGGTGTAGCTGGAACCCGTAGCCGAGTCGAAGCGCCAGCTGGACTCACCCATGTACCGCTTAACGTGCTGAGCGACGTCCGAGCCAACACGGCTTGCGTGCTGTTTTGCTTGAACGCCAATCAGGGGCTCATCACCAGCACCGTAGTCCTGTAGCAGGACTACAGAGGGGGTCGTATTTGCCCCATCGCGGTTTCGCACAATCCGCGGCACACCGGTGGGATCCACCACAGCAGCGGCGGAGTTGGTTGTGCCCAGGTCAATTCCGATGGCAATTCCCATCGTTTTTCTCCATCCCTCGTCAATTAGTGTTTATTCACGGAACGCCGCATCTCTGAGGCTCCATATAGGGGTTGGCTCCGTATAGGTTTAGAAGGTCGTGTACGAGTCCCTATTCATGAACGCGCCGTGACCAGTTGTGTGGTCCCAGCAGGTCACGCCCTTTTCCGTCGCACCGCAGACGATGTTCCCGCTGTACACGCTGGTGTTATACAGCAGCACAGCGTCAGTCTGGGTAAAGGTTTCAGGGGTTTCGTGAGAGGTCAGGCGTGCTTCCTCTGCGGTGAAATCAATCCACCAGAGGGGCTCGCCATCAGCTGCTACTCCGTAGGGCTTATCGTCGTAGTAGTTCACGATTCCACACCCAAATTTTCCGTCGATATTCTGGCAAATAATATTGCCTGTCGGAGAGCGGAAGATCGGAGCGGTCAGCCCGTTACGGGTCGTTGAAGAAAGTAGCTCAACAGCGCCGGAGGGGATGCGCTTCTCCCCCGCTCCGGGGTATGCATCGGCAGGAATTTTCCCCTTCTTGGGGGTGCTCGAGGAGCTGAACTGGATGCCGCGGAATAGGTTCTCTACGAATCCTCCGCCGCTACCATCGGGATGCGTGTAGCCCCAGATGTTTCCGCATCCGGTCAGCAGGCAGGCGAGAGTAATGGCCAGCGTGGCACCCACGCCACGGCGAGGCTGCTTCTTCTTGTTGTCAACGTTCATTGTTCTTCCTTCCTGCGAGCCTTCCTGTAAGGGCTCCCGTAGAGCCCGGCTAGTGTGCCGGGCTCTACGTCTGACAAGCGGTTACGCACCCCAGGGTAGTACCCCGCGGCGGGCCTTCGTCAGCGCTTCACGTGCATCCGGGTCGGTTTCCATCTTCTCTTCAAATGCTCGGTACTGGTCGAGCACCATTGCGTCAATGACCTCACGTTCACGAGAGCCGAAGATGGGAGTAGGTAGTAGCTCTTCCAGGCGGCGAAGGACTGCCTGAGAAATAAGCATGGTGCCTTCTGTCTTGTAGAGGTAGGGCAATGCGTAGCCCACGCGGAGTACCGTCACCGGCAATCCCCATTCGTAATGAATGGTGAAGGCGAGGTTCTCGGTCAGCTCAGCGACCTCATGATCAAACGTGCCGCTCTGGAACTGTGCCGGATACGAGACGTCGTAGGGTGCACCGGGTTCGCATTCCACGCATCGGCGGTAATGCTCCGAGAGAGGGATCGGCTGCTCATAGAGCTTGCCATCGGTGCGGTAGGTCGCGGTTGAGCAGGGGGTCTGCTCGTACCTCTCGTCGTAGTCCAGGGCGCCGGTCTCGAGGATGATAACCTTCGGGTTGTACGCGCTAAGCTGCGTCAACAGGCTGTTGAGGGCTTCGTCCCGCTGGATATCAGGCACCTGCCCGTAAACGAGTACGAGGTGATGGTCGGGGGTTACCCCCTCCTCACCGGGCAGGAGCATATGCCGAATTCGCATTTCCAGAGCTTCGTCACTCTCGTAGAGTGCCTTATTCATCTGGTCAACGCGGAAGGACCGTTCCTCGGGCGCCATGAGGGCAACGGTACGCAGAGGCTGGCAGTTCGTCCAGCGGCTGTCCTTCGGACCGCGGCGGTAATCCACCATACCGGGGTACACGCCAAATACAACGGTGCATTCGGCACCTTCAGCCAGTTCCTGAACCATCTGCTGTGCGTTCATCTCCTGTTCCATACTATCGGAAGCGGATGCTTCGTCTTCAGCCGCGTTCTTGATATCCACCTGGATGTTGGGGTTACGGGTGACTTCGTACCATTGGGCGTTCGGGTCCTTCGAGAAGGTTGAGGCTCGGTACGTTATTTCGCCGTATGCCTCGAACTCGATGGCCACGCGGGTTGCCAGTTCGAAGTCCCAGATAATTCCTTGGACGATGTCCACGTCAATCGGTAGCTCTTCGATTTGCGGGTATTCCTCGGCCGCCTGCATACGGTTCGCCTGCCAGGCGGTCAGGGCGTGGCTGCCTGCAGACATCTTGTAGGTCATGTGGTAGAGCGCCTCAACCGATTGAATGTCCTGCAGCAGTTCTTCGCCGAAGGGGAAATACTCCGTCTCACGCAGGTGGTTCGTCAAAATCCACAGCATGTGCGATGCTCCCCAAACGTGGGGTCCCATACCCAAAATCTGAGGAACGCTAATGCGGTAGATGTAGACGTTCAGGGTGCCCTTGTTCCCGAATATCTCGGCGATTTCCTCAGCTTTCAGAGAGGAACCGATTTCCGGGGTGGAGTTGATGAGGTCATTGCCTTCAACGCAGGGCGTTTTACCGCGACCATCGGCGGGAAAAGCCGAGTGGTCCTTCCAGAAAACACGGGGCTTGAATGAGCTGTGCAGGCTGAGGTTAACAATCTCTTCGCGCTGCCCCTTAGCGGTTCCAGGCGCGCCTTTCATGGGCACAGAATAGGTGGTGAATGATTCATAGCCGGGGCCCAGCTTCTCATTGGCTACACCAATCATGTGGGAGGCTAACACGTACACCTTAGTACGGTTCCAGGTCTCGGCGGCGCGAAGTTTCGAAGCGAAAAGGGCGAGCTTGGCGTAGAACCCCTGGGGGTTCTTATCCGGTGCATCGCCGGTGATCAGGTACAGTCGAGGCGTTCCGTACAGGCTGGATAGCGCGTACTTCTGATTGGCGGGGCCAAAGTCTGCTCCCATCACCAGATGGCATACGGGAGGGTTCAGAGGAGGAACCGAGTAGAAGGGAGAGAAATCAAACCCCAGGTCTACGGTCCGGCATTCGGAGGCGCTCAGGTGTAGCGCCTCCACGGCGAGGGAGGCGTTCGTCGGTTGCCCTGCTGAGTCGTTCAGACCGAGAAAAAGAGCCGCATAAGCGTTCTTGGCAGAGTGCGGGTTGTTAAGTTCCAGGGTTCCGCATTGATCGTGGGCACGGTATCGGTCACGGAAGTAAGCAGAAACGCGCTCAGCGCTGCCCCAATCACCGGTGAAAGTCGTCATCTCGATGGCTCTCCTCATTATGACGGTACCGTCGCTGGCATCATCATATGTCGTATGGGTGTGGTTGTGTTCAGTTTCTTAATCATGCCACAGGTCGTCTTCACCGAGTGACCTGTATCGTCATCTACTCCTTAGCTGAGATAGTTTATTCACATGTTGTGTGGCGTTGGTCTAACAGCGTTTGTGTACCTTTGATGCCTACTTCACGCGCCGTATCATAGATATATAGGCTTATTGCTCCTGTTCTGGCCGCCGAAGATGGCGGTTGGTTACACATCCGGTACCTTCCGGTGCTCGTGAGAACGGAGAGATGCTCCGTTGGAAGGAGGGAGCGGGTTTTCCCCGCACCGATTATGGTTGATGTTCGTCGCCGCAAG
>ERZ773234.662-NODE-662-length-10359-cov-15.995342_pt1 | contig 10359 bp, 6 predicted proteins | sample MGYA00580523_ERZ773234 | MGnify/ENA primary metagenome ERZ773234 (study PRJEB29015, sample SAMEA2738167) | human oral metagenome | biome: human oral; feature: human-associated habitat; material: saliva | place: China | collected 2262 ...
CAGGTTCTTCCTTCGGTATTACCAAGGTGGATTCGGTGGAGGAGCTCGTGCCCGCCATCGAGGAGGCTCGCCGCCACGACCCGAAGATTATCATCGAGGCCGGCATCGTGGGCCGCGAAATTGAGTGCGCTGTGCTGGACGGCCACCACGGCGAGATGCCCCGCGCATCCTACCCCGGCGAGATCGAGGTTGTGGATCAGGACCACGGTTTCTACGATTTCGAGGCCAAGTACGTCTCTGAGTCCTCGGCCGTGACCGTGTGCCCGGCAAACCTGCCGCAGGATGTGCAGGAGCGCCTGCGCGAGCTGGCAGTGAAGGCGTTCCTGGCGCTGGACGGTGAGGGCCTGTCTCGTGCGGACTTCTTCTACACCGAAGACGGCCGCCTGGTCATCAACGAGGTGAACACCATGCCCGGCTTTACCCCGATTTCGATGTACAAGACCATGTGGGAGAACACCGGTATTTCCTACACCGACCTGATTAGCGAGCTGCTGACCCTGGCGATGGAACGCCCCCTGGGTCTGCGCTAGTTTCTGCATTAGTCGGGGCGCCGTACTCTGTCTTCCGTACGGTGCCCCGGCTTGTGTGCACTCTCTCGGCGTCGTCGCGCCCCACTGGCCGAGCCGCAGGGGGGACTCTCAAGAATATATGAGAGACATTCTAATTTCTCTAGTGTGAAAAATCACTTGACGGTTATACTTTTAGAATGCCTTTGGGATTTATCGAGTAAAAGTGCATACCGATTAGGGGTAATGCAAATTTTCTCACAAGTGAATGTAGCGCCCGCAAAGGGTAATAAACCCGAATAGGCGGTCGTAAAAATTCATGACAAGCCTCGAAGGCAACCCAAAAGCGATAAGATAGACGGGAAAGAATTCGCTAATTCGGTAGAATAACTGATGGTATTCCGTCGCTCGCTGATGGGATACCTATTCACTCACGAAATATCAGAAAGTCAAGGACAACCTTTTGGGAAAACGAAACCGTAAGGTGGTCTCTGCGAGTCTGGCGACAGCACTGGTTGCTTCCGGAAGCCCCTTTGTAGCCTCGTTTGCGCAGGATATACAGGATGCCGCCCAGGTACCGGTGCACCCCGAAAACGCTGCAGACCAAACCCTAGACCCCGCCGTTGACGAACATTCGCAGACGGCAGTTCCTACCCTAGCTACGGTGAGTGCGTGGCCTACCACCGAAGCTACTTCCTCCGCGACGGCCGATGCTGAGGCATCCCCTCGCGTTACTTCTGATGCCCAGCCGACCCCGTCCGAGAGTGCTGAGCCGACCAAGGAGGCCGCTCCGGCACCTTCTGAGAGTGCGGACCCTACCCCTGAGCCGTCGAAGACTGCTGAGCCCACCCCCGAGCCTTCGAAGAGTGCTGAGCCCACCCCTGAACCCTCCAAGGATGTGACTCCGGAGCCTACTCAGGATCCGACCCCGGAACCGTCGAAGACTGCTAAGCCCACTCCGGAGCCTTCGAAGAGCGCCGAGCCGACCCCGGAACCGTCGAAGAGCGCCGAGCCCACTCCGGAGCCTTCTAAGAGCGCCGAGCCGACCCCGGAACCGTCGAAGAGCGCCGAGCCCACTCCGGAGCCTTCGAAGAGCGCCGAGCCCACTCCGGAGCCTTCGAAGAGTGCCGAGCCGACCCCGGAGCCTTCTAAGAGCGCCGATCCGACTCCTGAACCGACCCAGGACCCGACTCCTGAACCCACTCAGGACCCCACCCCGGAACCGACCCAGGACCCCACCCCGGAACCGACCCAGGACCCCACCCCGGAACCGACTCAGGAGCCGACCCCTGAACCGACCCAGGACCCCACCCCTGAACCGACCCAGGACCCCACCCCCGAGCCGACCCCGGAGCCCTCCAAGGACGTGACCCCTGAGCCTACTCAGGATCCCGCCCCCGAGCCGATTCCGGAGCCGTCGAAGGACGCAGACCCGAACCCGGTTAAGGACCCCACTCCGGAACCTAAGCAACAGCCGGTTGTCCCCGTGCCCAATCCGGAGCCCACTCAGGAACCTAAGCAACAGCCGGTGGTTCCCGTTATCCCCGTGATTTCTGACGAGCCCAGGGACAACACCCCGAACCAACCTGTGGCTCCTCCGGAGACAGAGCCCGTGGCGCCGGCGCCCTCGGTGGACCGTGAGGTTATTGCGCCGACCAGGCGTCAAGAGGACACCGTCATCTCCATCGAGGTGGTGCGCCCGAGTACTTCGTCGGCGTCGAGCGAATCCGCAAAGCCGACCCCGATTGGTGACACCGATGAGGATCCGCTGCCCTCCGGCTCCACCACGCTGGGACGCATCGCGGCGAACAACGGTTCGCAGGATTCCATCCCCGGTGCGGCCGATTGGGTGGCCGGTTATCTCTCGCGTAACAACTCCGAGGATGACCGAACTGCAGGGGCTAGCCCCTCGAAGTCGCCCAGCTCGGCGGCAGCATCGAAGTCGCCCAGCTCCTCCGCGTCCGCTACCGCCAGCCGCTCCGCCAAGAGCGTGACCAAGGCCGACGGCGCGAACGCCTCGCAGGAGCAGGCCGTGAAGAATGCCGACGCGGACGACTCGGGCCTGTCCGGCATCGCGCCGCTGATTCTCTTCTCGCTCATCGGCATCGTGCTGATTGCCCTGGCAATCCGCTACTTCAGCCAGGGAAGCTAAGACTCCCGAACGGGTAGAGACAGGGCCGTCATTCTCCCTAGTGAGAAAAGCGGCCGCGAGCTAACGCGTAGCGCAGAATACGCGATAATTAAGGGTGTGAATCCTCAAACATCTAGTGAAACGCGGGACCATCCCACGCGCGAGACGCCTCTCGCGCAGCTGGGAGAGTCCCGCGTTCTGCGCGCCTTCATGCCCATTATCGAGGCGCATAACGAACGAGTGACCGATGCACTCCGCGCATCGGGGCGCACCGAAGCGCTCGAGGTGGGACCCGGAGACGACTGCGCCGTGCTGACCCCCTCGACCGAGCGGACCGTGGTCACCACCGATACCCTCGTGCAAAACCAAGACTTTATGGACCCCTGGCCCGGAGGGTTCGACGGAACCCGTAGTGGCGGGTACGAGGTCGGCCGCAAATCGGCCACGCAAAACCTGGCCGACGTCGCCGCCATGGGCGCGCGGCCCGTGAGCCTCTTCGCATCCCTGAGCCTGCCGGGTGAAACCCTCTACGGCTGGGTCGAGGACTTCGCCTGGGGGCTTGTGGACGGCGTGCGCGCCTGCGGAGCCGAGGACTGCACGATTGCCGGGGGCGACATGGGTGCCTCCGGCGAGATTTCGGTGACCGTCACCGCCCTGGGTCGCACCGACCGGCCCGTGCTACGCTCCGGCGCGCAGGCGGGTGACACGCTCGCGCTGGCCGGGCGTACCGGCTGGGCTGACGCCGGGTTGCGGCTGCTCCTCAACCCGCTGTCCCGCCCCGCAATGGTGCTCCTGAAGGGCATCGCGAACGGCGGGCTATCCCACGAGCCGCTCCCCGAAATTCCCCTGTCCGAGGGGCTTTTGGACCTCATCGGAACCCTGAATAGCGCCGAAGCTGCCGAAATGCTCGAGGCCTGCGAACGTGCCATTGATGCGCAGATGCGCCCGGTCAGCCCGGTGCCCCTGGGCGAGGCGGCGCGCGATGCGGGTGCGAACGCCATGCTGGACGTTTCCGATGGGCTCGTCAAGGATTCGGGCCGGATCGCCCGCGCATCCGGCGTGCAGATTCACCTGGACGAGTCCGCCGTGGATGCGCTTGCCGCGCCCCTGCTGCCCGTGGCCCGTCTGCTGCTGACCATCGTCGAACACAACGAGGGGGCCGAGAGCCCCGCCTCCCTGGCCAGGGCCTTCGTGCTCGGCGGGGGAGAGGATCACGGCTTGCTGGCGGCCTTCCCCGCGGAGGTGCCCGAGGGCTTTACGACCCTGGGCTCGTGCCGCGTGGACCGCGCGGGCCGAGCCCACAGCGCGGACCCTCTGGCCGGTGGGCACTACGGTGCGGGGTATCGCGGGTCGCTCGCGGCCGGTGCCGTGCTCATGAACGGCGTGCCCCTGAGCGAGCTGGGCTGGGAACACTACGGGGCCTAGCGCGAGCCGGGACCCGCGGGTTCTTAGACTCTTGGGTTTCGCGGAAAATACCGTACATTTAATCGAAAATTCTATTAGAATAGAAATACGAAGCAGGGGTGTGGGTGCTAAAGTGACGCCCACCCGCCGACCTGCGAATTACCGCAATTAGCCGTGGCGCGGGCCAGCCCTGGCGCGCGCGTGGGCTCGCGGAAACGCCAGAAACCGGAACCGCAGGAGGGGAGCATGAGGACAGAACGTGAAGACTCGCGGGGCACCCAGCCCGCCGGAACCCGCAGAGACACTCGTCCCGCGGGCCTTTCTGAGGGGTCGAATAGCGCTTCTGCGCCGACCGGCCCCGAGCGCAATGATTCACTGCGCGAGGCCCGCGAGGTGTACCGCCGGGCCTGCATGCGAGCCTACAGGTTCGGCATCGCCTGGTCCGCGAGCGCCCGCGCGGTGGTGGACCACTACCGTGAGCCTCTCAATGAGCTCAACGGCTTTCCCGTGCCCGACCACGACACCGGGTCGAACCTGGCCCACACTCTGCGCACGCTCACCGAGGAATTCGATCGGGGCATGGAGGAACTCCTCTTCGAGGACCCCGCGGATCGTGAAGACGTGCCCGGGCTGGCCCACCTGTGGGTGCGCCTGGGCGGAATCTACGAGCGCGCCATCGTGAGCGCCTCGCGGATGGCCCGCGGCAACTCCGGAACGCTACTTTGCGCCTGGGGCCTGGAAGCCGTGCGTAGCTACTGGGGTCTGCCCGGCAACCTTGCCCAGGAGCTGGGCCCGGAGGCTGAGAAACTGCCCCTGCTGAGCGCCCTCGCCCGAGATGAGGAGCGGGTGCGCGCGGCTCACGCGGCCGCCTCGGGAGGCGAGGGTTCCGAGGGACCCCGCGGTTTTGACTACGCGGAGGCCGAGGCCCGCGCCATGGCTTGCGCCGCCGAGCGCGTGCGCGCAAGCGTGGGGGAGCAGATAGTGCCCTCCACGATGCTTTCCGTCATGGTGGAGCTGGCCAGCCTGGGCCTGTACTACCCCGAAGGGGAGAGTACTCCCGAGAAACCCGCGCACGGCGTTGAAGATCCCGAAGTTGGCGAGTCCGGAGCTAGCGGGGTGGATGGTGCCGAGGACGTCGACGGGGCGGAAACCCCTCTGAACCGCGCCCGCCGCGCCGCCATGCTGAGGGCCCTGGAACGCACCGCCGAGCATCCGCCCGCACCGCACCTGGCCGGAAGCGTGGACGCCGGCGCTCTCGGCTTCTACCTGGCCGTCGTGCACGCCAACCCGCGGTGGGAGGGCGCAACCCTGAGCGAGGAGGAGGTCCGGAGTATGCTGACCCCCGCCTCCGCGGCACCCGCACAGGTCGCCCCCGCCCCGGGCGCGAAGACTCCCGCAGAGGAGGGGGAAAGCGGCTGGGAGCTCATGGGTACCCTGCGCTGCGAACCCCTCGCGATGGCTCAGCTGCGTCTCGAGCTGGAGGGCATGGGCGATAGCCTGCTCATCACCCCGCTGGATATGGCCGCAGGCCTCTGGGCCGTGCACGTGCACGTTCCCGAGGTGGAGCCGGCCCGCCGACTCGTGACCTCCTACGGGGAGTGGTCGGACGAGCGCATCTCCTCGCTCACGGACGGGCACCACGCGGAGGGCTGCGGATGAGCCCGCGCCGCACCCCAAAGCACAGCCCCGAACAGGAGGCCCTGGACCTGGGCCTTTTCGGGGCTGAGCCTGCCGCGCCCACCGAACCAGCCGAACTCGCCGAGACGGCTGAACCCGTTGCGCTCGCCGAACCTCACAAGAGGGAACGCGGGGTGCCCCTCCTCAGCGACGAACAGCTACGCACCACGGCCGAGCTGACCGTCCGTGACCTTGCCGCCTTCGCCCGCGGCGAGGCGAGCCGCGAGGAGCTGAGCGAACGGGTCGCGCGTCGAACCAGCGCACCCTACCGTAAGGCGCTCAGGGCGCTCAAACATTCGCTGGGCCCCGCCGCGCATGCCATGACCGACGATGCGCTCTACGAGCTTGTGGATATCGCGCTGGCCGTCCGGCAGACGGCTCAGCCGGAGACGAATCAGCCGGAGGAATCTACCCCGAAGAAGCCGGCACGGAAGGCACCCGCCCAAAAGAAACCGGCGCAGAAAGAACTAGCTCAGAAAGCCTCCGCGAAGAAGGCCCCGGCTGAACGGAAAGCCCCGGCTGAGAAATCGACCTCCGCATCAGTTGCCGCGGAGGCCAAAAGTCGTGCCCTGGCGCGCTACGCCGCCGAGGACAGCCTCGAGAACGCGCCCCTCAAAAAGTACCTGCCCGCCCCCAGCGCCAAGGCCATCGCCACGCACCTGGGAATCACCACGGTCGGCCAGATGCTCGAATACTTCCCGCGCAAGTACCTGCCGCGCGGTGAGCTCAGCTCCTTTGCCGAACTCGTTGAGGGGCAGGACGTCACCATCATTGCGCGCGTGGTGCACGTGAGCACCCGAACCATGGCGGCCCGCCGTGGCAAAATCACCGAGGTGACCATCACCGACCGGCTCGCCGACTCCTCCGCACACGAGGAGAGCGGCTTCGGCGGCATCGGGACCGTGTCCGTGACCCCCGGCCGCGCCAACGCCTCCGCCCCGGGCACCTCCTCCCGGGGGGCATCCGGGCTGGGTCTGCGCTGGCAGGCAACCGGCCAGCACAACCCGCGCATCGACTCCCTCGCCGCGCCCGCATCCTACACGGGCTACGCCGACTCCTACGGGCAGGACGACTTTACCCAGAACCATCCCGAGCAGGGCGGCCTCTTTGGCGTGCCCGCACCCGCACCGCTCATCGGCGCGCAGATGAAGCTTTCCTTCTTCAACGCCTGGACCGCCGCCCGCGAAATTCGCGAGGGCGAAACCATGATGTTCTCCGGTAAAGTCGGCATCTACCGCGGCGAGTACACGCTCACCAACCCGCACTACGCCCTGCTCTCGAAGGACGCCTCCGGCTCCGAGATGAACGAGGCCGCCACCGCCCCCGTGCCCGTCTACCGGGCCCCCGCCAAGCTGCCCACCGACCGCATCGCCGGGTACATGGAGCAGCTGCTGGAGAAGGTTCCGCTCAAGGAGCTCGAGGACCCGGTGCCCTACGCGATTCGTCGCGCCCGCAAGGTGCCCTCGCTGGAGTGGACCTACCGCGCCCTGCACACTCCCGACACCGAGGACACGTGGCGTGCCGCCCAGGCGCAGATGCGCTATCGCGAGGCCTTCGTGCTGCAGAGCGCCCTGGCGCGCCTGCACTCTGCCCGAGCCGCGCACCGCACGCAGGCCCGGCCGCCCATCAAGGACGGCCTGGCCGATCGCCTGCTCGAGGTGCTGCCCTACGAGCTGACCGAGGGGCAGCGGAAGGTGGGGGAGGAAATCTCCGCCGACCTCGCGAGCGAATCGCCCATGAACCGCCTGTTGCAGGGTGATGTGGGCTCCGGCAAGACCGTGGTGGCACTGCGCGCCATGCTGCAGGTGGCCGATGCGGGCGGCCAGTCCGCGATGCTCGCCCCGACCGAGGTGCTCGCCGAGCAGCACCTGCGTTCGGTGCTGGACATCCTGGGGGATATGGCCGCGCCCGAGGACTCTGACGGTTCTGCCGGAGGAATCCCCGAAGGGGCTGTGCGCGTGCGCCTGCTGACCGCCTCCATGGGTACCCGAGCCAAGCGCCAGGTGCTGAAGGAGCTCGCCGACGGCACTGCGCAGATTGTGATTGGCACGCACGCCCTGCTCTCCGATGACGTGCGCTTCAACGACCTGGGCCTGGTCGTGGTGGACGAGCAGCACCGCTTCGGCGTGGAGCAGCGCGACGGCCTGCGCGGCCCCGACGGCGCCCTGCCGCACCGGCTGGTCATGACCGCGACGCCCATTCCGCGCACCGTCGCCATGACGGTGTTCGGCGACCTGGATGTGTCCGTGCTGGACACCCTGCCCGCCGGCCGCCAGAAGATTTCGACCCACGTGGTGCCCCTCGCTGAGAAGCCCGCCTGGGCCTCCCGCCTGTGGCAGCGCGCCCGCGAAGAAATCGACGCGGGCCACCAGGTGTATGTTGTCGTACCCAAAATCGGTGATGACGGCGACGGCCTGGAGGAGGGCGCCGCGTTCTTCGGTGCCTCCGTCCCGGCCGTTGCAGGCACCCCCGGCCTGGGTGGTCGGGCCAGCAGCGACGGCAAGGTGCAGCTGACCTCCGTGGCCTCCATGCACGCCTACCTGAGCGCTGAGGATTCCCTCGTCGGCGTGCGTATCGGCACCCTGCACGGCCGCATGGACCCGGCGGAGAAGACCGCCGTCATGACCGCCTTCGAGCGCGGCGAGATTGACCTGCTCATCAGCACCACCGTCATCGAGGTGGGTGTGAACGTCCCGAACGCCACGCTCATGATCATCATGGACGCCGACCGCTTCGGCATCTCGGGCCTGCACCAGCTGCGTGGCCGCGTGGGTCGCGGCGGCTACGCGGGCACCTGCCTGCTGGTCACCCGCCAGGAGGAGGGCGGTGTCTCCCGCGAGCGCCTGGATGCGGTCGCCTCCACCACGGACGGCTTCGAGCTCTCACGCATCGACCTGGCTCAGCGCCGCGAGGGTGATATTCTGGGTGCTGCGCAGTCCGGTTCGAAGAGCACCCTGCGCTTTCTGCGGGCGCTCGCCGACGCCGACATCATCGAGAGGGCCCGCGAGGATGCCCGCTCGGTGGTTGAGAAGGACCCGACGCTGGCTAAGCACCCGTCGCTGGCGCGCACGATTGACCGCGCCCTGGACGCTGACCGCGAGGCCTTCCTCGGCAGGGGATAGGTGCTCGGGGAATGGGGAGCACACTCTGCCCACTGTTCGCTAAAACCGTGCCCGCCCACCGCCTACTAAAACCGCCGTTACCTAGTTAGTCAACTACTTCAGAGGAGAGACCCTATGAGCCGCATTATTGCCGGTGCCGCCGGAGGCGTGCGCCTGGCCTCGGTGCCGGGGGACAATACGCGTCCCACCACGGACCGGGTGAAGGAATCCCTCTTCTCCAAGCTGGAGAGCTACGACCTGCTACGCGACGCCCGCGTGCTGGATGCCTTTGGTGGCTCCGGCGCGCTGGGATGCGAGGCGCTTTCCCGCGGGGCGGCCTCCGTGACCCTGCTGGACACCTACCCGAAGGCGGTTGCGGTGATTCGTCGCAACGTCGAGGGGGTGCAGAAGGCGATGGGCGGCAAAGCTGCCGGTTCTGCGGCTCGCGTGCAGCAGTCTCAGGCGCTGAGCTACGTGCAGACCGCATCGGGCCCGTGGGACCTGGTGTTCGTTGACCCGCCCTACGCCATGCCGAACGAGCAGGTGTGCGAGCTCATGCGGGCGCTGACCCCCAAGCTCGCCCCGGGTGCCGTCGTGGTGGTGGAACGCTCCTCGCGCGATGCGGAACCCGAGTGGGGCGGCGAGCTGCACTGCTTCTCGACCCGCCAGCACGGCGAGACGGTGCTCTACTACGTTGAGCCCGAAGAGCCGGCCGACGGAGACGATCCCGCCGACGACTCTGCCGACGAAACCGCCCCTCACCACTTCGACACCGCGGAGGTTACCGCATGATTGCCCTGTGCCCCGGATCCTTTGACCCCGTGCACCACGGTCACTTGGAGATTGTTGCCCGGGCCGCCGAGCTCTTCGATGAAGTCATCGTGGGCGTGGCCCATAACAGCGCCAAGAAGTACCGCTTCTCCCTCGAGGAGCGCGTGCGGCTCGTGGAGGAATCCCTGCTCGAGCTCGGCATCGAGGGCGTGAGCGTGGAGCCGATTCCGCCGGGCGTGCTGCTGGCCGAGTACGCGGCCGAGCGCGGCGCAAAGGTGCTGGTCAAGGGCCTGCGCTCGGCCACGGACTACAGTTACGAGGCTCCCATGGCGAGCATGAATCGTCACCTGGCGCGCGTGGAGACCGTGTTCCTGGCGGGTGAGGACCGCTACGGGGCGGTGTCCTCGACCATTATTCGCGAGGTGGCTTCGCTGGGTGGTGACGTGACCCCCTTCGTGCCGGAGGCGGTCGCCCGCGCCCTGAAGAGCGCCTAGTAGAGAGCCCCGCAAAACCGGCGGACGCACCCGTCCGACACGCCCGCCGACATGCCCATCGGTACGGCTCCCGCACCGCCGACCGGGCGCTTAACCGCCTCTGCAGCCTCCCGGCCGGCCGGTTAAGCGCCGCGCGGCGCCTCCTTAAGGGGATATTTAAGAGGTGAGCGCCACTTAATTGGATTTAAAAGAGCCTTAATCTTGATTAACCGCGCGAACCACCCCTAAAATGGGACTTTGGTTTATACATTTCGTAAGGAGAAACGCCATTTCAC
>ERZ773234.663-NODE-663-length-10351-cov-10.160451_pt1 | contig 10351 bp, 10 predicted proteins | sample MGYA00580523_ERZ773234 | MGnify/ENA primary metagenome ERZ773234 (study PRJEB29015, sample SAMEA2738167) | human oral metagenome | biome: human oral; feature: human-associated habitat; material: saliva | place: China | collected 2262 ...
CGGGGGCCAGCAGGGCGGGGTCCGTCGGCACTGCAACCTCACGCGGCGGGGTCAGACCGGTGGCGACCAGGCCGGAACAAGCGTCCCTGTGCAGCCCGGCGATCAGCGCGGGCAGGGGCGTGGGGGCCACGCGTACACCCCCCTGGGAGCGCGTATTAAGGGCAGGAAAGTGGGAGGCGAGGTTCCATTGCGAGCGCCAGATCCCCAGGGCAAGCGCGGCACCCGGGTCCGAGGCAGCGCCTCCTTCGTCCGCCATGGACAGGGCGCGCACGTCGTCGACACTGGTGCGGGCACCCTCGATGATGGACAGGGCGGCGGCTTCGCGAACGGCTGCCTCAGCGCGGGCCTCCTCCCAGCCTCGTCGCAGGCCCTCAGAAAAACGCAGGTCCGCAAGCGCGGCGTGCGCCTCGTCCATGGCGGATGCGACGTCGGGGCGCGCGGCGGCGGCACGCAGCACGGCAGGAGCGGGGTCAACGAGGGCTTCGATACTCACCCCTCTACACTAGGGGCATGACGCTTTTGCAGCATCGAAGCCTCTCCGCGCGCCTGCGCTCGGGTCTTTTCGCGTTCGTGTTCGCCCCCATCGCCCTGGTGTTCCTGGGGTCGTCGATGGTGGACGTGCAGGCTCTGGCAGCCGTAGGCCAGCCCCTGGCCTCGGTTGAGGGACTCATCGGCCTGGCGCTCGCCTCCCTGCTCCTGGCGCTCATTGCGCTGAATTGCGAAGAGTCCAGCACGGGAATGGTTGTGACCTTCGTGTGGTCGATCATTGTGGGAGCCACCCAGTTCTACGGTGTGGCCCGCATCCCGTTTCTCATGAAGTCATCAGTCGAGCCCGACGACATGTCCGCGGGAGTCGTGTGGAGCCTGTACCCGGTGTGTCTGTCCCTGATGCTGGGGGCGTGCGCGCTGACGATCAAGTCTGTGCGGGTGCGCGCCGGGCAGTCGACGCGCATGCCGCTCGCGCGTGTGCACCGTCACGCCTTCGGTACGACGGTCGCGATCCCCGCCGCTCTCGCGGTCGCCGCGCTCATGATCGGTGCGGCGCCCTCGAATACGACGAGCGTGGCGGCACTGGGTCTGGAGGGTGTGCTGAGGGGGCACTCGATGGGCCACGGTCTGGCGGTTGGGGCTGGGCTGGCGTTGGCGCTTATCGTGGTGAGCGCTCGGTGGTCGATCACGGGCACGCAGCTGGCGACGTGGTTGATTCTCGTGCTGCCGACTTACGTGGTGGTGCCGGTCTGGGCGTCGCTGACAGGCAACGTCATCGTTCCAGGGTCGTCGATCCTGACGAAGGTGGCGCTCGCGTGTCCGACGTTGGCGGCGCTCGGGATGGCGACAGGGTGCGCTTCGCTGGGTATCCTATGGGCACGTATCCGCGCGGTGAGGCGCCTCGATTCTGTAGAAGATGCGACTTACAATCAGGGGCCTGCCGCAGAGTAATGCGCACATAAGGCCACTGAAAACGTAATATGTGGGCAGGTATAAAGGAGGAAGCATGTCCGAGAACGAGTCCGACGTCCAGCGCGAGCGCGCCACGGACGACCGCGACAACGTGGTCCTAACCGGTGAAGAGATCGAATTGCCCGGTGACGGTTCCGATGCAGCCGCGATCATCGGCGAGACCAGCGAACCGATCAACACGGGCGAGATCGAGTCAGTTGCAATCGGCGGCCTGACGGGTCGCGTGCCCGGAGCTGCGCCGCTCAAGCCCGCCATTGAGGACAAGATCTCTACCGGCGAGCTGCCCGTCGTCCCCGCACCCGCCGTTGAGTTCGCGGACGAGGCCGACTCAGATCTCGCTTTCGAGGATCAGCTTGAGGATGCTTCCTTTGATGCCCTCGAGGTGGATGGATTCGCCGAGCAGGAGGCCGCACTCGCCGACGATTTCACGGTCGACGATGAGGACACGGAGCCTTCGCGGGTGGATGTGCCCACCGCCAAGGCACCGGTCTTCGCGGAACCTGTCGCGGAGGAGCCCGTGCACTCCCCCATCATGACGCCCGCACAGGCAGCCGCCGCGCTGGGCCTAAACCTGGATTCCGTGCGGGAGGACCACGCCCCGGTCACGCGCGAGAATCACAACCTCGCCGAGGAGGCAGTCATCGAAGACAACAACACCGGGGATCCCACGTACACGGTCGGCGGTGCTGCCGCTGAGGCCACCGAGGCCTCGTCCCCGTCACTATCCTCACGCCGATCCATGATCTTCGGCGACGACGAGCCTTTCTCCCCGTCAATCCCGGCACTCAGCCCCGCCGCTCAGGAGGCGCGCGCCGCCGCTGAGTTCACGGCAGACGCCGCCGAGGAGCATTCGTCCATCGACGTGCCCACGACGAAGCTGCCGAAGCAGAGGGACGAGGAGAGCGCTTACACGGACGTGCCGACGCGCCAGCTGTCCACGCGCCTGTCCGAGCGCAGGGCCGCTTCCCCCTACTCCTTTGAGGACCAGGATCAGACTGACACCACGACCGAGGCTAACCTGGACGGCGCAGCTATCGCGGGTGCCGCTGCGGTCGCGGGCGCCGTGGCAGGCGCAGGTGCAGCTGCGGCCAGGGACGAGGGGCCCCGCCGCCGCTCCCTGCTGAATGCGCAGGACGACGAGCGCGACGCCGCCACCCTGGCCTCGATTGCTTCTGCGGGGCGCGAGCGCTCCGAACAGTCGACCGCGGCTCGACTGGACGAGGAACTCTTCGGCCCGATGCCCACGGCCACCGAGATGCCCTCGCGTACCGGCGCGTACGCCCTGTCCTTCCTGCTGTTCCTGTTCCTCGCACCCCTCGGCTGGTACCTGGCTGCGGACGCGGGTGCCCGCATGACGCTGGCCGAGGATGCACCCATGTTCTCGGGCATCGCATCGCTCTCGGCGCTCGGCGAACTGCTCGGCACAATCGTTCTTTCCATGATCCTGTGCGTGATCGCCCGCCGCTCCTCCCTGGGCGCGTGGATCATGGGCCTCCTCTTCCTGCTCGTCGGCATGCCCTGGGTCCTTGCTCCCGGCATCACGGCCGCGGTTCTTCAGGCACCGCTGACCGCGCTGTCCAGCGCCAGCCCCTTCGGCGAGAACCTCATGCACCACCTTCAGGCTACCGGTTACTCGGGCCGCTTCGTTCTGCTGGGTGTTCTCCTGATGGGCGTGGGCTACATCAGCCACTCCGCGCGCCGCGATGGCCGCTCCGAGGAGGCACTGCGTACCTCCATCGAGGCCGTTAATCCCGCGGGTGCCCTGTACTCCAAGCGCGCCCGCAAGAAGGCCGCGAAGGACCTGACACGCAAGTGAAGAATCTGATCCCCGCCAGCGCGATCGAGTTGGAGGGTCCCTGGACCCATCGGCACGTGAGCGCTGGCGGAGCTGCATTTCATGTCGCCGACATGGGCCAGGGCATGGACCATGCGTTGGTTCTGCTGCACGGTTTTCCCGAGCACTGGTGGTCCTGGCGCGAGGTCCTGCCCCTTCTCGCGGAGTCGACGTCGCGCGTGTTGGCCCTCGATTTGCGAGGCTTTGGTACGTCCGATCTAACGCGAGGGGACTGCGACCTGGCTCAGATGGCCGATGATGTGATCGGCGTCGTGCGTGCCCTCGGTATCGCGTCGTTCTCCGTGGCGGGGCTGGGGCTGGGAGGTACGGTCGCGTGGATGATCGGCGCGCTCGCGCCGCTCGAACTGCGCTCGGTAGCGGTCCTGTCGGCTCCTCACCCCCTCGGCGTACAGCCACTCATCGGACATGCACCCTGGGCGGGCGGTCGCGTCCTCCAGGGTCGATTGGCACTGCCCACGGGCCGGGAACGTGCCCTGCGCTCCGGTTCGCTTGTGACGACCGTCTACCGCGCGTGGGCCTCGCCAGCAAACGTGGACGGCCTCGTGTCACAGTCGGGACCCTACCGTGCGGCGCTTCGCCGCCCGTTTGCCGCCCACACGGCCTTGCGGGGACTACGCGCCACCCGTTCACCGTCGCGCGAGCTGCGCCGCACCCTCGCGGAGCCGGTGAAGGTTCCCGTCCTCTCACTCGTGGGGCGTGACGACGGCGCATGGTCGGCGCTCGATCACGCGGCTGACGCGCAGTTTGTCGATGCACCCCTGACCCAGATCGTCATTCGCGAGGCCGGGCACTTTTTGCCCGAGGAGGCACCCCAAATGGTCGCCGAGGCCTTGGCGCAGCACGTCGACGCACACGACATTTAGCTTGTGTTTCATTAGACAGCTCACACAAATCGCAGAATGAAACATGTTTCACCTGATAAATAGGGCATAATGGTGTGATACGCGGTACCTCCTAGTGATCGATATAACGCATGGGGATCGCCGCGCAGCCTCAAACGGAACGCCCGAGCAATCGGGCACGAGCGGAAGGAGCTCCGCACCATGATCGGTGACGGCAACTTCATCAGCCAGGTGCCGCTGTTCGGTGGCCTTGATGATGCACAACAGGTGTCCCTCCAGCAGAAGATGGGTCATACGACCCTGCGTCGCGGTGAGACACTCTTCGACGAAGGCGATCTCGGCGATCGCCTTTACATCGTGACCGAGGGCAAAGTCAAGCTCGGCCACACCTCGAGCGACGGCCGCGAGTCCCTCCTCGCCGTCCTCGGCCCCGGCGAGATCATCGGTGAGCTCACGCTCTTCGATCCGGGTCCGCGTTCAACCACCGCGACCGCCGTGTCCCCGGCCTCGCTCCTCTTCCTCGAGCACGAGGATCTCATGCACGTGCTCGACACCAACCCGACGCTGGCGAAGCACATGCTGCGCGCCCTCGCACAGCGCCTGCGCCGCACCAACGAATCTCTCTCCGACCTCGTCTTCTCCGACGTGCCCGGCCGCGTCGCCAAGGCCCTCCTGGATCTTGCTGACCGCTTCGGCACCGCAACCGACAAGGGCGTCCACGTGCCTCACGACCTCACGCAGGAAGAGCTGGCCCAGCTGGTTGGCGCCTCCCGTGAGACGGTTAACAAGTCGCTCGCCGACTTCGTGTCGCGCGGCTGGATCCGCCTGGAGGGTCGCGCCGTGACCCTCCTCGACGTTGACCGCCTGGCGCGCCGCGCCCGCTGATTTCTCACGCGAGTGGGGTCCGATACTGAAAGGTATCGGACCCCACTCGCGTCTCAGGATACGGAAAAGGCCACAGCCACTCACACACCTGAATGCGCGACGCCTGCCACGGCCTCGTCCATGATCACCGACGCATCGGTCAGTTCTGAATCGCTCGCTCAGCCCTCAATCGGACGCTTGAGGTAGGCGACCAGGTTCTCTGCGCCCGTCGGTCCCGGGATGACCTGGACGAGTTCCCACCCGTCGGCTCCCCACTGATCGAGGATGGCTTTCGTCGCATGCGTGAGCAGCGGAATCGTGGCGTATTCCCATTTAGTCATGAGTTCATCCTACCTGCCATCTGGGGGCGAACGTAGGACAAAACCCGAGGCACATGCGGACTGCGCAACTCCCTGGCAAGCGAATCATCCGAGGAACGCAACCACTCCAGCCAATCCTCCGCATGCGGATAATGGCGCAGAATCGCGCGACGCTCCCTCTCTGTCAGGCCACCCCACACGCCGTAGTTGGCCTCGGATTGCAGGGCATCCGCCAGACACTCGATACGAACCTCGCACTCGTAGCAGCGCAAGCGAATCTGACGCTGCGATGCACCCTGCACGAAGAGCGCGTCCGGCTCAGTAGACGCGCACAGTGCGCGCGCGACCCAACTCTGGTCGTCGCCGTGAGCTGACATCGTCGATCTCCACCTCACTCTACTCCGAGTCCTACATGTGACCATACACACATACCATTGTGGGTGCAAACGGTGCGACTTGCTATTAGTGCGCCAGCGCATGCACGATCAGGCGATTGTCACGCCTCGCGAGGTGTCAGATGAGCCAGGCGGCACGTAAGCTAGGAGCATGTCGCACTCTCATTCCCGCGCTGTCCGGCCAACCCAGCTGTTCGCCCTCCTCTTGGCGTTCCTGAGCGTCTCAGCTCTGATGGGTGTCGTCGGAGCAGGCATGCTCGTCCCCATCGCGGGGCCCACCGCGCTTGTCGCGAAGTCCGCTCCCTCGGTGTTCAACGAGCTGCCGGGCGACCTGCAGACTGTCGCCCCGGCTGAGGAATCGCAAATCCTCGACTCGTCGGGCGCGGTGATTGCGCACTTCTACGACAAGCAGCGCATCGTCGTTCCCAGCGCGAACATTTCTGACGTCATGAAGAAGGCGATTATCGCGATCGAGGATAAGCGCTTCTACGAGCACAACGGCGTGGACGCCACCGGTATCGCCCGCGCGTTCGTGACGAACCTGGGCGACTCCGGCCGTCAGGGTGCCTCCACGATCACCCAGCAGTACGTGCGCAACTCGCTGGCTGAGCGCGGCTATCTCGAGGGCGACGCCGATCAGGTCAGCGCCGCTACCGAGCAGACCACCGAGCGTAAGCTCCGCGAAATCAAGTACGCGCTGGCACTGGAGAAGACCCAGTCGAAAGATGAGATCCTCACCGGCTACCTGAACATCGCGCCCTTCGGCCCCATTACCTACGGCGTTGAGGCCGCCTCGCAGCGCTACTTCTCGAAGTCCGCCTCCGAATTGAACTACCTCGAGTCCGCCCTCCTGGCTGGCCTCGTGCAGTCCCCCGTCCAGTACGATCCCCTCGTTCACCCGGATGCCGCTAAGGAACGCCGCAACACGGTCCTAGCCGCTATGCTCGAGCAGAACGTCATCACGCAGGAAGAGTACGACAAGGGCATCGACACGACCATCGACTCGATGCTGCACCCGACCGTTTCCTCGGAAGGTTGCTCCGGCGCGGAATCCTCCAAGGCCTACTTCTGCGACTACGTCTTGGCTCAGTTCCTGGAGGACCCCACCTTCGGTGAGACCCGCACCGAGCGCGAGCGCATGCTCAAGACCCAGGGCATCACGATCCGCACCACGATGGATCCCACGATGCAAAACGCCGCCTTCTCCTCGCTGACACACACAATTCCCGTCGGCGATGCCTCCGGCCTTAACGATGCGCTTGTCTCTCTCGACCCACGCTCGGGCCGCGTCCTGGCCATGGCCCAGAACACGACGTACGGCATTGAGAGCGGCGAAACCATGTCGAACTACTCGGCCGATGGAAACTTCCAGGTCGGCTCAACGTTCAAGGTCTTCACTCTGCTCGAGTGGTTCAAGGAGGGGCACTCCGCCTACGAGACGGTCGGCTCCAACAACACGTTCTACGGCAACGGATCCTTCAAGTGCGGTGGTCGCGCCATCTACACTGACGGCTACCAGGTCAACGACCTCGCGGGCAAGACCGGCACCATGAATGTCGTGCGCGCGACCGGCCAGTCGGTCAACCAGGCGTTCGTCAACATGGCCTCACGCGTGGACTTCTGCGCGATCTTCGACACGGCCTATAACATGGGCATTACCGAGGACGGCGAGGTCCCTTCACCCTTCCCCGCAAATATCCTGGGTTCTGTGTCCTCCTCCCCGCTGCAGATGGCCTCCGTGTTCGGAGCCATTGCGAACTCCGGCCAGCAGTGCACGCCGCAGTCCATCGAGTCGGTAACCGACCGTGACGAGAACGTCCTCAAGGAGTTCTCCGCGGACTGCAAGGAGGTCATCTCCGCCGACGTCGCCAACAAGACGGCTGCCCTGCTGACTGCCTCCGCCGGCCAGTACTACACGTCGACGCGTCTGGGCGACGGCCGCCCCTTCGCCGCCAAGTCGGGTACGACCGACGGCCACGCAAACACCTGGCTGACGGGCTTCACCCCCTCCGTCGTCACGTCCGCGTGGGTGGGCCACGGCGCGAACTCCTCGCAGGAAGTCGGTTCCGTGACCATCAACGGCAAGTACTACGGTGAGATCTACGGTGAGACCTTCGTCGGCCAGAACATCTGGGCACCCTACATGACGCAAATCCTCGCCGGAACGCCCGTTGAGAACGTGTCCAGCGCGAACATTGGCTCATCCACGAGTCGCTCGAACCCAACCCCGGCTCCGACCAGCAGCAACTGATATGACACCGACACTGACCGATAACGCTGCCTCGTTCTCCCGACGAGGCCTTGGGGTCCTGCGCACTGCAGGTGCCGTCATCGGGGGGCTCGGACTCGCCGGGATCGCGGCGGGTGGTGCCGCGCTGGCATGGGGTTCAATTGAGCGAACTATGCCCACCCTGCGCCGCTACGATGTGCCCATCGAGCGCGACGTCCCCGAGGTGACGATTCTCCAGATCGCTGACCTCCATCTCTTCGCCGGGCAGGAGTTCCTGCTCCACTTCCTCTCCAATGTCGCCTCCTCCGAGCGCTTCGACATGGTCGTGGCGACGGGCGACAACTTCGGGTCGCTTGATGCTTTCGACATGGTGATGGACGCCTACCGGCCGTTCCTGTCGTATCCGGGTGCCTTCGTCCTGGGGTCAAACGACTACTATTCGCCGATCCCCAAGCCCTGGACGCGCTACCTGATGCGTTCCACGCCGCCTCCCGCACGCGTCGTCCCGGACCTGCCCTACCTGCCGATGGTTCGCCAGATGCGCGACGCCGGATGGGTCGATCTATCCAACGCGTCGGGCACGCTGTCACTGTCCGGCGGGACCGTCTCACTCCTGGGGACCGACGACGCCCACATTTTCCGGGACCGCATGGTAGCCCCAGCCTCGTCGTGGGAAGAACCCAGGGCGCTACGCCTGGGCATTACGCACGCGCCCTACACGCGCGTCGTGTCTGCGCTCACCAGTGAGGGGGCCGACCTGATCCTGGCCGGTCACACGCACGGTGGTCAGATCGGCATCCCTGGCATGGGGGCGATCATTACGAATTGCGACATCGCACGTCACTACGCCAAGGGTCTGAATCGTTGGGAGGCACCCGACGGCTCCCAGGCATGGCTGCACGTCTCGGCTGGTCTGGGCACGTCACCCCACGCCAAGGTGCGCATCGCAACGCGACCCGAGGCCTCCCTCATCCACGTGCATCCCGCGTAGCTGAGGCTCAGTGTGGGCCACTCACCGCACACTCATCTTTGCGGCGTGGCACACACTTCCCATTGTCCGCCGATCTCGGTTTGGGTTTTCCGACGAGGTATGGCTATACTCATTGGGCACCGGGGTGTGGCGCAGCTTGGTAGCGCGCTTCGTTCGGGACGAAGAGGCCGTGGGTTCAAATCCCGCCACCCCGACGTGATTCCCGCAGCATCGTTTGGTGCTGCGGGTTTTTTCTACCCGTTACACAATCCCATCTTCCGCATCCTCACGCGCATCTGTTTGATACGACTGATAGCGTGACGTTATGAACGCTTCTCGATCCGCTTCTTCTCGCCCCTTCCTGGTGGCCGTGTGCCGACCAGACGGTATTCTTGCGCGAGATGAACTGGCATCGATGAAGGCAATCGGTCAGCTCAGTGACAGCGATCTTCACCCACTTCCACTGGTTGATGCTGCTTCACCGCACCCGGCCAGCGATATCGACTTAGACCAGTATTCGGGTGTCATCATCACCGGCTCTCCTTTCGGTTTCGAGCACCCTCATGAGCAGAAAACTCCCGAACACCTGCGCGTTGAAGAACGCATTGACGCCTTGACCTCCATCCTTCTGGAGCGCGATTTCCCGACTTTCGGCATCTGTTTTGGCTTGCAATCCCTGGCTCGAGCCTCGGGAGCGCCCATCGTTGAGGGTTTCTCTGAAGATCTCCAGGCCCCCGAAATTTCCCTGACCGAGGTCGGACTTGCCGACCCCCTCACCGGTCAGCTTCCGCCTAAATTCCACGCCTACACCGGTCATGCGGATGCAATTGGATCCATTCCACAGGGAGCTGAACTTCTGGCGACTGGAACACGCTGCCACGTCCAGATTCTTCGGTGGGGAAAGAACATCTACGGCACGCAATTCCACCCGGAAATTACGCGGGATGGGATGCACCTACGCATTGAGACCTATGGTGACACCTACTATCCTGCAGAAGAGAAGCCCGCGGTAGTTGCGCGCTGCGACGCTGCGAATACTCAAGCCGCACACGACCTATTGGCATCCTTTATCCACCGCTACCAACAAGCTTGAGCAAGGGGAGCTATGGCCATCTCGTTCGCACAATCTGAACGTTCAACACTTGGCGTTGAGTGGGAACTCCAGCTCATCGATATCGACTCCGAAGACCTCCGTCAATGCGCGCAGGCAATCATCACTCAGGTCTCGGCCCAGTATCCGGGAAATACGCTTGTTCACGGTGAAATGCTGCGCAATACAGTGGAATTAGTTTCTCGCAAACAGACACGTTAGAAGCGCTGAGCTTCATGATGTCACGAACATCAACATCCAAAAAGACATCAATCAAGTCATGGTCAAGCATGTTTTCAAAGAGCTTGGTGTAGCCCTCTTTTG
>ERZ773234.666-NODE-666-length-10315-cov-5.636842_pt1 | contig 10315 bp, 10 predicted proteins | sample MGYA00580523_ERZ773234 | MGnify/ENA primary metagenome ERZ773234 (study PRJEB29015, sample SAMEA2738167) | human oral metagenome | biome: human oral; feature: human-associated habitat; material: saliva | place: China | collected 2262 ...
ATATTCCTCAACGTAGCTTGCCAGATAAGGCTATCGACCTTGTCGATGTAACGGCGGCTCACTTGGCAGCTCAGCATCCAGTAACAGATGTTCATGCTGTTGAACGTGAAATTGAGGTAGAAAAAGACAAGCAAGAAAAAGCTGTTGAGGCAGAAGATTTTGAAGCAGCTCTAAACTATAAAACACGCATTGCAGAATTGGAAAAGAAAATCGAAAATCACACAGAAGATATGAAAGTGACTGCAAGTGTCAACGATGTGGCTGAATCTGTAGAGCGAATGACGGGTATCCCAGTGTCACAGATGGGAGCATCAGACATCGAACGTTTGAAAGATATGGCTCATCGTCTGCAAGATAAGGTAATCGGTCAAGATAAGGCAGTTGAAGCTGTAGCTCGTGCTATCCGTCGTAACCGTGCTGGTTTTGATGAAGGTAATCGCCCAATCGGCAGCTTCCTTTTTGTAGGACCAACTGGGGTTGGTAAGACAGAACTTGCTAAGCAATTGGCGCTGGATATGTTTGGAACCAAGGACGCAATTATCCGTTTGGATATGTCTGAATACAGTGACCGCACAGCTGTTTCTAAGTTAATCGGTACAACAGCAGGTTATGTGGGTTATGATGACAATAGCAATACCTTGACAGAACGTGTTCGTCGCAATCCATACTCTATCATTCTCTTGGATGAAATTGAAAAGGCTGATCCTCAAGTCATTACCCTTCTCCTCCAAGTTCTAGATGATGGTCGTTTGACAGATGGTCAAGGAAATACAGTAAACTTCAAAAACACTGTCATTATTGCGACATCAAATGCTGGATTTGGCTATGAAGTCAACTTGACAGAAGATGCGGACAAACCAGAATTGATGGACCGTTTGAAACCCTTCTTCCGTCCAGAATTCCTCAACCGCTTTAACGCAGTCATTGAGTTCTCACACTTGACTAAGGAAGATCTTTCTAAGATTGTGGACTTAATGTTGGCTGAAGTTAACCAAACCTTGGCTAAGAAAGACATTGACTTGGTAGTCAGTCAAGCGGCTAAAGACTATATCACAGAAGAAGGTTATGATGAAGTCATGGGTGTTCGTCCACTCCGTCGTGTAGTTGAACAAGAAATTCGTGATAAGGTAACAGACTTCCACTTGGATCATTTGGATGCTAAACATCTGGAAGCAGATATGGAAGATGGTGGTTTAGTTATTCGTGAAAAAGCCTAAGCAGAATTTTGAGAATAAAAAAGAAAAGGCTGGATAAAAAGATTTTGGATTTTATACTCAAGAAAAATCAAAATAGAACTAGGGATCGACTTCATTATAGAAGTTTAAATTTCAGATAATATTGACAAAGTCAGTAACAAATCTGAAGCAAGATATTGCCCTGTGGATTGATATTTGAATTTAGAAGAGTATTGGAATTCTTTGTTATGAATTCTAAGAATAATGAACATAAATAGATGAAACAAAAAAAGCGAATAAAACAGAATTCTGAGTTTCAGAAAGCTAGTTTATTCGTTTTTTTATTTATATTTATCTATCTTGGCTTAATTCAAGTATTTCCATCACCTTATGAACAATCATCCTATGCTGTGGGTGTTTCTGAATCTTCAATAACAGTTCCATCATTTCTGTATCTTGTGGCACAGAATGTAGAATATCTCCCATAGCTTTAACCTCTGTGATAAGTCTTACTATTCATCTTATAGGTTAAGAGTATATATTTTTATTTACCTTGGTTTAAAATAATTTAAAAAGATTAACTAAAGTATATTTATTGTGGTATAATTAGGATAGTGTTTAACAATATTTTAAACATAAATATAAACAGGAGGCGTTTTATGAAAATATAGGTGATATTACTTGGTTTATGATATAATTATCTACTATTTATATTTAAGTAATGAAGTCTAAATGACTTTCTTATTGCTTAGAGTGAATTATAAAATAAAGGAGTATTTAAAGTGAAAAAGAAAAATACAATTATTACAGCGCTTATAGCACTGTTTATAGTCTTTGCTGGTGTTAAATCTGTCTCAGCAGACCATGTAATTAATAAGACTGAGACTGAAAGAATTAGTAAACTAATAAATGGTATGACAAAGTATCAAAAAGACGGTTATGATGAAGGTTTTAAAAATCAAAAAGTTGCACGAAATAGCGGTGTATTTTACTGGGGTACAAATGGAGAACTTGCTTGGTATAAGCCTGAAGATGAAATTATATTAGACCCTTTCAACGTATCCGAATATGAGAAAATACATTATGGTTCCCCTTTTAATAATGTTTTAGACTGGAGTGTATATATTGCTGAAACGAACAGACTTAGAGGGTATGATAGTTTTGATAAAATAAAAAAAGAGTTTGATAAAGAAAAAGAGGAGAAAGCAAAAAAAAATAAAGCATACATTGAGAAACTGGTCAGAAGAAAAAAAACAAAAAGAAGCTGAGTATAGAGAAAAATTAATTGTAAATCCAAGATATGTAAATGATAAACATTTAAAATATGTGGGGGATGTTCTCAGAAATCATTTAGGAGTATTCTACTGGGGAGAAGCAGGAGAGCTTGCTTGGTATCATCCTGCAACAGGTAAAGTTGCAGACCCTGCTACAACCTTGGAAGGAACAACAATGGTTAGCAACATTACTAAATTGAATTTTGAAGCTGGAGATATGAGATATGCTGACTATGTGGCGGAAATTAACAAGCGTAGAGGATATGACTCTCTTGAAAAAATTAAAGAGGGAATGAAAAAGCCTAAGAGTAATACTACAATTAAAGCTGAAGAGGTTCCTACTAAGAAATCTGAAGAACCATTGAAAAAACAAGAGACTGAACTTAATGAAAAGAAAGTAGAGGAAAAGCCTACTACACAGAAACAAGGTTGGGTACAAGATAATGGTAAATGGTTCTACTATGACCAATCAAACAACAAGCAATCTGGCTGGGTTCAAGTAAACGGTGCATGGTATTACTTAGCACAAGATGGAGAAATGAAGACAGGTTGGTTAAATCAAGGAGGCTCTTGGTACTATCTTACTGAGTCAGGCTCTATGAAAACTGGTTGGCAAAATGTCAACGGAACTTGGTATTATCTAAATGGTTCAGGAGCTATGCAAACAGGTTGGCTTAATCAATCTGGTACATGGTACTACTTAAACAGCTCAGGTTCTATGCAGACTGGTTGGCTTAGACAAAGTGGAACTTGGTATTACCTTACTGAATCAGGTTCTATGAAGACTGGTTGGTATCAAGTTAGCACTAAATGGTACTACTCTTATAGCTCAGGAGCATTAGCAGTTAGCACAACAGTTGACAGTTATACTGTAAATGCTAATGGGGAATGGATTTAGTAACACGTTTTTTAAAGTAATAGATAAGCACTAGATACTTAGATTCAGTGCTTTCTTTTTTCTTTTTGTTTTTTAATCGACTTCTTCAATAAAGAAAAATAATTCTCATTCCTTATCTGAATAATGTAACCTCTAATCCTCACAATATACAAAAAGTACAGATAATTTCTAATTACCTGACCCACAGATTACTATTAAAAATTACTTCAAAAGAGACTATAACAATCTGAAGTATGATTGAAATAGCAATAGATACTAAAGTAACTGTCTACGGTTGGATATATTTCGGATAAATTACACTTTAGGTGCTTTTTATTTTATCACTAACTATCTTGGCTTAATTCAAGTATTTCCATCACCTTATGAACAATCATCTTATGCTGTGGATGTTTCTGAATCTTCAATAACAGTTCCATCATCTCTGTATCTTGTGGTACAGAATAAGGTAAGAAAAAATCACTCAATGGAACTTCTAAAGCATCAACAATCTTCACAAAAGTTTCCAAAGAGATATTTCTATGATTGTTCTCTATCTGACTGATATAAGGAACGCTTAGATTTGTTTTTTCTGCTAGTTCTTGCTGTGTAATCTTCTTTGAAGTTCGTAAGTCTCGTATCTGATTACTTATATTTTCTAATATATCATCCATTTCTTCAACCTCTATGTTAAACCTATTATCTATCTTATAGATTAAACAATCAGGTTTACATTCTCTATAGTTTAATATTAAATAAAACTATATTCTATTGTTAAAGTTTGTGTGATATAATTATAGCTATTAGGAAATATTTCTTCTATTTCATTAAATAAAGTTAAACATCGGAGGTTACATATGCTTAACAAGCTAAAGGAATTGAGTAAAGAACAAAAGATTATAGGTAGTATTGTACTACTGCTTATCCTCGTTCTGTTCTTCACACTATTAACTAGCGGTAGCACTAGACACTCACAAGTTCAAACTAAGGCTAATGATTCTGTCAAACAGTCTTCACAAGTTAAACAGTCTAGTTCTTCTTCCTCTACTTCATCATCCAGTAGTGAAACTAGCTCTAAAATAGAGAAATGGTCTCCAACTGGACATATAGCTGTAGATGCTTATCTAAATACACCACAAATTAAAATCATACTGCGAGCCAAAGCACTGAGAGAGCTAGCATACAAACTCTCGAACACTGATAAACTCTACGAAGTTGAAGCTGAGGTAATTGGGATTGAAGAAAAAGATGAATATCGTGAGTACAACATAACAGGTAAGAAACTTCTGATCCGTACACCTGAATCACTAGCTGTAAAAATAAATGAACTTATGGTCTATACGGGAAATACAGTATCTATAGAAAAATATGATTCAATCGGTAAAGGCTCTTTAGTAATCAGTGAAGTAAGAAAAACAGAAAAAGCACAAGAAGAGGAAAAAGCAAGTATTGAAGCTTCCAAATCAAAAGAGGAGGAAAGGAAAGCATCTTCACGAGAAAAAGAGCAAGAACAAGCTTCATCTCACACTACAACTACTCCTACACAATCGTCTACACCTGCTCCACAATCAAATTTAAGACCGTTCAAAAACTGTAAGGAAGCACGCAAAGCAGGACGTGTAAACATACCTGCTAGTGACCCACAATACGGTCCATGGTTAGATAGAGACAAAGACGGATACGGATGTGATGAATAGTAAAAAAGTTCTTATTCTACTGTCACTACTACTTATTATCATTGTCACATTCACAGCATACTTAACTGCTTTGCCACAAACAGACTACCAGATAGCTGTAAACAGACTCCAAAAGATAAGTATAGAGGCTGTGGAACAAAAAATACAACATCAAGAAAGCTTTTACCTATACACAGGGAGAGAAAGTTGTCCATATTGTCAAGAATTTGCTCCAAAGCTTGCGGAAGCAGTAGATAAAACTGAGACAACTGTGTATTACTTGGATAGTGAGCATATAGATAAGACTAGTTGGAATAACTTTAAAACAACCGTAGGATTCAAAACAATCCCCAATCTCACTTACTTCACAAATGGTACAGTATATGACATATTACCGAAGGCAAGTCAAGCTAGTGTTGAAGTGATTGAATCATTTATAAGAAAGGAATAGATAATGAACCAAGAAAAAATTGATAAATTTAATAAATATTTTATAGGCTTTTTAGTGATATTTTCTCTTTTATTTTATTTGTTTGCTCATATAGTAGCAAGCAATGGAAATAAACAATATGTTAAAGATACGGAACGTGTTACTGAGTTAGTTGAAGCACTAGAAAATAACACAACAAACATAGAACAAAATTTAACGTTAGAGGAAGCTTTGAAGCTTGTTTCTGATGATAGTGAATTGTCATCTGTTAAAAAAGATATTAAACACCTAAAAGATACATATCCAACCGATAACGAGTACAGAATTAGTAGTTTATCTAACCGTGTAAACGAAGTGGAGTTGAAACTTAATAAAAAAATCGAAGAAATTAAAGAAGAAAAAGAGCGACAAGAACAAGAAGAACGAGAAAAACAGAAAAAATTGAAAGAGGAAGCAGAGAAAAAATCTAATGAAGAAAACAGAAAAGTAGATTTAAATACTTTCTATAATGCAATTCAAGAAGGTGTAGATAAAGTAAATACACAATCAGGAGTACATATGCTTGAAATGGAAAAAACATCTGTAACACCTGGCATCAGAATCATTCTCACAGAAAATAATGCTTCGTATTCAAACAAAGAACTTATAGCAATTATCAGTGCATTAAACAAATCTTTATATAAAATTGCAAAATCCCACGGAGTAAATAGCCCTAGATTCTACTACACTCTCAGTGATGAAGAAGTCGCTGTGAATCGCTATGTAATGGCACCTGATGAAGTTAAGTTTTCTGGAATATTAAAATAGGAGAGTACTAATGAACATAGGGAAAATCATTAAAATAACTGAAGATACTGCTTATATAGGTTATGAAGATGGAAGTTTAAAGGAAATTGCTATTGAATCTTGTGACTTTGAACCTAGTATAGGGGATTATGTAGAAGTTTATGAAGGTATTGTCATAAAAGTCGACATCAACAAGAACAACATAGAGAAAAAGAACCAATATAAAAAAATAGGAATTATAGTCACTCTACTATTACTGTTTGTAATTATTGTTATAAGTTTTATAAATACTAAAGAACAAATTTCAAACAATCAAACAACTTCAAGCTCAACATCAAAACAAATTTCATCATCCAAAAAAAGTAGCTCTACCTCTTCATCTTCCTTAAAGGAAAGTAGTTCCAGTTCCTCATCCTCAGTACCATCAAAACCTAAGATTACTGTAGATAATGATAAAGCGAATTATGGTGAAGTAGACTATAACAAGTGGAATCATGATGAGATAGCTGTAGATACTAAAGTAAGGGTATATGGTAAAGTTTTACAAGCTATGGAAGATGGGAAAGCCTATACACTGCGCGTAGCTATAAATGATGACTATGATAAAATTATCTTAGTTTCTATTCCTTCTGAATACAACAATAGAGTTATAGCCGAAGATGACCATATAACATTGTACGGACTAGTAAAAGGAAGACAAAGTTATGAGACGGTCTTTAAAGCCACAAAAACACTGCCTCTCATGGTTGCCTATATGTACGAAAACTAATACTACATGAAAAATAAAATCCATAATCAAATTATTCACATTTCATATACACATGTTATTATTCGACTCCACACAAATGAGACTCTAAATGTTTCTATCGATGAGTTAACTTTTTACCCTAAAGTAAACGATATTGTTGAAGCTTACCAGAATCAGAATCATGTAGTAGTTTGTCCTCTACCACAGAATAACAATCTTTGGATTCTAATAACCTTAATTACATTTCTAATTCTTACCATTATAGGAGCTATATTTTTGTTCTTTAGACATCCAGATAGGAATATAGAAGCAGTAAATAGTCAATCTTCACAACAAAGCTCCTATACTACTTCTAGTTCCTCTTCATCATCCAGCACTTCATCCAGCACATCTACCACAAGCTCTAGCTCAACTGAAGATAGTATAATAGATACGACAGCCGAAGAGCTTCGAGAAATGGAGAATGATGGTAGATTAAAGACTGGTCAGCTATACCGCTTCACAGCAGAACTAACACGCCAAAAGTTTTGGGAAGCATACGTAGGACATTTTAAAGTTCTAGAAGCATACCATACTATTTGGGTAAAAGCTAATAATGCTCCTATAACTGGTGTACAAGTACAAATTAAGAAATCTATGATTAAGGGATGGCAAGAAGGAGCAACCGTTACTTTCACAATCAAAATCATGGAAGACTCTGAAAAATTTCAATTCTGGGTTGCTACTGATGCCACACTTATCACGACTCCCACAGAAGAATAGCACACAGAAAATGTAACACAAGAAATTGATACACAGGCAATACTAAAAGGCAACTTCTCTAGTATAGCTGCTACTTGGAGGAATGAGTTAGGACATGAAATAGTGTTTAATAAGACTGGTTTAGTAAAAGGAGGACAGATAGCTCAGTCAGGCATGGGAAGCGATGGACACATAGGTTTTAGTGTTAGCTCAGGACCTATAGGAGCTGCAATGGGAATATATCCCCCTGGAACAAGTATACCTATGAAACGATTTGAAAATAATCAAATGGTATCAATCGAAGACCCAACTGATAAAAGTAAAACTAGAATTATCATTACTCAAACACATCCATCTGATGAAAAAGCTGTCTACTATAAAACAGATTAAATAAAACAGATTAAATCAAAATTAACCTTGATTGAAAATAATGGCATAAAAGAGGATTAGATGAAGCGGTTTAGATTTGTTTAGTTCCTATTTAGAAAATCTTCCCACAATAAAACGCATAATAACAAGTTTTTTAATACTTGATACTATGCGTTTTTCTGGTTTTAAAGCCTTTTTTCCAGCATCTTTTTTACGTTTAAATCACATGACGCTCAAAGGCATCATCTGAGATTCCTTGTTCCAAGATGAGTTTTGCCCATTCTTTAGCAGAAAAGAGGCTGTGGTCCTTGTAGTTTCCGCAAGATTCGATGGTTGTTCCAGGGACATCTTCCCAAGTAGTAGTCTCAGCGATTTCCTTGAGCGAATCCTTGATAACAGCCGCAATTTCAGCGCTAGTATGGCGTCCCCACATAATCATGTGGAAGCCTGTGCGGCAACCAAATGGTGAACAGTCAATCATACCGTCAATGCGGGTACGGATAAGTTTTGCCAAGAGGTGCTCGATGGTGTGAAGTCCAGCGGTAGGGATAGAGTCTTCGTTTGGTTGCACCAAGCGAATATCATAATTGGAGATGATGTCTCCTTTTGGCCCTGTTTCTTCCCCAATCAAGCGGACATAGGGTGCTTTAACAATGGTGTGGTCAAGTTCAAAACTTTCAACAATAACTTCTTTTGACATGGTAAATCCTTTCAGTTTTCTTCTTTCATTATAACATAAAGCCGGCTCTTGAGGCAGAGAGAAAACCTCTCCGAGGCTGGAGAGGTTCAAATCTTTATTTACGATACAAGCGGTCGTATTGGTAGTAAGGGTCAAAGGTTACATTGATACCTAGTTTGCGAAGGACATTCTTGTCTTCATCGGTTAAGATGATGGTTGAGTGGGCTTCGCTTCCTTTGAGGTTGCCAAGTTCTTCCATAGCGCGGGCAGCGTCAGGATTTTCCGTAGCTGTGATAGCTAGTGCAATCAGGATTTCATTTGAATGAAGGCGTGGATTGCGGCTACCCAGATGATCGATTTTAAGACCTTGGATTGGCTTAACAAGTTCAGGCTCGATTAGTTTTACTTCTTTGGCAATGTCAGCTGATTTCTTGATGGCGTTGATAAGAGCAGCGGCTGTAGGACCAAAGAGTTCTGAGTTCTTACCAGTGACAATTTCCCCAGTTGGCAATTCAAGGGCTAGGGCTGGTCCGCCAGTTTCTTCTGCTTTTTGACGCGCAACGACAGCAACCTTACGGTCTGCAGGTGTGATGCCGAGATCGTTCATGAGCAACTCAATTTTCTTGACAGCAGATTCGCCCACTTTTTCGGCTTTGAAATCAAGAACAGTCTGATAGTAGCGACGGATGATTTCTTGTTTAGAGGCTTCGATAGCAGCCTCATTATCTGTAATAGCGAAACCTACCATGTTGACACCCATATCTGTCGGAGAAGCGTATGGAGACTCTCCTAGAATGCGTTCCAACATGCGCTTGAGCACAGGGAAAATCTCGATATCACGATTGTAGTTGACAGTGGTTTCTCCATAGGTTTGGAGATGGAATGGGTCAATCATGTTGACATCGTCAAGGTCTGCTGTGGCAGCTTCATAGGCCAAGTTGACTGGGTGATGAAGGGGAAGATTCCAAACTGGGAAGGTTTCAAATTTAGCGTAGCCAGACTTGATACCATTGATTTGGTCGTGGTACATATTGGACATACAGGTTGCCAATTTTCCAGAACCAGGTCCAGGAGCGGTTACGACGATCAAGTTACGACTGGTTTTGATGTAGTCATTTTTCCCCATACCTTCAGGAGAAATAATGTGGTCCATATCTGTCGGATATCCTTTGATTGGATAATGAAGATAAGAATCAATTCCGTTTTTCTCAAGTTGGTTGCGGAAAGCATCTGCAGCAGGTTGGCCAGCGTATTGTGTAATGACAACGGAGCCAACAAAAATGCCTAATTCATTGAATTTATCAATCAAGCGAAGAACTTCTTGGTCATAAGAAATGCCCAAGTCACCACGTGCCTTGGAATGTTCGATGTTGCTAGCGTTAATGGCAATTACAACCTCGACTTGCTCTTTCAATTCTTGCAAGAGCTTGATTTTGTTGTCAGGCTCATAGCCAGGAAGAACACGAGCAGCGTGGAAATCTTCTAACATTTTGCCACCAAACTCCAAGTAGAGCTTGCCGTCAAATTGGTTAATGCGCTCCAAAATGTGGTCGCGCTGTAGAT
>ERZ773234.671-NODE-671-length-10254-cov-10.574272_pt1 | contig 10254 bp, 7 predicted proteins | sample MGYA00580523_ERZ773234 | MGnify/ENA primary metagenome ERZ773234 (study PRJEB29015, sample SAMEA2738167) | human oral metagenome | biome: human oral; feature: human-associated habitat; material: saliva | place: China | collected 2262 ...
GATGACCTGCTGTTTACAAGACAGCTGCTCTACCAACTGAGCTAAGCCGGCGGCGCACACTAGTGTGCCACAGGTTGGGGTAAGCGCGCACGGGCGAGCGTCATTCGTACCCGACACGTGACGCGTGACAGTGACGAACTCGCGCACCCGCGACCACTGCGTGGGATAGCGACTCCAGATACGACGGTGGGGTGGGTCCGATGCCTCGGACCCACCCCACCTCAGTGCGAGACTCAGTCGGAACTGGTCGTCGTCTCGGCGCTCTGCGTCGCCTCCTCGCCACTCCGGGAAGGCACGGCGGCCTCGGACTGGGGCAGATCACTGGGTGCCTGCGTGGCGGAGTCAGCGAAACCGAAGAGTTCCTTGAGCGACTCACGCGTGCTTTCGATGGTCTTCCCCAGGGTCACAACGCTCGAGTGATCCTTGACGAACTCGGGGGTGCCGAGCTGGTTGGGCTGACGACCGCTGTACTGTGCGTCCTTCCATGCATTCGAGGAGGCTTCGAGGTAGGACTCAACGGCGTTGACCGGGAAGGTCGCGACCACGTCAGAAGGAACGCCAACCTCGGTCGCGATCTGCTTGACCTGCTTCCACGAGGGGTCAAGGTTCTGCACGACCGTGCCGTTGCCGGCCTGGAACTGGGTACGGAAGTAGGCCAGGAGTGCGTGGTGGAATTCGATCCACTTGTCGGGTGCCTTCTGAGCGACGACGAGCGAGGCACCCGTGGCGGGCTTGAGGTAGTTCATATTCACTGTGATGACGGGCTGAAGCTCGAGGTTGTAGTGCCCCTCGGACGCCCAGGTCGTCAGATCTTCACCCAGGGCAGCATCGACGTCAGCACAGGCATGGCATGAGTAGTCGAAGTACTCCGTGAGCGTCGGCAGGTTGGGATCCGGCTCGGCGGACACACCGTTCCCGTTGACAACAATGGGTCGCCCGTCGGCGTATACGCCGAGAACATCGGAGGGTTCGACGTTGCGTGCGGCGCTAACTTCGCTCTGCTGCTGCCAAATCACACCGCCAACGGCGGCAATGATGGCCAGCACGATGAGGCCAACAGCAGAGATAACGATGATGCGGGTGCGACGCTCAGCGCGCTGCTGCGCGAGCCGCATCTCGGAGGCTTTGGCGCGCAGGGGATCGACGCTGCGCTGCTGCTTCTGAGCCATGAAGATACCTTCCAAACTTAGTTGAATATTGCAATATTATCGAGTAAGGCTGACCCGCGCCTAGTTAGACGCACCACCCGTCCCAATGAGCCAGGAGATCAGCAGGAAGCCAACGCAACCGATTGACAACAGGGCGCGCCCCCAGATCGGACGAATGCTAGAACGCACTGTTTTAGCGAGTCCAACGCGCAGGTCGGCAGCGAAAGGTACGAGCCACGCGGTCACGAGCATCGACGCACCAAGCGCCCAGACGATGATGACTCCTGCAGGATCGCTCAACCAGAAGTTACTACGCGACAGACGTAGAGACGTCGCAATCTCCGTGGGCCACCCCCACTGCACAGATCCGTCGTGCGCGAAGGAGAGAACGATCCACACCAGGTAGGGAAGGACGGCCCCGACCGCGAGCGCAAGGAGTGTCGTACCGAGTGAGCGGGCAAGAAGGATTGGAGCCATGGCGATGGCGGCGGCATCGTCGCTGGCTCGGGGGCCGTACTGCTCGCGCCGACGCTCTAGCCACCTGTCCATGGCACCGACAAGCCCCCAGGCGGTCAGTGCGACACCGACGATGAGCGTACCGCTGAGGCCGAAGATGAGAGGGAGCGCGGCAAGCGTGAGCAGCAGGACACCGCCGGAGACCCAAGCACTGCCTGAAGCAGACGAGGCATCAGTTCGATTCGGGTACTGCTGCCCGCGAGCCTGCCACGCTGGCGGCTGTCCCGCGTTGCTGGCGCGGACCCGCACGCCTGCGCGTGGATCGCCCGTCGGGGCCGCCAGGCCGGGGTGCGGAGCGCCCATGGGGACGGGTCTGCCCGACGGTGCCGTTTCCGCGGAACCGTAAGCGCCGCGCGGGTAGCCGTAGGCGTTCTGGGCACCGGCGAACGGGGCCTGAGAAGCACTGTATCCGCCCTGCTGCCCGGGGTAGCCACCCTGACCGTAGGGCTGCACCGAGCCGGTCGAGTCCGCGGGTTCGGCACCAGTCCAGCTCTGATCCTCGCCGTCAGCTTCGTCCCACTCCTCGTCGCCCTGGTCATCCTCGCCGGATTCCTCCCACTCCTGGTCGCCCTCGCCGGATTCCTCCCACTCCTGGTCGCCCTCGCCGGATTCCTCCCACTCCTGGTCGCCCTCGTCGGACTCTTCCCAGGACTCGTCGCCAGACTCATCCCAGTCCTCGTCGCTACCCTCCGAGGCCTCATCGTCCCAGGTCTCTTCCTCGGCATCCTCATCCCACTCGTCGTCTCCCCAGGAGACCGATTCGGTATCGACCTGTTCGGTATGGTCATTGGCGGCCGTGAATTCTGAGGGGTCACGACGCGGGTGGACGGGGTAGGTGACGGGGCGCGCACCGGCCGCGTCGGGGCGCGATGTGATCTCGTCCCATTCCGGGGGTGCTGCGATTTCCTGCGGGTCGGAGTTGACCATCTGGGTACGTTCGCCAGTGTCGAGCAGCTGTGCCCAGTTCACGGTGACGTAGTCGAGTTCGCCGGGTGCCCAGCCAACCGCGCTCATGAGGTGCGCGACGATCAGCGACGGCGAGGGGCGCACGTCGGGATTGGGCGACAGGCCGCCACCGAGCGCATCGGAGACCATCGGGTGCAGACCTGCCAGGTCGGGTTCGCCCTCGATGACGCGCATCATGGTCGCCATGACGTCGCCTTTACCGAAGGGGGCACGCCCAGTCGCGCAGGACAGCAGGGTGGCGCACCAGGCCCACCAGTCGGACTCCTTTGTGGCGGGCTTGCCGCGCAGGAGCTCGGGTGCCGTATAGCCGGCAGAACCCGAGACGAGGCCGGTGCGTGTCAGGTGCTGATCGTCGACCGCCATGGCGATGCCGAAGTCGAGGAGGACGGGACCGCGCGACGAACAGATAATGTTCGAGGGCTTGATGTCTCGGTGAATGATGTTGGCGTGGTGGACGGCAGCGATCGTCGACGCGAGGTGATAGGACAGCGCGGCGACGCCGCGCAGCGGGATCGGGCCGGAGGAGAGGATCTCCGCCAGAGTTGGACCCTCGACATACTCGGAGACCACGAAAGGCTGGCTCGCGTCAATCTCCGCATCGATGATGTGCGCGACGAAGGGGGAACGTACGGAATTTACGGTACGCACCTCGCGCTCGAGGCGGGCCCGAGATTCCTCCGACGTCGCAAGCGCGGGGTGCATGACCTTCAGGGCGACACGCGTGCCACCCCCATCTTCAGCAAGCCACACAGTGCCCGCGCCACCCGTACCGAGCCGGCGAATCAGGCGGTAGCCTCCCAGTTCGTTTCCTTCATCCACGCTCCCAGCCTACCGGTCTCATCCCGCATCTGCGTCCACCGGCGGAGGAAACCACGACCTCGGACACAGAAACGAGGCGGCCCCCACACCCGAGTCGAGGCCAGGGAATCCACCTGATGGCCGGAACTATACAGAAACGCGCAGACATGGTACGTTCAATCTTGGTCGCGCGCGGAACGATCCGCGTTCGTACCCCGTGGGCGAAGACGCTCCACGGTCGCCCCACAACGGATCGTCCGGCACGTACCTGCCGGTGGGAAGGAATTGAACATGGCAAGCGTAACCTTCGATCACGCGTCCCGCGTGTACCCCGGTGCCGATAAGCCTGCTGTCGACCAGCTGTGCCTCGACATTGCGGACGGTGAGTTCCTCGTCCTCGTCGGCCCCTCCGGCTGCGGTAAGTCCACCTCCCTGCGCATGCTCGCAGGCCTGGAGGACGTCAACGGCGGCCGCATCCTCATCGGCGACAAGGACGTCACGGACGTTCCCCCGAAGAACCGCGACATCGCGATGGTCTTCCAGAACTACGCGCTCTACCCGCACATGTCCGTGCGCGAAAACATGGGCTTCGCCCTGAAGATTGCAGGCGTGTCCAAGGAGGAGATCAACAAGCGCGTTGAAGAGGCCGCGAAGATCCTCGACCTGGAGCCCTACCTGGACCGCAAGCCCAAGGCTCTGTCCGGTGGCCAGCGTCAGCGCGTCGCCATGGGCCGCGCGATCGTTCGTAAGCCCCAGGTGTTCCTCATGGACGAGCCTCTGTCGAACCTGGACGCGAAGCTGCGTGTGCAGACCCGTACGCAGATCGCCTCCCTGCAGCGTGAGCTCGGCGTCACCACCGTGTACGTCACCCACGACCAGACCGAGGCCCTGACGATGGGCGACCGCATCGCGGTCCTCGCCGGCGGCCTCCTCCAGCAGGTCGGTACCCCGCAGGAAATGTACGAGCGTCCCGCCAACGAGTTCGTTGCCGGCTTCATCGGCTCCCCCGCCATGAACCTGGGTACCTTCACGGTGGACGGCGAGTGGGCGAAGATCGGACCGGCGCGCGTGCCCCTGTCGGAGGCCACCCGCGCGGCACTGACCCCCGAGGACGGCGGAAAGATCAAGATCGGCTTCCGCCCCGAGGGCCTGGACGTCGTCGACGAGAGCGTCGAGGGCACCATCCCCGTCGAGGTTGACTTCGTTGAGGAACTCGGCTCCGACGCCTACGTCTACGGCCACCTGGTCGGCGACGAGCGCGGTGAGGGTCTGGGTTCCGGCGCCGAGGGCACCAACAAGCAGCTGATCGTGCGCGTTCCCCCGCGTACCGCCCCCGGTCGCGGCGGCGTCCTGTACGTGCGCATCCGCGAAGGCCAGCAGCACAACTTCTCGGCTGCCACGGGCGTTCGTCTGCCCGAGTGACGCGCAAGCCCGCGCTGCCCTGCTGACTTGCCCCGGCCTCGTCTGTTCATCTCCCGGACGAGGCCGGGGCACGTTCGTACGTACGTGTTCTACACCGCGAAGTGATGGCCGCTGAGCTGCGAGTTAGTCATGACGGTCAGGAAATGAGACAATAGGTATATGGCTCTGGACATTACGGCTGCCGCGGTCGACCCCGCGCTCCTCGACCTCCCCTGGGATATTCCACTGGAGGAGTGGCCGTCGTCCCTGCTCGCAGCGCTCCCCCGCGGCATTTCCCGCCACATCGTGCGGTTCGTGAACCTGTCCGGCCGCGTCCTGGCGGTCAAGGAGATCGGTGAGACGGTCGCACACCACGAGTACGACATCCTGCGCGACCTCTCGCGCTTGGACGCACCCTCCGTCGACCCGGTCGCGGTCATCACGGGACGGGTGGGGCGCGACGGCGAGGAACTCAACGCGGTCCTGATCACCGAGCACCTGCAGTTCTCGCTCCCCTACCGCGCCCTGTTCTCCCTGTCGATGCGCGAGGACACGGCGACCCGCCTCATCGACGCCCTCGCCCTGCTGCTCGTGCGCCTGCACCTCATCGGCTTCTACTGGGGCGACGTCTCCCTGTCGAACACGCTCTTCCGTCGCGACGCGGGAGAGTTCGCCGCCTACCTGGTGGACGCCGAAACAGGCGAGCTGCACCCCAAGCTGACCCCCGGCCAGCGCGAATACGACGTGGACCTGGCGCGTACGAACATCATCGGCGAACTTATGGACCTTCAGGCTGGCGGCTATTTCACCATGGACGCCGACCCGATTGACGTCGGCGACCGCATCCGCACCCAGTACGACCTGCTGTGGAACGAGGTCACCGCCGAAGAGTACCTGCCCAATGACCAGCGCCAGTATCTGGTCAGTGAGCGTATCCGTCGCCTCAACGAGCTGGGTTTTGACGTCGCCGAGCTGCACATGGCGTCGGATGATGCGGGCGAGCACCTGGTCATTCAACCGAAGGTGGTCGACGCCGGCCATCACAACCGTAAGTTCATGCGCCTGACCGGCATGGATGTCGGCGAGCACCAGGCGCGTCGACTCCTCGGTGACATTGATGCGTGGCGTGCCACACACGATATGCAGGACGTGCCCCTCGAGCAGGCTGCGCACGAGTGGCTCACCGACGTTTTTGCGCCCGTCGTGCGCGCAATTCCCCGAGAATTGGCCGGCAAGCTCGAACCCGCCCAGCTCTACCACGAGTACCTGGAGCACCGCTGGTACATGGCCCAGCAGGTCGGCCACGATGTGTCGCGTGACGAGGCTCTGGCCTCGTACGTGCATAACATTTTGCCGTCCAAGCGAGACGAGGCCGTCCTCATCGAACCCGGGCCCGGCCGTTCCTCCATGTTTAGTGCGGCGACGCACCCCGACCTCTGGTGACGGGGTAGCCCCGCACCGATCACCCTAGGAGCATCCATGTCCGATTTTCCCCGTATTTTCGCCCACCGTGGCGCGTCCTCGCTCGCGCCGGAAAACACGATCGCCGCGTTTTCCAAGGCCATGGAGGTCGGTGCTCGCTGGTTCGAGTTCGATGTGGATATCATCGGCGACGGCTCGCTGATCGTCATTCACGACGACACCTTGGACCGTACGACGAACGGATCCGGATCCTACTACCAGCTCGGATTCTCGGATATTCGCCGCCTAGACGCGGGCCGCTGGTTCTCCGACACCTATCGTTTCGAGCGTATCCCCGAGGCGGCTGACGCCCTCGCCTTCGCCCACGCTCAGCAGATGGGGGTCAATCTGGAGATCAAGCCCTGCGCGGGTGGTGCGCGCCTGCGCGAGCGCCTCATCGAGTCGCTGGCTGTCACGCTGCGCGGGGAGAAGGTCCCCTCCCGCCTCATCGTCTCTTCCTTCGATCACGAGCTGCTCACCGCTTTCCACGAGGCATGCCCCACCGTCGCGCTCGGCTGGCTCATCGAGCGCGCGTCCGACGAGTGGCGTGAAGGCGCGACCGCGCTGGGCGCGAGCGCCATCCATCCCGGCGTCAAGGGGCTGACGGCCTCCGACGTGCGCGCGATGCGCGACGCGGGCTTCGAGGTTAACGTGTGGACGGTCAACGACGTGGATCAGGCGCGCGAGCTGGCCTCGTGGGGCGTCACCGGCATCTTCACCGATCGCCCGCAGGATTTCCCCGCCGAGGCCTTGGCTCGGTAAGGGGAGCGTGCGCGCTCGCTCGCGACAGACACAACGGCCGGGGTCGCTCACGCGACCCCGGCCGTGCTACATCAGGCGTGGGGGCTTACGCCTCGCCCGCACGGCGCGCGAAACGCTTGGAGACGTGCTTAGCGAGCGACAGCTCCGCAATCGAGTCGACGACCATGAGGCCGCCGACGACGCCGGCGAAGCGCAGCAAGCCGGAGCGAGGCGCGGGGGCGCGCACGGCGGCCACCAGCATGCTGACGCCGACGATTGCCTCGGCTGCGACGGCGGCGTGGATGATCCACGGGCGTTCGACGGCGACCGACTCGTAGGAGTTCCACAGGGGCTTGACCATCGACTGGGGCTGCCCCATCATAATGTCCACGCTGCGGCCGATCGCGTTGGAAATGCCACGCGCGAGGTGCACGGTGACGCCTTCGACGTCCTCAGCATCGGTAGTGCCCAGGAGGAAACCCGCGACGGATCCGGGCAGGCCGAGGGCGCGCACGACCTTCCACACGGATTCTTCGCCCGTGGTCGCCACGGATGCCCACAGGGCGTCAGCGTCGGCACCGGGCACGGCTCGGGCGATGGCCAGCAGGTCGAGGCGATCGCCCACCAGGTCGATGACCTCGCCGGGCAGGTCCTGGGCCTTGTCGTGGCCGCCGGGCACGATGGCCGCGTCCATGCCCCAGTTGTGGGACACGATGTGCTCGAGGTGGTCGTCGGTCACCAGGAATACCTGGAACTCGCCGTCTGTGACGGATAGGGTGACGAGCGGCAGGTCGCCGAAGTTCCAGCCTTCCTTCTCGGCGGGCAGCTCCGCGAGGAGCGCGCGGTGATCGTCGGCAAGCTCCAGGTCCCCCAGGTCGACGCCTTCAAGGGCCGCCAGGAGCGGTACGGACGACGCGGGGGTGCGGCCAATCTCAACGATGCGTGTGGGCTTTGCCTCTGTGGCCTCGGTCGTTTCCTCCTCCGAGGGCCACACCTTACCCAGTGGCGAATCTCCCTCGGGCAGGTGGTCGGCACTGGCGTTGCCGATGCGGACTTCAGCCTTGAAGAGAATGGCGAGTTCGTCGGCCAGCTCCGCGGGGGTCGGGCCGGGAACGACTGTCGTCGCGCCCGCGGGGACGGTAGCGACGCGCTCATCGGCAACCGCGACATTGAGGCCGAGCAGCTGCGGCGAGGAGGGGAACCATTCGATCTGAGTGAGGATCGCGCGTTTCTTCAGTTCGCCGGCGACGGCGCTGGGGTCCAGCTCGTGACCGATGATCATGCCTTCAATGCGGGTCCAGTCCTGGGCCATGTCACTACCTTCCTGTTCGTGGCGAGGTCATCTCACCACACATTGTTCCATTGTGTCGCGTGGCATGCGTTTTCGCTCGCCGCGCGGTCAGTTCCGAGAAAGTTATTGTTCCGTGCCGCCCCACTCGACGACCGTGAAACCGCTGCGCGTCGGTGTCGGAGCGAAATTCTGCGGCGTGACAACCGTGGAGGCGTCCGCCGCACGGATTGTCATGAACACCCGAATAAAGGTGTCGGGCGTAACCTGGTTACCGGCCTCGTCCGCGAACGAATAGGTCACCTGCTGAGCGTAGGAGGAGGCGTCGAAGGACACGAACGTGTACTCGTTCGCGCGGATGCGCGGTGCCCAGTAGGTGATGAAGTCAGCTGCCTCCTTGTCGCTCAGCCCCAACTGTCCCAGCTTCTCCTCCAGGAACGGCACCGCATCCTCACGCGCAACGACGAAGCCCTGCTCGGGAGACGTCAAGGAGACCGGCCCGTCCCAGAACAGGGAGGGATAGGTGCGCCCACTCACGTCGGTGAGCGTGCCGTCGGGCGCGGCACTGATGGTCCACGAGGCCCGGGTTCCCTCCTCCGTCTGCACCTGACGCTCCGGGGCGGGATACACCGTCCCCAGCTCACCCTCAACGTCCAGTGTCACCGCCAGCTGCCGCTCCTCCTGCGGATACAGGTACAGGACCGGCTTATAAGCCTTTTCCCGTGTGGGCATCCTCGTCGGAAGCGGAACAGGAACGAGAGTGGGGCCGTCCGTCTGCGTGCACTCGTCCCCCGCGCACTCATCTTCAAACGTGGGAAGCACCCCGAACACGAGAACAACAGTGCCAATAATCGCTCCGACGATGACCGACACAATGATGATCAGCGTTTTCCTCATGACACCCGTGTCCTTCCCGTGCGGCCCAGCGGTGGGCGCTCACTCAGTCGCGGCAGTCGGCCCGCGTGGCACCATCATAAGCAACCCCTTCCAGCGCTTTCAACGTTCCTACCTTCCACCGGCACCCAGCCACGGCCTCGTCACCCGAGAATGAGACGATGCATTGAGTCACACGCCCGACGCTGCTATTCTGACCAGTTGCGCGGCGCCACCCACGAGCGCGTCGCACCCCTCACCTGAAAGCACCAATCATGCCTTTCGTAACCATCGCGGCACTCATCGTCGCTGCATTCGTCCTCATCTCCCTCTTCCTGTGGGCAAGCTTCGTGTCCGCTTCCCCGGGCGAAGTCAAGGTCATTTCCGGCCCGCGCGGCCAGCGCGTCCTCCACGGCAAGACGGGGTGGAAGATTCCCCTCCTCGAGCGCGTGGACACCATGACCGCCTCGATGATCTCCGTCGACGCTCAGACCACGGACTTCGTTCCCACCAACGACTACATCAACGTGCGCGTCGACGCGGCCGTCAAGGTCCGCATCGCGACCGATGATGACACGCTGTTCAAGGCAGCGACGCGTAACTTCCTCTACAAGACGACCTCCGAAATCTCCGAGGAGGTACGTGACACCCTTGAGGGGCACCTGCGCGCCATCATCGGCCAGATGAAGCTCACCGACATCATCACCGACCGCGCCGCCTTCTCCGAGCGCGTCCAGGAGAACGCGAAGCAGGACCTGGAGGAGATGGGCCTCGAGATCGTCGCGTTCAACATCCAGAACGTCACCGATCAGAACGGCGTCATCGACAACCTCGGTATCGACAACACCGAGCAGATCCGCAAGACCGCCGCCATCGCCAAGGCGAACGCGCAGAAGGAGGTCGCGCAGGCGACCGCCATCGCCCAGAAGGAAGCGAACGACGCGCAGGTCGCCTCGCAGCTGGAAATCGCCCAGAAGCAGACGGACCTCGCTAAGCGCCAGGCGGCTCTGAAGGTCGAGGCCGACACCGAGAAGGCGAAGGCGGACGCCGCCTACGAGATCC
>ERZ773234.672-NODE-672-length-10237-cov-9.301807_pt1 | contig 10237 bp, 5 predicted proteins | sample MGYA00580523_ERZ773234 | MGnify/ENA primary metagenome ERZ773234 (study PRJEB29015, sample SAMEA2738167) | human oral metagenome | biome: human oral; feature: human-associated habitat; material: saliva | place: China | collected 2262 ...
GACGCCAGGGAGGGGCGGCCCGCCGCAACTTCGCGGCGGCTCAGCTCGGCGAGCTGGTCCACGTCGTAGATGGCGCCGGGGATGTGCGTGTATACGAATACGTTGCCGCCCGCGTAGGGTACGGTGCCGGCGACGGTGGGTACGGCGAAGGGCAGTCGTGCGCGCAGGCCGGGGCTGAACGACTGCAGGATGAGGTGTTCAGCTTCAAGGCGCATGCTGGCGTCGGGGCGGCGCGGGGCGCGCACTCGCCAGCGGCGACCGGTGGAGTCGGCGATGATTGCCGAGTCGAAGTCGTCGCTGTCTTCGCGGATCGGTTCGGCGCCGACGGGGTAAATCCCGGGCACTCCGGCGGAGACAATGGCTGCTAGCTGAAGGGGAGATAAAGTCACGGGTTAAGGTTACCAAACCTATGTGTGCCGTTTAGTAGTTTTTGGGATCTTTATGCCAAGTGGTGAAGATACTTGTGGACAAGCCTAAACGTGCTCGTCTGCGTATTCCTGCGCATTGCGTTGCGCTTCTCACCATGCGTGTCCAAACAGGCGGGTTCCTCACGCCTTGAACCCTCAAGCGCTGAATCCTCATGCACTGAATCCTCACGCCCTGAACGAAAGCAACAGCTAAGAAGCCGCGGCGGGGCTGGAGAACACAAGCTGGGCGAACACAGTCTGGGAGAATACAATGGAAGACCGGCTATCACCGCCTCGCGCACCCGCATGCTCGTATGCCCGTATGTCCGCATGCCCGCGCGAGCGTAAGCCGCCTGCCCGTACCGCCTGCCTCACTGATGGAGCATTATGACCGCCACACCTCAGCAGCCTCAGCATATGATCTCCGCAGACGATATTCTTGCCGGGCTTGACCCGGATCAGCGTGCGGTTGCCACCGAGCTGGACGGCCCCATGCGCGTGCTGGCGGGTGCCGGTACCGGTAAGACTCGCGCGATTACGCACCGCATCGCCTACGGTATTGCGATTGGTCGCTACCAGGGCCCGCGCGTGCTCGCCCTGACCTTTACCCTGCGTGCGGCGGAGGAGATGCGCACCCGCCTGCACCAGCTGGGTGCGCACGGCGTGCAGGCGCGTACTTTCCACTCGGCGGCGCTGCGTCAGCTGGTGTATTTCTGGCCGCAGGTGGTGGGCGGTACCTTCCCGTCCATCGTGCAGAACAAAGCCTCGCTGATTACGGAGGCGGCGAACCGTCTGCGCATCAGTACGGACCGTTCCCTGCTACGTGATTTGGCGTCGCTGATTGAGTGGGCGAAGGTTCAGCTGCTCACCCCGGACACCATCATGCAGCGTCTGAGCGAGAAGCAGCTGCCCTCGGCGATTACCCCGCAGAATATGCAGCGTATTTTCCAGGCGTATGAGGATTTGAAGGATGAGCGTAACCTCATCGACTTTGAGGACGTGCTGTTGTTGACGATCGCCATGCTGGAGGAGGACGAGAAGCTCGCCGCGACCGTCCGCAACCAGTACCGCCACTTTGTGGTGGACGAGTACCAGGACGTGTCCCCGCTGCAGCAGCGTCTGCTGGATGTGTGGCTGGGCGGTCGTGATGATATTTGCGTGGTGGGTGATGCCTCCCAGACGATTTACTCTTTTACCGGCGCGACCAGCCGTTACCTGCTGGATTTTCCGCGCCGGTACCGTGGCGCGCATACGGTGAAGTTGACCCGCGACTACCGTTCCCATTCGCAGGTGGTGGAGCTGGCGAACCGTCTGTTGGCGGCGCGTCGTCCGCATCCGGATTCGAGCCCGCATTCGTGGGCGCCGCCGCTGGAGCTGATGTCTCAGCGAGGCCCCGGCGTGGATGTGGAGTGGTTCGGCTACGCGGACGATGAGCAGGAGGCCGCCGGCATTGCCGAGGACATCCGCGACCTGATAGAGAAGGACGGCGTGCCGCCTTCGGAGATTGCGGTGCTGTTCCGCACGAACGCGCAGTCGGCGGCGATTGAATCTGCGCTGGCTGCCGCCCACATTCCGTATCAGCTGCGTGGCGCGGAGCGTTTCTTTGAGCGCCCCGAGGTCAAGCAGGCGATGCTTGCCCTGCGCGGTTCGGCGAAGTCCACGGACGGTACCGAGGACGTCACCCGCTACACCCGCGATGTGCTCGGCGGCCTCGGCTATAAGGAGGAGGGTCCCCTTTCGGGAGGCGCCACCCGCCAGAAGTGGGAGTCCCTTGCCGCCCTCGTGCACATGGTGGACATGATGGCGCAGAACCGCCAGGAGCAACTTCGGGAGCACCGCGCGAACCCGCGCCCGGGCGTACCCGAGCCGCTACCTTTGACCATGCACGAGGTGGTGGCGACCCTGAACCACCGCAGCGAATTCAATGACGCCCCGCAGGTCAACGGCGTAACCCTCGCCTCCCTGCACGCGGCTAAGGGCTTGGAGTGGGAGGCCGTGTTCCTGTGCGGCCTGAACGAGGGTCTCATGCCGATTACTTTTGCGACCACCCCGGATGAGGTGGATGAGGAACGCCGCCTGCTGTACGTGGGCATTACGCGCGCCCGCAAGTACCTGTGGCTGACTTGGACGATGACCCGCACCGTGGGTGGTCGCGGTCAGCGGAAGCGTTCGCGTTTCCTGGATGATATTGATCCGGCGAAGCGCCGCCGCAGGGCTGAGAGCGCCGACTCGTCGTATAGCCAGGCTCGCTTGACTCAGTCCCGTGCCACGCAGCCCCGCCGTTCGTCGAAGGGAAGAGGAGATTATGGCTCAGCGTTTTAAGCGTGAAATTCTGCCTGCCACTAAGGACCGCCCGCAGATTGAGCTGGTACGCTCGGCGCGCCGCACCCGCACCATCAGCATGCAGCGCGACGGTGTGGACGAGCACGGCAACCCCGCCTACCGCCTGCTCATTCCCGCCGCGAGCACGAGCGAAGAGATTGACGAACATATTGCCCGCCTGCTGCCGCGCATTCAGCGTCGTGCCGCCCGCCGTGAACGCGCCACACAGCTGACGGTCACGGACGAGTACCTGCGCTCCCGCGCCCTGCACCTGGCGCAGAAGCACCTGCCGGAGCTGGTTGCCTCGGGCAGGTTGGAGAAGCTGTCGATTCGTTGGGTGAGCAATCAGCGTCAGCGCTGGGGCTCGGCAACCTACGCGAACACGCAGATCCGCATCTCCTCGGAGCTGCAGGGCGTACCCGAGTACGTGCTAGATTCGGTGATTCACCACGAGCTCTGCCACCTGATCCAGCCGAATCATTCGGCGACATTCCGTACCCTGGAGGCGCGCTACCCGCAGCTGCTGCGGGCGCAAGCCTACCTGGAGGGGTACGCGCTGGGGCGCTCGCGGGCTGAGGGTGAGCGTGCCGAGGGTGAGCGCGGCGAAAACAGCGCCAACTAAAGCACCGCTGAAAACCTATCAACCAAAACACTTGAGCGGGGGTGGTTTGTACATTCACAAGCCACCCCCGCTCGAGGTATCAGTTATTTACTTCGCTCAGTTTTACTTTTCTTCGGGCGCATCGCCAAAGCCGCCGTCCAGCAGCTTCTGCAGCTCCGAGTCGAAGTCCACGTCGTCCAGGCTGATTTCGTTCATGCGCGCATCGTATGCGGTGAAGTCTTCCAGCTCGGCGGGGGTGGGCAGGGTCTCCGGGGTGTCCCAGAGGCCGTCGCGTGCCTCAATGCCGTGGGCGTTTTCGTACCAGCGCCAGAACTGCTGTGCCTCGCGCACCAGGCGCGGGCGCAGTTCCAGACCGACCAGGTTCTCGAAGACCTGCTCGCTGGGGCCACCATCGATGCGGCGGCGCGCCATGATTTCGGTCAGCTGCGGTGCCTTGGGTAGGTTGCGGGTCGCGTCCTCGGTGACGACGGATACCCAACCCTCGATGAGGGCGAGCAGACCCTCCAGGCGCTGCACCGCCAGTTCCTGGTCTTCGGTGCGCTGGGGGCTGAACATGCCGCCTTCGAAGGCTTCCTGTACGGCGTCGGGGTTGCTCATGTCCACCTGGGATGCGGCGTCCTGCATGCGGTTCATGTCCACGCGAATACCGCGGGCGTAGCGCGCCACGAGCTGAACCAGGTCTTCACGCAGCCAGGGGTTTGCCTTGTGCAGGCGGATTAGCGCGGATTCACGCACGGCAAGGTAGAGCAGAACCTCCTGCGGGGGCACCTCGATATTCTCGGCGAGCTGCTGGTAGCCGTTGGGCAGCAGCGCGGAGGAGCCGGGCGCGAGGGGGAAGCCCACGTCGGTGGAGGAGTAGACCTCACCTGCGAGCTGCGCGAGCGCCTGAGCCATCTGCGCACCAAAAATCACGGAACCAATGTTGTTCAAGAAGCCGCTGTTGAGGATCTGAGAGATCTCTTCGGGTACGTCTTCGGGGGAGCCGGGCATGACCATGGACTGGGTGACTTCGGCTGCGACCGGCTCGACCATTTCGCGCCAGGAGTCGAAGGAATGCTCAACCCATTCCGCCTTGGACCACGCCTGCACCGGGTGGTTGTGGCGCTCAATGGTGGTCACTGCGTCCAGCCAGAGGTCGGCGAGGTTTGCCGCGTCTTCTACGGCACGCTTGAGGTTTTCGGGTACGGAGGGGTCTTCACCCATGGAGGCGAGCATCTGGCGGGTCTGGTTCTTCACGTTGTCCCAGTTCACGCCGCTGGGGCTGTCGGATGCGCCCGCGCCGGAGAACATCGCCTGCACCTGCGCGAACATGCTCTGCATCATGGCGGGGTCAAAGCTCATGCCCATGTTCTTCAGGTCTTCGGGGTCGATGCTGATGCCGAAGGGGTTCTGACCGCCTTCGCCGAAGAGCACGCCGAAGGGATTCTGTGCATTGTTGGAGGTGCCCTTGCCGCCCTGGCCGGTTGCCCCTGCGGAGGGGTCGAAGCCCTGCTCCTGCATCTTCTTAAGGAATTCTTCGAGGGGGTCGCGCTCGTTGGAGGCGCCGCCGGTGGGGTTCTCAGACATGTAGAAGCCTTTCGTAATCCGGGGGTGGGCGCAACTGGCCCGCTCGCTGTCCAGCCTACCGATTTTTGCTGAGAATTTCCCGCGCTATTGCTGTGGAGGCGGGTTAATCAGCTGAGGGCTCACAAGCTTGTCTTTGGGCACGGTTTTTGGGAGCTTTTTCGTGCCGCTGTCACCGCGCGGTGCTGACATACCGTGGCGCGTGTCAGAACATCAACGCCCCCTGGGTGCTCTATTTTTAGCGGGGTCCCGGTGCCCGCCCACGTGTTGAAAAGCAGGTTTATCCGGTACTGTAGAAACCATGACTAAGTCCACCCCCGATGCTGAGCAGCAGCCGAACGCCGCCTCCGCGAGCGTGAAGAGTAATGAGAAGGCGACCAAGCGCCGTTCGCGTTTTGCGCCGCGCCGCGTGAACCTGCGTTCGGTCAGCGCTGTGGCGACGTGCGCCCTGCTGGCTGGTGCTTTTGTTCTGCCCAGTTCCTATGTGAAGGAGGGCCCCGGCCCGCTCTTTGACGTGCTCGGAACGTACCAGGAGAAGGAAGTCATTGAGGTTTCTGGCGCGCCCAGCTATAAGACGTTCGGCAAGATGAACATGACCACGGTGTCGGTTTCGGGTGGCCCGTACACGGAGCTGTCCGGCGCGGAGGCGTTCTACGGCTGGTTGGCGTTTGACGGTAACCGCAGCCTCGTGGTGCCGACCGATGCCCTGTACCCGCACGTGAGCCATGAGCAGGCGACGGCGGCGACCGGCGCGCAGATGGCTGATTCGCAGACTCAGGCGAAGGTCGCGGCGATGCGCCAGCTGAAGATGGCGGTGACCGAGAAGGTTCAGGTGCTTTCCACGGTGGAGGGTTCCCCGGCGGCGAGCGCGCTGAAGGCTGACGACCGCATCGTGAAGGTGGGGGAGAATCAGATTGAGACTCTCACCGATGTTCCGAAGGCGGTAAACGCCTCGAATGGTTCGCCGATTGATGTGACCGTGGAACGTGGCGGCAAGCAGCAGACGTTTAAACTGACCCCGGTTCGTTCCAGCGACAATAGCCGCTGGATTCTGGGTGCGGGTTTGAAGCAGAGCTATGACCTGCCGGCGCACGTGCAGTACAACCTGGATGGTGTGGGCGGCCCGAGCGCGGGTCTGATGCTGGCGCTGGGCACGGTCGATAAGCTGAGCGAGGGTACTCTGCTCGCCGATGAGGATGCCGGAGGCGACCCGTACCGCAGCTACATTTCGGGTACCGGCACGATTGATGCTGACGGTAAGGTCGGCGCAATTGGCGGTATCAAGTACAAGATTCTGGCGACGGGCCGTTACGGTGCGCGTTATTTCTTGGCGCCGAAGGAGAACTGCGATTCGATTGTGAAGATGCAGGCGCAGGATCCCGACCTGTTCAACTACTATCACGCCGGTCAGGTGCGCGGCACGATGGTGGTTGTGCCGGTGTCGACCCTGGATGAAGCGGTGAAGACGGTGGAGGCGATTAAGTCCGGCACCCCGGATGATTCCCTGCCCCGTTGCGGTTCCTAACGTAACGTTTCTCTCCGCGAGGTTCTACCCCGTATAACGTAGAAGTCAGCCCCGGTACTTTAGGGTACCGGGGCTGTTCTGCATCCTCTTCTCTGCCCTCGTCCCTGCGCGCATCGGTGCCCGCGCCTCAGCATTTCGCGCCTCAAAACCTCTCAACCCGGTCATATTTCGCCCCGAGCTTCTACGAGGTTCTGCCCTTCTGCTTGACCTCTGAGATACTTAAAGGCAGTTATTTTCTCTGAACGTATGATGAGCGAGGAATTGTGTCTGAGTCGACCAATAGCACTGCGCATCCCAAGCCGAAGAAGTCAACGCCTAAGCGCCGTAGCCCCCTGAGGGCAACGATTGCTGTGGTGGCGGTGCTCATTGCTGCTTTTGTGGGTGCGTCCCAGGTGTACACGGACTGGCTGTGGTTTGATCAGCTGGGTTATAGCACCGTGTTCACTACCCAGATTTTGTTGAAGGCGGCCGTGTTTGTGGTGGCTGCCGTGGTGATTGCCGTGCCGCTGTGGGCTTCGATGTCCTACGCGGTCCGTCATGCTGATGTGGCGCCGGCGTCCGAGAAGAAGCCGCAGGAGGCGCCGAAGCCGGACCAGAGCGTGCCGACGAGCGGCACGGATGCTGCCGAGCAGATGCTGCGTGACGTGTTTGGTCAGCAGCGTGCTGAGGAGAGCATGCGCCGCTACCACGAGAGCGTGGATAAGGCGCGTAAGGTTCTGCTGGTTGCGGTTCCGCTGCTGTTGGGCCTGTTTATTGCTTCGGCGACGATGACTCAGTGGAGCACCGTCGCGCTGTTCTTCAATCAGCAGTCCTTCGGTAAGACTGACCCGGAGTTCGGTCTGGATTACGGGTTCTTCCTGTTTGCGTTGCCGTTCTTCCGCATGGTGGTGACTCTGCTGACCTCCGCTGTGGTGCTGTCGGCGCTCGCGGGCGTGTTCATGCACTACTTCTACGGCGGTATTAAGGTGCAGCCGGGCGGTGTGAGCACTACCGTGGCGTTCCGTCGTCACGCTGCGATTGTGGCGGCTGCGTTCTTGCTGACTCGTGCGGTGAGCTTCTGGCTGGATCGTTATTCGTCGACTCAGCAGCAGGTGGGTCGCTGGGCTGGTGCCATGTACACGGACGTGAACTCGTCGATTCCGGTGAACGCTATTTTGGCGATTTCTGCTCTGCTGGTGGCTGTTATGTTCGTGGTCGCGGCTTCGATGAATCGTTGGCGTCTGCCGCTGATTAGCACCGCGATGCTGGTGGTTGTTGCTCTGGTTGCAGGCGGCCTGTACCCGTGGATTGTTCAGCGTTTCCAGGTGGTTCCGAATGAGCAGGGTGCTCAGGCAAAGTTCATTCAGCGCAATATTGATGCGACCCGTTACGCGTACGGTCTGGACAAGATTGAGACCACCCCGTATGACGCGACGATTGATACCCGTGCCGGTGCGTTGAGCTCTTCGAGCGCGACCATTGCGAATATTCGTCTGTTGGATCCGAATGTTGTGTCCTCGGCGTTTGCGCAGATGCAGCAGTTCCGCCCGTACTACCGTTTTGATTCGCAGCTGGCGGTGGACCGCTATGCGGTGGGTAACACCACGCAGGATACGGTGTTGGCGGCTCGTGAGCTGAACCCGGCGCAGACGAGCGGCGATTCTTGGTATAACCGCCACGTGGTGTACACCCACGGTTACGGTGTGATTGCCGCGTACGGTAACCAGGTGGATTCTGCGGGTAACCCGAAGTTCTTGCAATCCGGCATTAAGGCGACCGGTACCCTGAGCGAGGATTATGAGCCGCGTATTTACTTTGGCATGAGCTCGCCGGAATATTCGATTGTGGGCGGTAAGGGCGACACCCTGGAGCTGGACCGTCCGCTCTCTGCTGAGGAAACCAACGCCTCCGATGCGAAGTACACTTTCGCCGGTTACGGTGGTCCTCGCGTTGATTCGCTGCTGGCTCGTCTGTCTTACGCGATTAAGTTCCAGTCCTCTGACATTCTGCTTTCGGATGCGGTGCGTGAGGGTTCGCAGATTCTGTACGAACGCAACCCGCTAGATCGTGTGCGTAAGGTGGCGCCGTACCTGAGCGTGGATTCTAAGCCGTACCCGGCGATTGTGAATAACCGCGTGCAGTGGATTGTGGATGCTTACACCACGAGCGATCAGTTCCCCTACGCGCAGGGTAGCTCCCAGGATGCGGCAACCGCTGCGGGTGCTCAGCGTTCTAACTCGGTGAACTACATCCGTAACTCGGTGAAGGCTACCGTGGACGCGTATGACGGTTCGGTGACCCTGTACGCGTGGGATGAGGAGGATCCGGTGCTGAAGGCGTGGCAGGGCGTTTTCCCTGGCACGGTGAAGAGCTACCGTGAGATGAACGCTTCGCTGATGAGCCACGTGCGTTACCCGACTGACATGTTCAATATTCAGCGCACCATGCTGAATAAGTACCACGTGACCAACGCGAATAGCTTCTACGCAGGTGACGATGTTTGGTCGATTCCGAACGACCCGACCAATGATCGTAACCAGCCGATTTCGCCCTACTACCTGTCGTTGCAGATGCCTGGGGATTCTCGTGCGCACTTCTCGTTGACGACCACGTTCATTCCTCAGCAGAGCGATTCGAACTCTCGTAACGTGATGTACGGCTTCCTTGCGGCTAATGGTGACGCCGGTACCGGTAAGGACGGCGAGCGTAGCGCCGACTACGGCAAGTTGCGTCTGCTGGAGCTACCGCGTTCCTCGGTGGTTCCCGGCCCGGGCCAGGCTCAGAACATCTTCAACTCTGATGCTGAGGTGTCGAACCAGCTGAACCTGTTGCGCCGCGGTTCCTCTGAGGTTATTAACGGCAATATGTTGACTCTGCCGGTGGGCGGCGGCATGTTGTACGTTCAGCCGGTGTATGTGCAGTCCAGCGGTGATGCGAAGTACCCGCGTCTGCAGCGCGTGCTGGTGAGCTTCGGCGATAAGGTCGGCTTCGCTCCGACTCTGGAGGAGGCCCTGAACCAGGTGTTCGGCGGTTCTTCGGGTGCTAAGCTCGACGGTTCGGCGGCTAGCCCCTCGGCTTCTGCCTCTGGCTCCTCTGGTACTTCTGGTTCTTCGGGCGCTTCGACCGGCGGTTCGTCGGCTTCGCAGTCTTCGGAGCTGAAGCAGGCTCTGACGGATGCCTCGAAGGCGATGACCGATGCTGATGCGGCAATGAAGAAGGGCGACTGGGCTGCCTACGGTGAGGCTCAGAAGCGTCTGGAAGCAGCCGTGAAGAAGGCTCTGGAGGCTGAGGAGGCGCAGAGCGCGGCTTCCGCTAAGGCTTCGGCAGCGCCCAGTGCCTCTGCGGCTCCGAGCGCCTCTGCAGCTCCCAGTGCCGCGGCTTCTGCAAGCGCCCCCGCAAGCGCGAAGCCCAGCGCCAGCGCCTCGGCTTCTCGCTAAGACTAAGAGGCTAAGCCTAAGAGACAGCGGGGGAGTAGCCCATACCGGATGCTCACGGGTCTAGCGTCCTCGCTCTAGATCCGGGGCCTGCACTGGATACGGCTCCTACCGACTAGCTCTAGCGGTCTCTGCGGGAACATCTCTGCGGGAACGGGGTGGAAGTGATTCACTTCCACCCCGTTCCTGTATGTTCTACCCCTGGCACTGCCCCGTAGCCCCTATTCCTACCCAACTGCTTTCTACCCAACTGCTTTCTACCCAACAGCCCCTATTTTTGTGTGCTTGGTTACAAATCGCGTTTTTGGCTTGCATGCCCGGTTTGGGGTCTGTATAGTTGTATGAGTCGCCGCGGGGTGGAGCAGTTCGGTAGCTCGCCGGGCTC
>ERZ773234.677-NODE-677-length-10225-cov-6.985349_pt1 | contig 10225 bp, 7 predicted proteins | sample MGYA00580523_ERZ773234 | MGnify/ENA primary metagenome ERZ773234 (study PRJEB29015, sample SAMEA2738167) | human oral metagenome | biome: human oral; feature: human-associated habitat; material: saliva | place: China | collected 2262 ...
GACATCTTCCAAGCAGGCGGCGGCGCCTAAGACACAGAAAACAACCAAGTTTTCATATAAAAAGCTTCCCTCGGCCAAACACCAGGCGTTACTCATGGTGAAGCCCGAGGGAAGCTTTTTAGCTCCCTACAACCAGATCTAGACACACTCATGGTCGTACCCATATGGGCGTACACCATTTATTCAACGTTATCCCGGTAACCTAATACCCGTTTATTTCTTCCGAAGGAGTATCTTCCAATGGGTGACCAGCCAGATCGCAACAGCCCTCACTATGCCAACCGTAATGATGTAGAGTTTGATGATGCTACGTCAGATGCTCTCGCGAGTGCGTGCCGAAACGCCGCGCGCGACCTTCGGGATAAAGTACCTGGTCAAAGGACCAAAGCAGATACAGCTATGGTCGAGTTCAAAGGGTACTTCTCAAAACTCTATGACAATAACATCAACATCGCCGTTGATAATGGTAAAGATATTGCCACTGTTCTTGACCAGCTTGCCAAAGTGGTAGACAACCTCAAAGAGGCCGCTCATAAAGAACAAAAAATTCGTGAAGACGCCCGGCATTACGAAGACGACTGGTTCGGACTTCGCAAAAGCTGGGATGATTTCTGGGGTTCCGCTCCAAAACTTCCAGACCCCTATATTCCAGACACCACGATTGATACTACTCAGGTTGGTCAACGTGAGCACCCCACCCCGGGCGCTCCCGGAGGTGGATCGGGTTCTACAAGTGGTACCTCTTCAGCAAAGCCATCAGATTTGCGAGAAAGTGCAAAAACCTCACATCAGCTGTTCGAGGATTTCCGTAATGTCCCCGGCGATATTCGTGCTAAAGCCGCTAATTTTAAAGAAAAATGTAAGTGGGGCACCATCGACTGCGAAAATCTTCTGACGACTTTCGACAACTGGAACAACGCCAATAATCAAGAAGATCAATGGGCAACCACAATCGCAGATGAGTTCGCTAAAGCAGGCAGTGAAAACACCGTTAACACGGTTTCTAACGCAGCGCTCCAGGCTGCCCTCGATAATAAATCCATCAAAAGCAGCCGCGAAGATCTCAAGGTTCCCGCGCCATCCGTCGTAGGTCAGCCTACCTCCAGCGGCTATGCGAATGACCCGGTCAACGTTGCGACCGGTAACTTTATCGAAGAGGAAATCGATATTGCGTTTAGCAACCTCGCTTCCTCGTGTGCCGTCACGCGCATGTACAACAGTTTGGCTGTGCACGGTAATGGCGATGATTTACCGCCGCTGGCTGGGGTTTTCGGCCCGGGCTGGTCTTCTAACCTTGATACGGTTCTGAATTTCTCTGATGAAGGCGCTACCTGGATTATGCCGGACGGCCGTCACCTGTTCTTTGCCCGCGCTGGTGAAGGTTTTGCGCGGGTTGAGACCGATCCCTACTGGCTTACTCGCACTGGTGCCAGCGAAATCGCCACCACACCTATGGGGCGGTTCATCCTGGAGACCTGTGCTCTGAGCACTGAAGCTGACCTGTATATCATCTCTGATAACCAAGGTCACCAGTGGTTCTTCACTCTCACCGGCGCATGGCTTGGCTCCACGGGCGGAGAAGGCACCACTTTGGCGGTCACGCGCGCTGCTGACGGGCTTATCTCATCCCTGGTGCATGAGTTGAACCGTTCCATCACGTTCGACTATGTGGATGGGCTCGTCGCGGTAGCACGAACCTCGGCAGGGGAACGTGTCGAATACGCCTACGCCCCCGCAGGCAGTACCGCTACCGGGCACCTGGTATCCGTGACTAGCGGTGCAGGAACACGCACCTACGAACACGATGACAACGCGCTAATCCACCGTGTCATCGCCGCAGATGGCACCGTCGAGGTGACCAACACCTATGACGAATCTGCCCGAATTGCACATCAGCATACCGAGTACGGTCGCGATGTGCGGTACCTGTACCTTGACGGCGGAGTGACCGAAGTTGCTGATGAAGACGGATCCCAAGCCAATGTGTGGATTAGTGATGACAGCGGTCGCCTAACCGTAATTATTGACGCTGACGGTGGGCGCACATCCTTCGGGTATGACCGGTTCAGCAACCGTATTCGGGTGATTGACCGTGATGGTTCTCGCACAACCCGCATCAGCGACAGCCGCGGACGCATTACCCGCGATGTTACCCCAGAGGGCCAAGATACCCGCTACGCTTACGATGAGTACGATCGCGTGACGGCGGTATCTATATCGGCGTTTGAAACAGACCCGAAGAAACGCTATGCAGCCACCCAGGCACGCCGCAATTCAGCGGATGCTGAGGCTGATACCGGTGAGGTCACTCCGATCTCAACGATTACTTACGAGTACGCTAACGCTTGGGATCACAATCCCTCCCGCGTTGTCGATGCCCTGGGCGGGGTCACCGAACTAAATTGGGAGGGTGGCTTGCTGACCTCCCTGACCGGCCCCGAAGGGGTCAGCATGACCCTGAATTATGACGAGTTTGGTAACCTGACCAGCTTTGCCGACCAAGAGGGCAACACAACCTCGTTCACCTATACCGCTGCCGGGCACCTCGCTCAGGTTACTACTCCGCTAGGGCTAACAACCTCGTTCACCCATGACGCGGCTGGCAATATTACCGGGCGGCAAGACCCTGACGGTTCCCGCTGGAAGTTCGAGTACACCGCTGGTCGTCGTTTGGTCTCAGTTATTGACCCCTCTGGCGCACGCACGAGCTATGAGTACGGGCCCAGTGGTGATATGACTGCGGTTATCGATCCGCTCGGTCGCCGCACCGAACGCACCTTTGATGAAAACGGAAACGTCGCCACAGTAACTCTGCCCAATGGGGGCGTGTTCTCGTATGTGTGGGATGGGCTCTCACGGCTTATTCGTACGGTTGATCCGGCCGGTGGCCACTGGGAGAACACCTATGACGCCGCCAGCGTGCTCACGAAGATGACAGATCCGACCGGGGTACGCGTGCGTACTCAGGCAGATCGCAAGAGCGGCAGCGTTACCAGCTGGGACGGCACCGACGGCGTACGGGTTAAGTTTGACCATCTTGGCCGCCCTGTTGCGCGTGAAGAAATTTTCTCCCCGACGGAGGCAGCTCAGGAGGCCCCTAAAGCACGGGCAGAAAAAACCGATACCCCCGAGTCCGCCGCTGAGCTGGTGGTTTACGATCCGGCCGGTAATCCGGTGGAAATCCTGGATGCCGAAGGTGGTCTGACCCGGTACGAATACAACCTCGCCTCCCAGCTTGTGCGTCAGATTTCGCCTGCGGGGCGTATTACCGCATACACGTATAACAGCTGTGGGCGTTTGGATTCTGTTACTGAGGGTGCTGAAACCGCCGAGGCCGTTACAACTCGGTATTCCTATGATGCCGACGGGCGCCTGACCGAGCGGAATCTGCCCGGTATGAGCGAGAAGATTACGTATGACGCAAACTCGCGGGTTGTCTCGGTTATTGGCGGTTCTGGCGGGGACGTGTTCTACACGTATGATGCGTGTGGACGTGTGCGCAGCATTCGAGACGCTGCCTGGGGCACCCGCAAGTTTAGCTATGATGCCGCCGGGCAGGTCACCGAAGTCACCAATGGTCTTGGCGGTGTTACCCGGTATACCTACGATGAGGCTGGCAATGTCACGAAGGTGACGGATCCTGCCGGGCGTATCACCACCTATGAGTACGATGTGCTCGGGAACATGGTGAAGACGACGGATCCTGCCGGCGCTATAACCTTGTATGAGTACGATGCTGCTGGTCGTGTATTGCGTGTGATCGATGCAGCCAAGAAGGTGCATGCGTGGGGCTACGACAGCTCTGGTGTGGCATGTGCATATTCGGTGGATGGTACTGAACAGCTGCGGGTAGATCGTGATAGCCGTACCCGGTCGGTGACGGTGACTGACTATGCCGCCGGTATTCCCGCCGATGACCGTGACGAAAACCTGCCGTGGGTATCTCGGTACGAGTTGGATAGGCTCGGACGTATCACCGCGGTAGCACGCTCGTGGGGCGAGGCCCAGTCTGCCGCCTCCAACGGTGCGTATGAGCTGTCGTATGCATATGATGCCGACGGTTACCGCACTGGGTTTACCAGTCCGTATGGCGCGCTGGCTTACACACGGAACGCGGTGGGGAATATTAGTGCTATCACGAATACTGATACGGGTGAGCAGTCTTCGCTTGGTTATGATGCTGCCGGTGCGCTCATACGGGCGCAGGTAGCCGATACGGTGCGCTCGTGGACCTATGATGGTCACGGCGCGATAACGGGGTACTCCGAAACCGCTGCGGATGCTGATAACTCTGCCGATGTGCGGGTTGAGATTATTCGTGATGAAGCTGGCCGGATTGTGGGAGTAGATTCTGCCGCCGGGCTGATTACGTATGCCTATGATGGTGCCGGTCAGTTAGTATCTGCCCGCCGCGGAAACGAGCGGATGTCTTGGGTATGGGATGCCGCTGGGTGCCTGATCCGCGAAGAATACACCCGGAACACTACTACTGGTGAAGACGCTACCGATAATGCTGCCTCTGAGGCTGCTGGTTGGGTGCGTGTGCTTGTGTATGATAATGCGGCACAGGTGCGTGCGATTGGTACCTACACCGCCACTAGTGTTGCAGATAATGCCGATTCTGATGCTGAGCAGGTGCGAGAGTTCCTCTCCGGTGGGAACGCTAGCGAGTTTACAGCCCAACTGCCTGAGCATGTTGACCTGAATTTTGCCGGTGATGGGCGCACGGTTGAGGGGCTGCCGCTGACCTTGGTGCGGTTGTATTCTTATGATGCTGTCGGTCGCCGTACGGGTGAGGTTGCCTCGGATGGATCTTCGGTGACGATGGGGTATAGCCTGGCGGGCAGTATTGCCTCGATGACCACAGCGGATAGTGGTTCGTGTGCTCGGGTGCAGGTGGCTGCCGGAGTGTCCGGTGATATTGCCGGTATTTCCTCTCTTGCTTCGGGGTGGACTCCGGTGGTGATGGACCCGACGGCGGAGGTGCCGACTGTGGTGGGTGTGGGCGAGATGCCTGTGCCGACCCCGGGTGTGAGCATGCTGGGTACCCCTGCTTCTGGTGGTTCCGGCGTGCGTGGTACTTCGTCGTCGGTGCTTGCCGGGGGTGCCGGTGTTCTGGGTGGTTTCACCTCGAATGCTGGGGTGTCTTCTGTGCCGGGGCTAGCTGGCCCGGCGGGGTTGTTGGATCCGTTCCAGTTACCAATCACACCTCTGACGGGTTCTGATGCGGCCGTTGCTGGTGCCGTGCCGGGTGTGGGTGTTGATGCTTCCGGTGCACTCACGGTTGGTGGGTTTGCGTTGATGGGCGCTCGAGTAGCTGACCCGGTGAGTAGGTCGTTTACGTCTCGGGATCCGCTTCTGCCAGTGCCTGGTGCTGGTTGGGTGGGTAACCCGTACTCGCTGGTGGGTAATAATCCTGTGGGACTAGTAGACCCATGGGGTTTGTCGCCGATTAGTGTGGAGGATTTGAACAAAATCCGAGAAGACCAGCAGCCGTGGTATAAAAAGGTTGCACAAAGTGTTACAGAGCTAGTCACAAACCCTAAAGAATGGTGGAATAAAAACTGGGAATACGTTGCAGGTGCGGCTCTAGTGGCTGCTGGCGCACTGTTAGCGGCATCATCTCTTGCCGGTGGCCCTATCGGGATGATTCTTGTGGGCGGTGCATCAAGTGCCTTAATGAACGCGGGTATCAGCGCAATGACCCAGAAGGCTTCAGGAAAGGGGGTCAACTGGGGAGAAGTTGGTAAAAGCGCTGCTATAGGCTTTGTTACTGGTGCTGCTGGTGGCGTTATGGGATCAGTGATTAAATATGGGGGTAAAGGTGTGCTTGAAGCAGGTAAGAATGTAGTGTCGAAAGCACCTGCTGTGAAGGTTGCCGCTAGCCCAACACCAGCGTTGGGTATTGTTGGAAGGAGCGCTGCTACCGGTGCAGTTGAAGGTGGCGTGTCCGAGGTAAGTAGTTATCTTACTTCTGGGCAGCCCATTGATCCGTTAACTGCTGTTAACAAGTTTACAAGTGGAGCTGCTTTTGGGGGTGTTACTGGTGGCGTAGGTGCTAAATTCAAAGCAAACCGATATGTGCACGAGTTTGATGAAGGACTTGCGACGCGCAGGCAAGTTAATGGACATGCACCTTCACCTATGCCCTTGATTTCGAAGGGAGAGTCTATCGCTTGGAATGTTGGTACTGATACAGTACTAGGTGTTGGTAGTGATACTGCTAAATATTTACTTGATCCAAATAAAAAGATTGAGGATCTTCCTCAGGAAATGGCTAAATCTGCATTCAAGTATGGTACCAAATCTGGTATGAAAGCAGCCGGTCGGGAGGTTATGCCAGCTATGGAAAGGGAGGCCGTTCTAGCAACGACAGCATTTAACTTCAATCTCTAAGAATTCTAGGTGCAAAAGGTAACGGGGAAAGGGATAGATTATACCCGCGGCATATTAAATACATATGGAGGGTTATTCGTTTGGGGGTGGTTTTGTAGCCAGAAAAACAATCCCCGGGCCACGGAAAACACTCTCCTATACGAGGTAAAGGGTCTGCGGAACACAGCAGAGAGTACCCGCCAGCGCTTGAAGTGCGCGATCACACGCCCAATGACAATGCGGTGGTGATTGACCTGACGGTTTAGGTGCTTGTCCTCGTCGGTGAGTTCCGTTTCTTTACTGGAGTGATCAGGCCTAGTCCTTGGTAGCCTTTATCGGCTATCACCTCGCTCGGGTTCAGGGACTTATCGAGGTTTTGGTACCGGTAGGCAAAATCGCCATGGTGGGCTCCTGGTATTGGGCGGTGATGACCCATACACCGTCTAAGGTGCAGATAGAAACCAGCACGGTGGTATTTGCGCTGTAAAGGCGTGTTCCTGGGGCGTGCCAGTTGTAGGTGGGGATTAGGGCGCTGTCCACGATGACGGTACCGGTGGCCTTTGACAAAGTATCAGCACGGATGGTACCGCTGGTGTTAAGAGATGCAGCAGCACTGTTTCAATCGTGGTGATGATCCGGCTGATGGTGGGTTGCCAGACTTCGAAGTCTTTGGTGAGGGTTTCTTCGGTGTGGTTGTGCCGCAGGTATCGTAGAGTGGATTTCACCCCCTGAGTGAGGGTGAGCTTATGGGGTTTGATGTTTAACCTGTTCCGGGTGAGGGCCGTGTTGAATATGTTCAGTGGGGTGGTGAATTATGCCGTTAAGCCCGGTGGTACGGTGTGAAGGCAACGGTTCCTACCTGTACGCGTATGGGTGGTGGTTGGTCTTGATATTTCACCATCATACGTGGACACAGGGTCAAGGGCCGTTGTTTTTATGTCTCGGGCAGGGTGCTTCTACATTAATAAATAACGCTCATGGTACTATTTATAATAGAATAAAAAATTTAAGAAGGTGATTACACAATGATAAAACTATTAAAGTCAAATCTTTCATGGTTCCGACAGAAATATATTATTGTGCTTGTGCCGTTGGGATTTTTATTATTTTTTGGTATATATTTTGGGGTTTCGGCTCACAATAAGAATAATCCAATCATTAAGGAATGCACTGTTACCAAAACCGAGGTCAAAAGACAGGATTCGGTATCAGCCAACTCTCCAGAAACCACGTATAGTCTGTATATAGAGTCATCGAACTGCCCTCAGATGGTATGGTCCGATATCGGTGAGAAAGACGCAAACTATTATCATAATCTACTAAAGGAAGGGAAGAGCTATAAATTTGGGCTTCCCAGGATTGTCCTCTTTCCTGGTACTGAAAATAGTATTGTGAGGATCTATGTCAACAGGTCTTAGAGATTTATGAGATGTAAGAATATTAAAGAAACGTTGGTAACATGTATCATTGTTGTCGTTGCTGTAAGCTTTTATGCGTTTTTATATTTGCTTTCGCGTGATGATAGTGAGGGGAAGTATAAGTATTGCACCCTCGAGCATGCTGATGTGCACGATCGGGGTGGTCTGGTCTCGGGAAATACGGATTATAAGCGTGTAGCAGATTTATAAGATAAAAGAGTGCGGGAATTTACATATGTCGGATTCTCCTGATCCGAAGAAGTCTATGGACGAGTATGCGGGATCTTTGGAGGTCGGCGGGTACTATAAGGCGATACTGCTGGATTTTCAGGTTTTAACTCTGGGTCTACGTCTGTGACAAGGTTTGAGAAGGCAGAACGTCCTTCATAAAAAAGGGAGCAGGGATTTGAGGGAAGGTAGGTTGTGGTGCCTTCTGCGTTGATTGGGTTATTGGCGGGTTTTTTCATCCGGAATGTACCCTCGCTGAAACGTACCATGGGTCAGCCCGTGCTCGGGGTCAAACAGCACCGACCTCGGATAGCCTATATCGCTGGCTATGCTCTGTTGGTAGTAACGCTAGTCCTTACCCCTATATTTTGCGGGGTCATGTTTGGTGATTTAGGCGCTTGCTTTATTATCATGTTTGTTCTTGGCGGACCCCTGGTAATTCCGTTTGTGAATCATTGTCATGCGTTTTATATCCAGCAAACTCTCTCGGGGGTGTACTGGCGTAATTGGCGGTGGAAGATTCGGTATATGCCATATGAGAGCATCAGCGAAATCCTGCTGCAAAGTAATGGAAAAAACGGATACTTACGGGTACGCAGCCGCAATATCAAGCGAGTGCGGCTGAGTTTTGATCCGTGGCAGTTTGATGCTTCTATCCTGTTTGCGATGGTTTTGTCTCGGGTGGAGCACAAGGAGTGGCCGAAGGATCTGAACGCGCAACAGGTTGAGGAGTTGGTGGCTGGGTTTGGGTCGTATGAGAAGATGTTTGAGCGTATTAAGCGGTTGTGTTATGAGAGGAAACTCAAACTAGACTAACTGAGTTAGCGCCTATGACCCCGTTTCGTTTGGGAAGAGCTCAAAGAAAGCGGAATCCTTGCCCCTGGGGTTGGTCGCGATTATGTGCGGTCACAGTTGTATTTCAAATTCTAATCAGGGAGTTTTAGTGAGTCTCATTGACCTTACAGATATACTATCGGCAATACCCGACCTTATTGGCGACATCATATCCAGCCCAAGCAGTAAAAAGCGTAAACGTTCTGCCATTGCAAAGAATATCGAAAATATTCCTGATGATAATATTGAAAAATTTGCAAAATCCATCATACCCAAGAAACGACGAACTTCCTTAATTTTATTTATAGTGGGAGCAGGTTTATCCTTGCTTTCTCTCGCAATATTTATATTTACAATCTACTTATATTTTGAAGATAAAACCCTGGACTCTACAGATATAGCAGGATTAATCATGTATCCCATCCTTATAGTATGCGGTATTGTAGGAATGCGAGTTGGAGGCTGGTCCTATACGCATTTCAGACTGCAAGGGTTCACCTACAGAAATAAACCGTTTAAGAGCACCCACTTACGATACGATGAAATACTGGGATACACTTACACCCATGACTCTAAAGAAGAAATAACCTTATATCACAAAAATAATAACGTGACACTGTCTATCGACACTCAAGATTTTTCATATCTGATGAGCCAGATAATCTTCCGTCAAACTCATGGAAGGTGGGCCGTGATGAACGCGCGGGAAGACCTGCGAGAGGTTATATGCACTATGGACGACACCATTTATGTACCGTGGCTCATCAACCATCCCAAAGCTATGTTTTCCTGAACATCTAGGAATACCGTCCAGAGGTGAGTCATTCAGTATCTATGGAAACCTACGTTTACCCAAGTGAGAGTACTGTTCTTCTGAAAACCTGATCGTTACACACAGAAACTATACTGATACATATAAATATTGCGCACCTTCCACCCCTAAAAGGTATCTCTGATGGATCTTGAGACCAGAATCTATAAGTACAGCCTCATGATCGGAGGGGCACTACTCACGGTATTATTTCTCCTTTGCACCATAGTCTATATCTTTATAAGTCAGGAGCTAGGCTGGGGCGCGTTGATGTTTGTGAGTATGCTGATCAGCATCGGGTGTTCTATACCGGTTGGGATACCGGCCGGAATCGTCCGGAAGAGCAAGAATCTGAAGACCAAGAAACCTCTGATGCAGGGCATCATCAGGAATCATAACCAGCGTCTAATATTGGCTAGGGGTGTGTTCGTGTATTCTGCACGAGCGCACCCCTTTTGCTCTATTTATGCCCTGGTGAAGCTAACAAGGCTCTCTGAAAGCACGTGATGAGTATGTTAAGAAAGGTACAGTTGAAAAGATGTATCAACAGATATGGCGG
>ERZ773234.678-NODE-678-length-10223-cov-3.716660_pt1 | contig 10223 bp, 9 predicted proteins | sample MGYA00580523_ERZ773234 | MGnify/ENA primary metagenome ERZ773234 (study PRJEB29015, sample SAMEA2738167) | human oral metagenome | biome: human oral; feature: human-associated habitat; material: saliva | place: China | collected 2262 ...
TTCACGATATTTTCTGGCTTCTTCTTTTGCCTCCAAAAGTGCTTCTTTTTTAAGCGAACTGGTTTCGCGCATCGCTTCTTTGACAATCAAATCCGCTTCGCGTTCTGCCTGACCGCGTAAATTGGTTGCTTCTTGTTCAGCATTTAAAAGAGTAAGCTCTGCAGCTTCTTTAGATGATTTCATCTTAGCCGAGACACTTACATATCCAATCACTAAACCAATGATGGCAGCAAAAACAAAAGCAGCTATCGTATATAAGCCCATGTTTTTACTCCAAATCTATTTAATTGTTGAATTCAAAATTCCATACTATTCTATCACAAATCTAAAAAATTCACAAACCTATTTTTTGAAATTCAAGAAAGCTTTTGTCCAATTTTCACCGACAAAATCATCAAAGTTTGTAAAAGCCTGAGCACCAAAACTTTTTCAAGCCATCATCGGAAATATTCAAATCTTTTAAAGATTTCTAAGAATAAACTTTATTCCCAAATAAAAAATTTTTATGCTATAATCAGAGAAGAAAAGATGCATATGAGACTGGCTTTTTCTTAACTAACAAGACAAACCTATAGCTTGATATCACTAGAAAAACCTTCTCGCACTTGCTACATTGTAAAGGAGAAACCATGTCTAAAGAAGTTATCGTTGAAAGCTTTGAGCTGGATCACACCATCGTCAAAGCGCCTTATGTCCGCCTTATCGGAGAAGAAACTGGCCCTAAAGGCGACATCATTTCCAATTTTGATATCCGCTTGGTTCAGCCTAATGAAGATTCAATTCCGACTGCTGGCCTGCATACCATTGAGCATTTACTGGCTATGTTGATCCGCAAGCGCATTGATGGTATGATTGACTGCTCACCTTTTGGCTGCCGCACCGGTTTTCACATGATTATGTGGGGCCAACACAGTTCCAACCAGATTGCTCAGGTTATCAAATCCTGTCTGGAAGAAATCGCTGAGTCAACTAGCTGGGAAGATGTCCCTGGAACAACCATTGAATCCTGTGGAAACTACAAGGATCACAGCCTCTTCTCAGCCAAAGAATGGGCTAAGCTCATTCTCAGCCAAGGGATCTCTGATGATGCCTTTGAACGCCATGTGATTTAAAACAATAAAAAGTTCTCGAAATCGAGAACTTTTTTTGTGCATGTATAATGAAATCCATCAACAAACTAGAAATCAAGTGAGTCAGCATGACCCGGTCCATTTCCGACGAAGTAGCCAGTCTTACAGTTGATACTGAAGAGGTAGGTGCCGTCTGGCTTGAAGAGGTTATAGTAGCCGTTTCCTTTGATAATATTGACGCGTTCCAGGATATAGTTATCACCGGAAATGTAGCCGCGCTCACGAGAAGTTTGCAAAATCTTCTCCAAAACGCCAGGATTGAATGTCCAAGCCGGATTGCTGACGTCATCAATAGCTGCTTGGTTATAAGGGACACGACTGAGGTCTCTCTGCAGATTTACTCCATTGCTAGGAAGACCATAGCCAGAGTAAGAGTTAGAAGCTCCTGAACCAGGAGCAGATGCACTTGAACCGCCGTTTGTACCTGCACCTGTCCCTCCTTGATCAGTAGCAGGAGCTGGAGTTGGCACCTGTTGGCCGCGTCCTTGGGCAATTGCTGCCTTCAGAACTTCATCTAACTTAGGATTGCCGCTTGATACATCTGAGAAGGTCGCATTTGTATTCGCCTTGGCTTCCTTGTTCAAGACGCCGTCAGTGATCGCTCCGCCGTCAAACTGCGAATTGACACTTTGGATAGCCGAAATCTGCTTGACTAAGGAATCATACTTGCTCTTGGCTGCATCATAGTCTTTGCTACCTTTTAGCTTTTCAAGTAAGGTTTTTAATTTTTCCAAGTCTCCGAATTTACTGTTTTTGACAGCTGTCTGATTGCTATCTGTGAAAAATGCAGCATACTCATCATTAAAGGACTTCAGATCCTTGGCAGTATTATCAGAGCTAGAGGAAGACGAACTCTTTTTGCTGGACTGCGATGTTGAAGAGCTGGAGCTTGTAACGGTCTTGTGACCCCAATTATGCCCCAGAGCAAAGTAGAGCCCTGTTCCCGCTACAGCAATCCCTAGAAGTCCCAAGACAGGATAAAGGAAAGCTTTTTTCTTGTAGAAAGGTGTCTTAGGAACCTCTAATTCCTTCTCATCAAGCGGCTCCGGAATAGGACCGTAAGATGTCTTTTGAACGGGAGCAGCAATCGAATCCGCCTGCTCTGAGCGTTGACTGCGAGATCCTAAGGGGTTTGGAGCTGCTTCTGGCTCACTTGCAGTCTCAGTGGCTGTCGACTGAGCTGTTTGAATCTCCTGTTCACTTTCAACCTCTTGCCGTCTTTCTTTGATGAAGTCGGTCAAATCAGAAGAGGCTTGCTCAGCCTGAGCCGTTTCCTGCTCCTGCAGCTTTCTGATTTTCTGGGTTTCAAATTTTCCAGCTTCGATTTCCTGACGGTGCTGCTTGATATACTTATCCAGCACATTGTCGCTTTCATTCACACCGGCTTCCAGCTCCTCTTTCTTACGAGTGGCTTGGCCGACTGTCATTTCCTTGGCCTCTTCAAAATCAAGGACCGACTCTTTCTTTTCTTCTTCCGGTGAGTAGTTTTCTTCTTTCGTCACGGCAAATCCTTTCTAATCTAACTGACGTTTGACCCGCTGGCCAAAATACTGATATAAATCAACTTTTAAAGTACCATTATAAAGTTTGCGTTTTTTATCGGCCTGACTGCCGTATTTGCTTTCAAAAGCTTCATCGCTGGTCAGGATAAATTTGCTCCAGGTTTTGAGCGGAGCAAAGGTTTCTCCCATTTCCTGATAAAGCCTAGTCACAGCCTCATCATCTAGAAGGCGCTCCCCGTATGGTGGATTAGAGATAATCACACCATTGATCTTATCTGTATGCAAATCCTGCAGACGCATCTGCTTAAACTGAATCTTCTCTGCAACTCCTGCTTGCTCAGCGTTTTTTCGAGCTAGCTCTACCATACGGCCATCGATATCCGAGCCAGCAATATCCAGCTGGATGGTCTGATCAATCTGACTGAGTGCAGTCGAGCGAGCCTGGGCTACCAGGTCTTTATCCACCCAATTCCAGTCTTCAAAGGCAAAGGTACGATGGAGTCCTGGCGCTATCTTCATCCCAATCATGGCTGCCTCGATACAAAAAGTACCAGAGCCGCAAGTCGGGTCAATCAAAGGCTTATCTGGATACCAATTGGACAGAAGTAAAATGGCCGCTGCCATATTTTCCTTAATCGGTGCACCGCCCTTATCTGCCCGATAGCCACGTTTGAAGAGGCTGGACCCTGTCGTATCAATCATGACTGTCGCTACATCTTTTAGGATAGAAACCTCTATCCTAAACTCAGCTCCATTTTCCTGCAGGGGCACCCCTTCCGGACGTGCATAATGCTTCTGCAGCTTCTTGACAACTGCCTTTTTAGAAATAGCCTGAACACTAGGCTCATTGTGAAGTTTTGACTTGACGCATTTAGCCTTGGCAATAGGAAATTTAGCTCCCAGCGGTAGATAATTCTCCCAATCCAGAGCAAAAACTCCCTGAAAGAGCTCTTCGAAAGTCTTAGCTGGAAAACTGCCAACTACAATCTTAATCCGATCGGCCGCGCGCAGCCAGAGATTGGTTTGAATAATGGTACTGACATCACCCTCGAAGCGAACCCGGCCATTTTCGACCTGACAATCAAGCCCCAGCTCTCTGATTTCTCGGCCAACGACAGCTTCTAGCCCTGCCGCTGCGGTCGCAATTAAATTAAATTTTTCTTTCATCTCGGCTTTAAAATGGATTCCAATCTATACAAACAAAGGGAGTGAGACAAAAATCGTGATTTCGTCACATCGATTTTCCTCACTCTCCCTTTTTAAATTTTGGGCTGAGAAGGTTTCGCTACCATTTGTCAGCTAGCTCATTACTTGAAATGTCCATCAGACAAATGAAGCAACAGCTAGTTGAACTTGGCAGAGAATAGAGCGCTCAGCCACTCTCTTGCTATTCTATTATAAAATTTAAAGAGGACAGGACTTGCCGTCCCAGCCTCAGCCTATATGCAATTTTCTGTAAGCCATGTTTTGTTCCGGAAATGACTAGGTACCATTTCCTTCGATAATCATCTGTCTACTGTTTCCAGTCAGAATGCTATGTTCGTTTCCACGCATTCCATGCCCCGACCAAAGTTTGGGTTGCTAGCTTGAGGGGTTTACCGCGTTCCACTTCTTCTGTTTCCAAAAGAACTACGTCACTGTGGCACTTTCAGACCTAATCAGACATATCCAAAGACTTAGCCCTTTCAGTCGCCGTAACGGAAAAATCCGTCCCTAGGCTTATTTCTTCGCCTAGCACAAACACTACCGGCATCACAGCCAGTGCTAGCATGGACTTTCCTCATGAAAATCTAAAATTTCCACGCGATTATCCAAAAATTGCACTGTTCTAAAAAGAACCATTATTCACGATCCAGAATTTGTTTCCCGAATACTTCCTTTTCAAGACGGTTCAAGCGCTTCAAGATATCAAAGTTAGTCGCAGAAGTCATCTGTGGGAAGCTTTCTACAGTCGACTGAGTCGCTTGTGTTGATTGGACAGGCTGAGTCGGCTGAACCGGTGCTTTTTCAACCGGCTTCGCAGCCAACTCTTCCTTGAGACGGCGATTTTCCTCACGCAGCTCCTTTACCAAGGCTGCATAAGTCTCATAATCCTTGATAATATCGTCCAAAAACTCATCCACTTCGGACTTACTATAGCCGCGTACTTCGCGTTTAAAATCCTGATCAAAAATATCTTTTGCTGTAAAAATAATACTTGCCATCTTCTCTCTCCAATCTAGTTTGTCATATTCAATTATAAACAAAATGCACTATAAAAATCAAGATTTATCATCTAATTTCCCGAAAAATTTTCGGCCACTTCATTCAGGTCATCAAATGTTAATTTTTTGATAAAATATTGTTCTTGTTTTTTCATTTCTTGGTAAAGATATTTCAATTTTGTCTCCTGTTCTTCATCGTAAAACAGGTAGGCTCCGTCCGTATTTTGAATGATAAATTGATTGTAATCACGAAACTGACTAGGATTTTGGTAGGTCGGATAAGCATACTTGACGAAATCCGCCTGCTTAAAAGCAGCTAATTTGGCTTGATTGGCTTCGTTCCAATTTTCACCTTGATTCTCAAAGAGAAAGATGGTTGCCGTCTGAAATTCATAGTCCTTTTTCAATTCATTAGCTAGATCCAAAACCCAAGACTCAAAGCCCAGATTGCCCATAAAAACAAGCCAATCCACTCCATCTTCCAAAAAACGGATTAAGTCCCTTTTAGCGGCTTCTTTTATGATGTTTATTCTCATATCTTTTTCCATCGAAATGCCGATTTCAAAGGCTTTGTAGCCTGTTATTAGTAGACTTGTCATTTATTCTCCCTTAAAAAAGTTTTTTGTGGTATAATAGAGTGATGTTATTGTACCAATAAGGAGTTTTATGGTCAACTATCCGCATAAGCTAAAGGCAAAAAGCAGTATCAATAGGCCAGTTTCTGGCATGATTAACTTTGCCAATCGTGGGATGTCTTTTGAAAAGATGATCAACGAATCCAACAGCTACTATCTAAGCAGAGGACTCGCTGTCATCCATAAAAAGCCTACCCCCATTCAGATTGTCAAGGTTGATTATCCGCACCGTAGCCGAGCCAAGATTGTAGAGGCTTACTTTCGACAAGCTTCCACAACAGACTATTCTGGTGTCTACAAGGGCCATTATATTGACTTTGAAGCCAAGGAAACCCGACAGAAAAAATCGATGCCCATGAAAAATTTTCATTCGCATCAGATTGAGCACATGGAGGCTGTCCTTGAGCAAAAGGGCATCTGCTTTGTCTTACTGCATTTTTCCAGCTTAAGGGAGACTTACCTGCTTCCCGCTTCTTATTTAATTGAGTTTTACAAGATCGACAAGGGAGGGAAGTCCATGCCCTTAAGCTATATTCAAGAGCATGGTTATCCGATTGAAATGCAGCAGCTTCCCAGCATCCCTTATCTTGAAATTATCGAACAAAAACTACTAGGTGGTATTATAAATGAATAAACAAACTCTTATGCAGGCTTTAAAATATCTTGCAAGTGCACTTATAACCCTGCTTATGATTGGATTCGTGATTGGCTGTTTGGTATTTACCTACTATGCTGTCAAGGCTCCCAAGCTTTCTGAAAAAGACCTGATCGCAACCACATCCAGTAAGATTTTTGACAGCAATAACAATTTGATTGCGGACCTAGGCGCTGAAAAGCGGGTCAATGCTGAAACAAGTGAAATTCCTACGGATTTGGTTAACGCCATTGTCGCCATCGAAGACCATCGCTTCTTCAATCACCGCGGGGTGGACTTTATTCGGATTGCAGGTGCCCTTGTTAGCAACATCCGCGGAGGTCGCCAAGGGGGATCAACTCTGACCCAGCAATTGATTAAGCTGTCCTATTTCTCAACCTCTTCTTCAGATGCGACTCTTTCACGTAAAATCCAAGAAGCTTGGCTGGCTGCTCAGCTCGAGCGGAAAGCGACCAAGCAGCAAATCTTGACCTATTATGTCAATAAAGTCTACATGTCTAACAGTAACTACGGTATGCAGACAGCAGCCCGAAGCTACTATGGCAAGGATTTAAAAGATTTAAGCTTACACCAAACGGCTCTGCTGGCAGGTATGCCTCAGGCACCGAATCAATACGATCCCTACACCCATCCAGAGGCTGCAACCAATCGCCGTAATCTGGTACTTCGTGAGATGCACGATCTCAAATACATCACAGATGAACAATATGAGCAAGCCAAAAACACACCTGTAACTGACGGACTTCAAAGTCTGAAAGCTTCTACTAGCTACCCAGCTTACATGGATAACTATATTAAAGAAGCAATTGAACAGGTTGAAGAAGAAACTGGTTACAATGTCCTGACAACTGGTATGGAAGTCTATACAAACGTCAACACAGAGGCTCAGCAGAAACTCTGGGATATTTACAATACTGAAGACTATGTAGCTTATCCAGATGATGAAATGCAGGTTGCCTCCACCGTTATGGATGTCCAAACTGGTAAAGTCATTGCCCAACTCGGTGCCCGTCACCAGTCTACCAACGTATCCTTTGGTACCAACCAAGCTGTTGAAACCAACCGTGACTTCGGTTCAACTATGAAGCCAATCACAGATTACGCTCCAGCTCTTGAAAATGAAGTCTATACTTCAACTGCTGCTCCTATCACAGATGCTCCATATAACTTCCCGTATTCCAGCACACCAGTTTATAACTGGGATAAGAAATACTATGGCGGGATGACGATTCAATACGCGATTCAGGAATCCCGTAACGTTCCTGCTGTGAAAACGCTGGAAGCCGTTGGTTTGGATGAGTCCCTCAAGTTCCTAAATCGTATTGGGATTAACTATCCTGAAATGTTCTATGTTAATGCCTTTTCAAGTAATACCAGCAAATCCGGCAACGAGTACGGAGCCAGCAGTGAAAAAATGGCTGCTGCCTATGCTGCTTTTGCCAATGGCGGTACTTACTACAAACCTCAGTATGTCAATCGCGTCGTTTTCAGTGACGGAACGGAGAAGACCTTCTCCAACAATGGTTCCAAGGCTATGAAGGAAACGACAGCCTACATGATGACCGATATGATGAAAACAGTCTTGCAGTCTGGTACAGGTACAAACGCTGCCATTTCTGGTGTTTATCAGGCTGGTAAGACTGGAACCTCCAACTATGCTGATGATGAATTAGCCAAACTGACCAAGCCTTACTACTACTCTAGCATTGTCACGCCAGACGAGCTCTTCGTTGGTTACACACCTAAGTATTCAATGGCTGTTTGGACTGGCTACTCTAACCGCCTGACACCAATCCTTGATGACGGGGTTAAGGTTGCAACAGATGTCTACCGCGAAATGATGCTTTACCTAGCTCAAGACGGCTCTGCTTCAGAAGATTGGGAAATGCCAGATGGTCTCTACCGCAGTGGCTCTTATGTCTACCTCAACAGTGGTACCGGCTATAACCGCTACTACAATAATCAACAGTACTATAACTATTCTAGCTATAGCAGTTACAATACAGAATCTAGCTCTGACACATCAGCTTCCAGTGAGCATTCTGGCGATTCAAACAATAGCTCTTCTAGCCACAATGACTCATCTTCCGGTGACGGTGGAAATGACTAGGGTTACGAAGATTAGAATACAAACTAAAAGAGTAAGAATGAAAAATTCTTACTCTTTTCTTATTCTCTCATCAAAGCTTACTTTGCCAAAGCTCCCATGGGATCCCAAGGAGCCAAGACAATAGGCTCTTCTTCATAAGCAGCTAATTCTGCGGCTGTCAAAAACTCTTTACGAACGACGATTTGATAGGTATACTCGTCCATCCAAGCGTCAGAGGCTACGAAATAGCCCTTGTTACCAACCTTTTCACCCCAAGAGTTTTCGACCTTCCATTTCTTAGCCTTACCATTTTCATCCAAGTCTACCCCTGTCAAGACCATGGCGTGGGTCATGAGGCTTTCGCTATAGTCCAAGCGGCCAGCCTTGTCCTGAGTTAGTCCAATATCCATGCTGGCAGTGAAATCGTGCATCCCCTCTGCCATAACACCTTCCTTGCGATTGCTAGACTGACCAACATCCGAGCCAAACCAAACGGTCTCGCCAGCCTTCATTTGCGCAATTGCCAGCTCTTTTAGTCGATCCATTTCAACATTCAAATAACGAACGGGCTTGCTGCCAACGACATTGCCCAACATCTCAACTGAATAGGACCGACCATAAGGCTTGTCTGCAGTCGGCGCATTGATGATAGAAACATAGTCATCTAGCTTTAGATCGACATATTTTTGATAGAAAGTCAGAGGTGTCAATCCGCTCTCGCTATGGAAATGATTGTCCTTATCGCGATAAGAAAAGTCAAACTGGCGAGGCGGCAATCCTAAATTCATAGCTAGAAAGTTAAAGACTTCCTGTAAGAGTTCTTCTTTCTTGGCCTGAAGTTCAGCCGATTCTGCCCCTTCCGCTGCTAATTCTCGCAAAATCTGCGCATCTTGACGCAGGAGTTTATTGAGAATCTGATTGAGCTCGCGACTGTCACTGGAAGAGATTGACTCTGGATAGACCGACTTGGGTACGACCCCGTATTTCTCAAAGAGGGAAACAACCATATCCCACTGACCGCCATCCTGCTGAGGCGTGTCTAAGAGAAACTTGACCTTGCGATTAGTCAATTCTTGGTCAGCTGTCGCCAGCACCTGCTCTAAGAACCAGTTGGATTTTTCATATTTATCCCAAAAGAAGGTATGGGCCTGAGATAGCTCAAAATCTTCCAATTGGAAGTTCGCAATCATCTTGTGGCGGAAAGTATTAAGAGCTGCAAACATCCAACAGCGCCCTGAAGCTTTCTGGTCACTGACCTTATCTTTCGTGAGATCTAGTGAAAAAACTGGTGTATTTTCCACGGCAGCGCTTCGCTTCTCCAAAGAAGTCAAAAGGCCATTGTGACTGATAGCATTTTCCATTGCTGCAAACTTGGGATTGGCCTCATAAGCAGCATACAACTTATCTGTAAAATCTTGTTCTAACGAATGCATAGAATCCTCCTTGTCATTATACATCTATTATAGAACTTTAAAAAAGGAGCGCAAGTAAAAAGGCTGGACAAAAGAGTCCTAGCCTTTTTCTAAATCGGATTTTAGGATTCCATAGACGGAAACATCTTTGACTTGTCCTTTATGAAATACAGCCTGACGGAAAGTGCCCTCGTAGCTCATGCCAGCTTTGGCCATGACACGCCCAGAAGCTGGATTGGCTGTTACAAATTTTGCTGTGACACGATTGAAACCTGCGTCTTGCAAGAGGTTGTTCAAAACAGCTTTCAAAGCTTCTGTCATCAATCCTTGTCCCCAATAGTCTTTACTTAGAATGTAACCGACCTCGCAAGCATTGACTGCCTCATCCATGTCCACCACACTGATGTCCCCGATTACAGAATCAGGATTTTCTTTCAGGCAGATGGCCCACTTGTAAAAATCCATGTTTTGATAATTCTCAACCCAGCGAGCAATAGACTGTTTGGTGACTTCAGGACTCTCGTGAGCATCCCAGGTCACATGCAGCAAATTATCCGGACGAGAAGCCCAGTTGTCATACATAGCTTGAGCATCCG
>ERZ773234.682-NODE-682-length-10196-cov-1.930184_pt1 | contig 10196 bp, 10 predicted proteins | sample MGYA00580523_ERZ773234 | MGnify/ENA primary metagenome ERZ773234 (study PRJEB29015, sample SAMEA2738167) | human oral metagenome | biome: human oral; feature: human-associated habitat; material: saliva | place: China | collected 2262 ...
GTCCGGATTTGAACGATAAAGCTGTTGGCGAAGCTCCGCCAAATAATCGTTGCCAGGAATCACTTTAACGAGCGTCCCTCCTGGAGCCAATACGCGCATAAATTCTTGGTAGTTCGACGGCGTTAAAATATTTAACAGCGTCCCGCAAGATTCGTCCGCAAATGGCAAATTCGCCAAGTCTCCTAAGAAGAATAGCGCTTCGTTTCCAAAATGAACCGACGCTTGATGAATGCCTTCTTTAGCAATATCCATGCCGCATAAAGGTGCCTTCACGCGCTTAGAGAACCACGATAAATGACTGCCTTCCCCACATCCAATATCGACAATAAACTTCTCTTCGTCTCCCAAAAGATGCGGCAAGATTGCCTCTAATAAAGGCTCAAAGAACCCACTCTGTGCGAGTTCATAACGATGCTGGAAAAGTGTTGCATCATAATCCGTATTCGCATTTTGCTTCATGAGATGCAAGGTGCCTTTTTTCGAAATATTAAACCTGTGCCCCTTTTCGCAGACGATGCTATGATTCTCGGCAGAAACCATCGCTTCATGGCAATACGGGCAACGAAAGGCATGTAAGTGTTGGTTGATAAATTGCTCGGCCCAATCGATTTTCTTAATGGCCGCGTTTAGTGCTTCCTGTTTTGTCATTCGATACACTCTTTCTCGTTTTCTCTGTTTCAGTATAGCACATTCATAACCAAATGCTGGAACAGTCTATTTTGAGAATTTTTAAGAGAGTGCTACAATGAATTTACTTGAAGAAAATGGAAAAGGTGAAGGAGAAGAATTATGTCACAAAAAATTCCAGTTACAATCGTCAGCGGCTTCCTTGGCGCTGGGAAAACAACTTTAATCAACAAAGTTTTAAAAGAAAAACACGGCGAACATATCGCTGTTGTCATTAACGAATTCGGCGAAATCGGTGTAGACCATCAATTCGTGCTTGACGTTGAAGAAGAAATCTATCAAATGGATAACGGCTGCCTCTGCTGTACACTTCGTACAGACATTGCCGATATGTTGAAATCCATTTTAATGGTCAAAGAACAAAACGGCATTCGCGTGGACCGCGTGTTATTTGAAACAACAGGTCTTGCTGATCCAGCTCCAATCGCACAAACATTTATTAACGTGCCATTCTTAAACGAGCACTTTATCTTAGATGCGGTATTAACAGTTGTGGATTCTAAAAACTTCCTATATCAAACAGCGCATCAACCTGAACCAGCAAAACAAGTTGGTTTCGCGGACAAGATTTTCATGTCAAAACATAGCTTAGTAGACGAAACGATTTACGCGAAAGTGATTAACGAAGTTCGTAGCATCAATGCCTTTGCGGAAATCCAAGACCTTGACGCACGTCCTGTTCAAATGAGCGACATGTTCGGACTTGAATTGTTCTACGCATCTGAAAAGAAAATCTTAGAAATGCAAGAACACGCCGAAGAAGAATATTGCGAAGAATGTGGCCATACACATGCGCACGGTGACCACGATCACGACCATCACCATCATGACCACGACCATGATCACCACGATCACGACCATGAGCATGAACATGAACACGAACATGAACATGAGCATGAACACGAGCATCATCATCACCATAATCATAGCCACCATAGCGGTATTAACTCATTCGTTATCGAGACTGACAAACCATTAGTTCTCGCAAACATTAACGAATGGTTGAACGAGCTTGTTTATATTTACGGGCCAGAATTATACCGTTACAAAGGAATCTTAAACGTGGAAGGATTAGATTACCAAATCATCTTCCAAGGGGTTCAAATGAGCTTTGATATCTCAAGAGGTCGCGATTGGAATGATACAAAACGCAGCTCAACATTGGTCTTCATCGGAAAGAACCTTCCAGAAAACCAATTACGTGAAAGCTTTATTGCTTGTACTGAAAAATAAATCAAACGAAAAGGCCGTCCTGCTTGGACGACCTTTTTCTTTTAATAGAATATTCTACGATAAACCATCCGAGAAAAATCCCATTATAATCAACTTGTATCATACACAAAAGAAGGCCAAGACTCCTCTTGACCTTCTTCGTTTCCTATTTTATTTTCCAAGTTCATCCAATAGTTCTTGGTGTTTTCGACGCCAATCTGCCTTCTCTTCTTCGGTAATTTCACGAAGAACGCGACATGGATTGCCGACCGCAATCACATTACTTGGAATGTCTTTTGTGACCACAGAGCCTGATCCAATCACCGTATTATCGCCAATCGTCACTCCCGGATTCACCGTCACGTTGGCCCCAAGCCATACGCTATTGCCAATCGTAATCGGTATTCCAAATTCTGGACCCGCATTGCGCGTTTCGGCATCGGTTGGATGTCCAGGCGTCACAAGCGATACGTGCGGACCAAACATGCAGTTGTCCCCAATCGTAATCGGCGCTACGTCTAGTAATGTACAGTCAAAATTCGCATAGAAGCCTTCACCAATCGTTGTATGAACTCCGTAGTCCACATAGACGGGTTGCTCCATGTAAATCTTCTCGCCTGTTTTTCCAAATAACTGTTTTAATAATGCGCGTCTTCCTTCGAAATCATCGAAGTCCAAACGGTTGTATTGTTGCGCTAGTTTTTTCCCTTTAATGGATAAGTCTCTTAGCCCTTCTGTCAGAGACGGAATATATAAGTCTCCTGTGAGCATACGTTCTTTCATGGTTTTCATTCAGTCTCCTCCGTTTCCGCAAACGCCTTCGCTTGAACGATTCGTTTTTCGAGTTCTAACAGGTCAATAAAGCGTGCTTGGCGGGCGAATTCTTTATCCCCAAGCGTCAGAATAACCGCTGGCACTGTTAAGACTTCATAGAGACTCGCCACTTCTGGATGAAGAGTGGCATCAATTTCTTCGACCGGAATCTCATACTCTTTGGCAAGTTCCTTTACTCGTGGTTTAACCGCATGACACACCCCACATGTTTGCATGGATATATATATGATTTTTACTTCGTCCATTTTCTCACCTCACTTCTATCATACCCGATAGTGAAAAAATTCTTGCAAACTTTGCTCATGAGCCCTTTTTTAGTAGAAAACACTTAACAAACCGCGTCTTGATTGTGTATAATGGAAGAGTTAAGTCCAGATGAAAATCAGAAAGTGAGTGAAACAATGGGACGTAAATGGGCAAATATTGTCGAAAAGAAAACAAAATTAGATGCTAACAATAGTAAAATCTACGCTAAATTCGGGATTGAAATCTATGTAGCTGCAAAACAAGGGGAACCAGATCCTCATTCAAACCAAAAATTAAAATTCGTTATTGACCGTGCTAAAACTTATAATGTACCACGTCATATCATCGAACGTGCGATTGAAAAAGCAAAAGGTGGCGGCGATGGCGACTACCAAGAACTCCGTTACGAAGGTTTCGGACCAAACGGCTCTATGATTATCGTAGATGCCTTAACAAATAACGTAAACCGTACAGCAGCTGACGTACGTGCCGCTTACAGCAAAAACGGCGGTAACATGGGTGCACCAGGTTCTGTAACATACTTATTTGACCACACAGCAATCTTCGGTATCGCAAACAAAGATGCTGACGAATTATTAGAACAATTAATGGAAGCAGACGTTGACGTTCGTGACGTTGTTCAAGAAGACGACCAGGCGATTGTTTACGCTGAACCAAACGACTTCCACACTGTTCGTAAAGCATTAGAAGATTTAGGAATCACTGAATTCACAGTGAGCGAAATCGAAATGATTCCTCAATCAGAAGTGACACTTGAAGGCGACGACTTACGTTTATTCGAACGCATGATTAACGCTCTAGAAGACAATGAAGACGTTCAAAAAGTGTACCACAACGTAAACTTAGAAGACTAAAAGTTGAAAAAGCAAAATGTAACTTATATGTTACATTTTGCTTTTTTCGTTTTCTTTCAACCTGAGAACGCACTTCCCATCAGCTTCTTATCTTACAGGGCACCTCACTCAGGAAGCACCTCATTAACTTTTCGGCAAAACTGACAAAACAGGACACGAAAAGCTCCATGGATTCTATAGTAGGAACAATAGCGAGTGCATTCAATGTGAATTACTGCCGCTAAGAAATTTATTTCCTAGCGGCAGTTTGAAGCTTGAAAGGAATTGAGACGTAAGGCTCAATCCGGTGCAGCTATTGTCACTACTATGAAGATATCCATAGGAGCTTGTAGTGTCCTGTTTTTTGTCCGTCCTATTTATTTTGCACATACTGCTCAAGTCGGTAGCTTCCTGCAGTGAGGTAGACCCCTGCCATCGCAAGAATAACCCAGACTGATGGGAAGAGCGTTTGAAGGTCAATCGACTTGTACAACCAGTAAATCGGGCTGATATACGCCACAAGTCTGAGCCAGCTTCCTCCAAAATCACCAAACGCTGCTGGCATTCCAATCCCCGCCATCACCATGACAAACAGCACTCCAAACGTCGTCGCGTGTCCTGGTGCTTTGAAAATTCTGAAGAAGAATAGGTTTAGGCAGAGACTGTAAATAATCGTCGCGGCTAATAGTCCCGTAAACACTCCCCAGTTCATTTCTGGAACGAGTCCTGTAAAGAACATCGCTGCCATCATAATCATGTTAACGATAAACATAAAGATAAAGTACGCTAATAAGAACGAAAGTGTAATCTCCAAATTAGAACGTGGAGAGACGACTGAGCGTTTCAACACATGACTCTTCTTGAAATTAATCCAGTCCGAAGCAATCACTGACGCATTCATGATGACATAAAGGAGAGAGATGAGCATGACTACTCCACTCGCAACACTCGTCTTCGTTTCATTGACAGTAACCACCATTTGATTGTCAGTCTCTGGCAAGGTCTCTTCTTTCGTCAATACGCCTGTTTGTTGCAGCTTCGCGTTTAGCATGACTTCTTTTAACACCTTCGTCAACTGTGCATCAAGTAGAAAGTCTCTCGTGCCGCGCTGCGTATTCCAGATGCGAATCGTTGGCACTTGGCCTTCTTTCGCCTTTTGTAAATAGTTGGCAGGCACTTCGTAAATAACAGTCATTTCTCCTTTTTTCAAGGCTTCTTTGGCGCTATCTAAGTCGAAGTACACATTTTCTTCTCGAATATACGGCGCAATCAATTCTTCGTACTCCTCATTTCCCTCGTTGAATACAAAGGCAACGGTTTTTGCGACCGTACTTGGCGCTTTCGTATCCACCGTTCCTTGCGCCGCCAGCATAATCCCATTGACAAGGGCCGGCATTCCAATCATCATAAAGAGAATTAGTGGCATTTTCAATAATCGTTTCAAATGAAAGATTGTCATTCTGATAAGATTCATTGACGCGCCTCCTTTCTCTTCAATGACCAGTTAAAGGCTACCCCTAACACTAAAATAATCGGTGCGGCAACCATAGCCATCCCTTTCATCGACACGCCATTCATCACATCGATAAATGGTGTGTAAGTAAATTGACGGAATGGATTTCCACTTAGGAAACTAAAGGTTGAACTAATTCGATCTAGCGGGATGACACCCGATAAGAACATGTAAACCAAGTTGATTCCAGTAGAGAAGGCTTGTAGGTTCTTCTCCGTCACGAAATTGCCGAGTAAGTTTCCAAGAACATTAAAGACTAAACTATAGAAAACAATAAGGACAAAGATGCTGCCGATGTTTCCTCCAAAAGTTGTTGGATCGAGGATTTTCCATAGGCCGATATACACGAATGCCAATAGCGTCGTCGTAATCATGTTCACGGCTAAATCGAGTCTGTCTCTTTCGCTAATGCTAAATGGCAATACGTTCAAGCGTTTGCGAAGACCGCTGAGTTCTCGTTGTACCCCAAAGCGCATTGCAGTTTCAAGGAACACGATGAATAGGAATCCAAGTCCTGTAATCGCGTAGTGTTGGTTCGCAGTCACTTGGGATTCAGCTTCTACTTGGTCTGTCTCGAAGGCTCCCGCTGCGATTTCCTGTTGCAAGGAAGCAAGCATCCCTGCTGCTTGTTCAGGTGTAATGGATGCATTTTTACTCTCTGCGACTTCATGCATCACCGAACTGGCTTCTAATAGTTGCGAAGTCACTGTTTTTAAGAGCGATTCATACACCGCAAGTGACGTACTCGATGTTCGCCCTGATTTCTCGATGGTAATCGGAGTTGCTTGCGAACGCGTTTGAATCGATTCTGTAAAATCCGAAGGAATCGTCGCAATGATTTTCGCATTTTCTCTAACAGTAGTTAGCGCAATTTGTTTTTCCTCCGTAAGCTTCTCAAACAATGCCACGATTTGTTCTCCGTAAGCCCCTTTGTCTTGATTATCGATATAAATCTTCGTCTCGATATTTAAATCAGATGGATTGAAGGCACTCTTTGTGGAGAAGGCTAAGAATAACGATAATAGAAATGGCATTACGACCATGAGTAATAGCGCCGGAAAAGACTTCAGAGAGGATATTAAATTGGCTTTAATATAACGAATGTATCTCATAAGTCCTCCTTAATCACGAAGCGTCTTTCCTGTTAATTGTAAGAACGCCTCTTCTAATGTCGTTTCTTTTACGTTGACGGATTTAATCACGAGTTGTGCCTGTTCGACTTGCTCAATCAATTTCATCATCGAGAAAATCGTTTGGTCGATCGTGAGGGCTATTTCTTGTCCGTCCACTGTTACAAATTGAATGCCGTTTTCGCTATTCTTCAACACTTCGTCAAATCCAGCAGGCACGCGGTCCAATGTGAGAACCACCGTTTGTGTATGCCCCACGAGTTTTTTCACTTCTTCTTTCGTGCCATACGCCACTTCTTCTCCTAAATCGAGAATGAAGACGCGCTTACAGAGGGCTTCGATTTCCTCCATATAGTGCGAAGTGTAAAGAATCGTTGTGCCTTGTTCGGCAAGAGATTGAATATAGTCGAAGATATGTTGACGCGACTGCGCATCGACCCCAACAGTTGGTTCATCTAAAATCAAAATCGAAGGATTATGCAACATCGCAACGGCAATATTCAAGCGACGTTTCATCCCGCCAGAGTAGTTTTTCACTTTTTCTTTCTTCTTGTCGGTTAGACCGGCCACTTCCAGCAACTTCTCAATTTGACTCTTCAACTCTGCTCCCGCTAACCCGTAAAGTCCACCGAAGTATTCTAAGTTGTCGACCGCGTTCAATTCCTCAAGAAGCGCGATATCTTGTGGCACTAAGCCTAAGTGCTTTCGAATTTCTACTTTATCGGTTTTAATCGACTTTCCATTAATGAAAATGTCGCCGCTATCCATCGATTGAATCCCTGTCAGAATATCAATCAATGTACTTTTCCCGGCTCCATTAGGTCCAAGTAATCCAAATAGTTCTCCTTCCATAATTTCAAAGGAAACATTTTGTAGGACTTTTTGTCGTCCGTAAGATTTGGTTACGTCTTTAATTTCAATCATATGTACACCTCTTTATCGAATAAATGAAAGAATGGCTGTTAATAAACAAAGAACAATCGCTACAATTGCTTCCTCTTTTAAATCTTTAGGGGTCTTCTTGGATTCGTTCATTTGTTTATCCTCCTACTTGTTTGTACCCTTATCATAGCAAACACCCATCGGAGTCTATAGTCCAAAACGTCATCACGTACCGTGACTAAAGTCATGTTTTCTATAAAAAATGCCCCGACTCTTTCAGATTCTATACTCCATGGCGGTTTGTCTGAAAGAATCGGAGCAGTCTTAATTATTGTTTGAGTTTGTTTTCGTACGCGAAAATCACAAGTTGCGTGCGGTCACGCAATTCTAATTTTGATAGAATCGTACTAATATTATTTTTTACGGTTCCTTCTGAGAGGAAGAGGGTTTGCGCGATTTCTTTATTGCTTAAGCCTTGTGCCACTTGTTGGATGAGTTCCACCTCACGCGGTGTGAGCCCCCATTTCTCCGCATCAAAGCTTGCAGGCTTCTCAACAGTCGTATTCGTCAGTAGCGCTTCTGAAATCACCGTATCCATCACGACTTTCCCAGACAGAGCGACTTTAATCCCGTCAAGAATCGCCTCTGGACTACTGTCTTTTAATAAATACCCCGAAGCGCCATTTTGCACGGCTTCGACAATATATTCTGTATCTTGGAAGGTCGTCACAATCAGCACCTTCACCTCTGGAAAGGCCTCTTTAATCAGCTTCGTTCCTTCAATCCCGTTACTCTCTGGCATGCGAATATCCATCAAGACCACATCTGGTTGGTGTTCCTTGCAGGCTTCAAAGGCCGCACGTCCACTCTCTGCTAAAGCGAGGACATCGACATTACCGCTCGCCTCAAGCATGATTTTTAAACCCGTACGGATGAGCATTTCATCGTCGGCAATAATAAGTTTGATTGGGTTTGTCATGGTTCTCCTCGTTTCTATTGTTTTTCTGTATTCGGTAGGATCATTTGCACGGTCACGCCAGGATTTGACGCCTCAAGTGTCACCGACCCACCTTCTCCTCTCAGGCGTTCTTGGAGTGATTTGAGTCCACCTTTTGGAGCTAAATCGAGTGCTCCTGTTCCGTTATCTTTAATCGTTACGACTAGTTGCGATGGATTATACATCAACAGCACGGTAATGCGTGTCGCTTGTCCGTGTCGCATCGCGTTTGTAATCGCCTCTTGGACCCCACGGAAGATACTGAGCTCTGCCTCACTTGTGAGCGTGAAGGTTGGCTCATTTTTTCTAAATTGAATATCGATGCCGCTGTTGACTTGCACCTCGTGGAAAAATTCTTCCAGCGCAATATCCAGCTGCTTCTTATCCATTTGTTCCGGCTTCAAGTCATGAACAATCTTACGCACTTCTTGCAATCCTTCGACGGCAAAATCACGAAGCCCTTCGCTCATTTCTTGAATCGGTGAATTTTGTTGCTTCGCCAGTTGCGAAATGGCCCCTAGCTGAATAATAATCGTGGACAGACTGTGTCCCACAGAATCGTGAATCTCACGAGAAATTCGGTTTCGCTCTTGCAGCGTGAAGATTTCCTTCATCGTCCCCATTTTATATTGGGCTTGTTGCAAGTCATACCGTTGCTCGCTAAGTTTTTGCTCGGCTTTTTCCAACTCTTCTTGCAGCGCTCTTCGCTCTTCCAAAATATGATTTCCATAAGAGAAGAATAAAAGGAAGAACAAGGTCATCACGACTTGAATGCTGTTCCCTTGTTGAACGGCTGGAACGATAACGACCGCCCCTAATATGAACTGTAAAATCAATGCATTTCTAAAGGAGAATCGTAAACTCACCTCGAAGCAGAGAAGAAGAATCAGTCCTGTAAAAATGGTATGGAAATACAAACAGAGGAGGACGACCGCGATGCCTTCAATCAGGATATACCACTGATATTTCAATGAATAATAGCCAACTTGCACAAGCGCGATAAATCCAAAGAAGAAGGCGATGTCTCCTGCGTTCATATTCGGCAGTTGCGACCATTCAAAAAGCGCAAAAAGGATGAAACCATACCGAATAATGAATCGTACCCATTGATCGATTTTCATGATTTCACCCCTTTGTCATTACTGATTTAATAAAAATAAAAACGCGATAAAATTATTGAGAAAATGCATCGAGATAGATGCAAAAACATTGTCGTTATAATAACGATACATCCCAACAATCGGAATCGTTAATGGAACGTACATCAACGCCGCTGTCCAGTCAATCAAACCTGCAGCATCTTTTGAAAGTGCGTGAAGTAGTACGAATAGAAAAGCTGAAATAAACGTTAATACGTGGACGTTGAGCGATTTCTTAAACGAACCAATGATGGCTTCACGAAACACCAATTCTTCTAGGATTGGCGCCACAACGCATAGAAGAACAAACATCAAGACGGCGTCGTTTGTGCTCATCATTTTCTCGATTTGTTCTTGGTTATCCGACGTCACATCTCCAATCAATTGAGCGACCGCAATTGCTAACCCAATACGAAGTGCGTATCCAATCGCCAAATCTCGAATAAACGGACGCTTGATGAAGTTTTTGAACCCTTCCACAAGCTTCTCGCGGAACAATGCGACCCCAATCACTGTTGAAACCAGTTGAAGGATCAGGTAGGCATTTGTATCAACACTTGGTCCCGAAGACGTATAACGAATAAAGAACACCGGGAACACCATCAAGTTTAAAAAGTAAACAACCCATAATAGAACTGCATTTTTCTTCATAGAACACCTCTAGTCATCCGTGAAACGGACTGGTTTTGTGTTTTTAATGCT